>Ga0209717_1000311_pt1 | contig 61771 bp, 41 predicted proteins | sample AD_UKC048_MetaG_FD_184418 | JGI IMG/M metagenome (GOLD analysis project Ga0209717, IMG submission 184418) | Active sludge microbial communities of municipal wastewater-treating anaerobic digesters from USA - AD_UKC048_MetaG (SPAdes) (version 2) | ecosystem: Engineered > Bioreactor > Anaerobic >...
TCTGTGTCTTGTTCCAATAATAGGGGAATCGCTTTCTCCTGTACTTCGGTCGGATTCTCAAATCCTAGATCGATAATCGCACGTTGTAGCGATTCACTCAATCCTAATTGTTCAAATTTATTCATATGTATTTTTAAAATTTGGCGCAAAGGTACGTTGAAAAAATGATATAATCTAATGGGAAATTTAGATTTACCGTTTTATTAATATTTGAATATCAATTAGTTAGTTTTTTAAGAACGCTATTAGTTGCTCTGTAGCCTTGCCACGATGGCTGATTGCGCCTTTTTCTTCGAGCGAAAGTTGTGCAAAAGTCTCCGTAAAACCTTCCGGTTGAAAGATTGGGTCATAGCCAAAACCCTGATTCCCTGTTTTTTCTAAAGTGATTTCGCCACTGGCAATTCCTGTAAAAAGGTGTTTTTTGCCATTTAGATTTAATGCAATTACGGTTTTGAATTGAGCCTTTCTATTGGGTTCGTCAGTCAAAGTTTTTAATACTTTATTCATATTATCATCGGAATTGCGTTGTTCTCCCGCATATCTTGCTGAGAAAACACCAGGTTCTCCGTTTAAAGCTTCGACTTCTAGTCCTGTATCATCGGCAAAGCAATCGTAACCGTATTTTTGGGTTACATAATCGGCTTTCATAATGGCATTTTCTTCTATTGTATCCGCCGTTTCTGGAATTTCTTCGAAGCAGCCAATACTTTCGAGACTTATGATTTCGATAGTTGGAGGCAGCATTTGTTGCACTTCAATGATTTTATTTTTGTTGTTGGTTGCAAATACGAGTTTCATATTTTTAATTTTGATTCGATACAATGCAAAGATACACCGTTTTGAAAATGGTAATCTGATTTTTTGATTTTCATTTTGTTGAATTGACATTCCATTCGGTTTTGAATAATTATAAGTTTAAACTTATGATTTACTTATATTTTGAGTAGATTAACAGACTTGCTTTTGGGTTTTACATTTTTTGAGTATCATTGTACGCTAACCAATATAATTATATAATGAAAAAATTAAGTGTTTTATTTGCTTTGGTATTGATTTTAGGTACAGTATTCACCTCTTGCACCAAAGATATTAGTGGCCCTGTAGATGTAAATTTTATAGAAGGAAAATGGAATTTCAATAAATCCACAGTCTCTTCCAGTGGTTTTACTCTTCCTTACACAACCGATTATTTTAGAAATGAAGATGGATGTAATAAAGATTATATCGAACTTCTTACCGGAGGTATTGCTAAATATGGTAATTATACATCAGGTTGTGCACTCGAACAAAGAGTAGGAACGTGGTCTCTTAGTGGTACTAATTTAATTATTGCTGTTACAGGCTCGAGTTTTAATGGCACTTTTGAAATAGCAAGTCTTTCCGCAACGGAGTTGATCTTAAAAATAAATGGAACTTACGAAGGAAAATCTGGCACTTTGAACTTGTATTTTACGAAATAATATTTGCTTTCATAATGTAGTGTTAAAGTAATAAAAATTAGTATTTTGAATTAATTTTATTTGTATATTTGAGTGTGGTTTTGATTAATTACTTGAGTATATAATATCATAAATATTTTAATTTTAGAAAAAGTATCTCAATAGTCAGCTATACTGTTTTCAGCATAAGTTAGATAATGATAAATCAAAACTTACAAATCGGAGGGCTATAAAAAGTCCTCCTTTTTTATGCAAAATTTTTAAGGAAAGAGCAGGTTTATTTATATTCTAATTTCAATTGTATCTGTTTTATTACAGTATAATATATTTCTAAATCTGGAGCGTTAATTTGATGTTAAAATATTGATTTTAATGCTATTATGGAATTTAATAATGTGAATTTGAATATGGTTTTGATTAATTACTTGTTTACTTAATCACCGAAATATGGAAGATTATTTATTAATCAACTAAAGGGTAATTCGAAGTAAATAATTGTAAATCAAAATCAAAAATTGGAGGCCTATAAACGGCCTCCTTTTTTGTTTTTAAATTCTAACTATAACGTAACCTCACAAAAACGTGTTTGATTCCTTTTTTATCGGACTCTCTTTCGTCTATTTCAAGAATATCGGTTAGGGATTTTAGCATTGGGGTAAGTTTTGAAAAGCCATAATTTCTTGGGTCGAATTCCGGTTTTTTCTTCACTATCAGGTTGCCAACATCGCCAAGAAAAGCCCATCCGTCTTCATCTCCTATAGCATCTAAAGTATCTTCGATGAGTTCTATGGTTTGGCTATCAATTTTATTGAGCGGTTTTTGTTCTGGTTTTTCGGGAGTTTTTGCAGCCACTTTCTCAATTACTTTTTTGTTTTCTTCGGCTAACCTGCTTTTTGGTAATTTTTTCTTGATGGCTCCGTCCAAAACTTCAATATAAATAAATCTGTCACAGGCAACAATGAATGAATTGGGTGTTTTCTTTTCGCCAATGCCAATGACTTTCATTCCCGATTCTCTTAAACGAATGGCTAATCTTGTGAAATCACTGTCGCTGGAAACAATGCAAAACCCATCCACTTTATCGGAATACAACAAATCCATTGCATCGATAATCATCGCCGAATCCGAAGAATTTTTTCCCACAGTGTAGCTGTATTGTTGAATGGGAGTAATGGCGTGTTCCAATAAAACACTTTTCCAACCGCCAGCATTGGGTTTTGTCCAATCGGCATAAATGCGTTTGGTGGTTGGCGTTCCGTATTTGGCGATTTCTTCCATCATTCCTTTTACATTGCTGTAAGGAACGTTGTCGGCATCAATTAGGACGGCGAGTTTTAGTTCTTTGGTATCTTGTGACATATAAATATAGTGTTCGGTAATCCGTAATGAGTTTTTAGTAATCAAATGTACAAAGTTTCTCGATAAAACAAATATCTAGTCTGGATAGAAAATGAATCTTTGACTTTATTGTATCTTTAATTGAAAAACAAGTCAATAAACACTTATGAACATTAACTATAAATTACTTTTTGAAAAATTTATAAGAATTATTAAGTAAATAAATAGTTTCTGTATTGTTAACATTTGTCTTAATTTTTAAAGGAAAACCCATTTTATCCATTTCTTGAATAAATACGTAAGTATATTTCTCATCTCTATCATTGAATATTTCTTTTATCAGTTGATTTTTGTAATATTCATTTCTGTTAATTTCAAAATTATTTTCTTTTCTAATCCTTATTTTTCTTCGACCATCGTAAGTATATTCAGTACTTTTTATTGTGTCGGATTTTGAATTTAAACAATAAGTTTTCTTTAAATTGTCAGCTTTGTCGTATAGAAAATATTTGGTGTCCTTATCCGAAGTTTTGCCATTAACAACCTTCTCAGTTCTTAACAACTTTCTATTATCATCAACTTTATATAGTAAATATGTGGAATCCGATATTTTTGTAGTTTCAATACTTTCAAAAAATTCTTTAATTTCATCTCCATTAAAATCTCTTTTGATTGAAAAATTACAAATTCCATTTTGTTTCAGATTTAATTTTTCAAAAACTTGAAACATTTCTTGATAACTTTTAATTTTTTGATTTTTTAAACATTGTTTTAAATTACAACCTTTGTAATATGATTTTACATCAATGATATTACTTCCATTATAATTGTATTCAATTTCTTGAAACCCAACATTTGAATGAAAATAGAAAGTTCTTACTAATTTATTTCCAGAATAAACGTTGCCTTCTGACATTATTAATGAGTTGCTTTTTTTTATTTCACCAGAATAATTTCTATAATATTTAAAAATTAAATTTTTATTTTTATCATATTGAAGAATATTTACAGTATCAGATTTCAAAGTTTGGTATATTATTTCTAAATTATTAGGGACATTATTTTTAGGAATATTTATATTGAATAGCATATCTTCATTTTGAGATGGTAAAGTAGAAATTAAAATTGAAAATGGTGGTAAATCAGTATGTTTTTCATTACAAGAGACAAAAAATATAGATATAATAAAACAAAAAATTGCTGTATTCCTCATAATAAAAATATTAAATTTATGCTAGATTGCTATGCCTCAATGAGGACGGCGAGTTTTAGTTCTTTGGTATCTTGTGACATATTTTTTGCTATTGATTTTTGCAGTTACTGTTGCAATTTTGACCGATTCAAATATAAGTGTTTTTCAACCGATTATATTTTTGATTATTTTAAATTTTTTTCAGTCAGAGACTGAAAGATACATCCTCAAAGTCATTGACCTTGCTGAGTTTTTGTTTTGTAGAATATATTATTTTCCGTGAATCATTTTTGAGATAATTCCTTTTTCATTGGATAATTCGGAAATAAGTAATCCTGCCATATGGATAATGATAAAAAGGACGACATAATAAATAGATTGAACGTGAATGGTTTCCAGAAAGTCTTTATATTCAGGAGAACCATTTACGATGAAGAATCCTGTTATTATGGAAATGCTCATCAAAAAGTAAAAAATGATGTAAGTCCATCCCTGAATTTTTTGTTTTAGGCTACTTGATTTTTGGAAAGGATTTGGGAAAATGATACCCGAAAAATAGAAGTTTATCAATCTCAGCGCATACAATCCGATTAAGAAATATCCAGAATAAATGTGCCAATCCCACATTGGTTTGCGAATTTTTTTTGCAATTATTATAGCATCGTCATGATTTAAAGTAATGTTCAATGCCTTTAAATTTTCTTCAAGAATGGCAGCCACATTGTTTTTTTCCATCCAAGTCAGCCTTAAAAAAACGGTTAACATTAAAAATAAAATAGCAAAAGCGATGAGCCAATGTAAAAGGCGATGTGCGAGAGTGAATTTTTTGTTTTCTAAGGACATAACAAGTGATTTTAAATGATTTCTAATCAGTGTTGATTTAAATGAAATATTGATTCAAATATACGATATTTCTTCTGTTAATTTATGACTTAGCCCAGATAGAAATGGAAAAAGATTACTTCACAAGGTGTTTATTTTTAGTTGAGTTCAGTGAATTTCATTTAGAATGGAAAGCTAGAAATTGCTCCAAAAAAATAAATTTGCTTTCGAGACCATAATAAATTTTAAATAATTAATTTTGCAACTTCTTAAAATTAATATTATTACTTCATTTATATCATGGTAAAAGATTTATTCGAAAGAATTCAAAACAATAAAGGTCCATTGGGAAAATGGGCTTCACAAGCAGAAGGTTATTTTGTGTTTCCAAAGTTGGAAGGAGATTTAGGACCAAGAATGAAATTTCAAGGCAAAGAGGTTTTGAACTGGAGTTTGAACGATTATTTAGGTCTGGCAAATCATCCCGAAGTGCGTCAAGCTGATGCTGATGCGGCATTAGAATATGGTGCTGCTGCCCCAATGGGTGCCAGAATGATGTCAGGTCACACAAAATATCACGAACAATTAGAACAAGAATTGGCTGCTTTTGTAATGAAAGAATCGGCTTATTTGTTGAATTTTGGATACCAAGGGATGGTGTCTATTATTGATGCTTTGGTGACCAGAAATGATGTGATTGTGTACGATGTAGATGCGCACGCTTGTATTATTGACGGCGTTCGTTTGCATAGTGGAAAACGTTTTACGTACAAGCACAACGACATCGAAAGTATGGAGAAAAACCTGCAACGTGCCACAAAATTGGCTACGGAACAAGGCGGAGGAATTCTTTTTATTACCGAAGGTGTTTTTGGAATGCGAGGACAACAAGGCAAATTGAAAGAAATTGTGGAAATGAAAAAGAAATACAATTTCCGTCTTTTGGTTGATGATGCACACGGTTTTGGAACCCTTGGAAAAACAGGAGCCGGAGCAGGTGAGGAGCAAGGTGTTCAAGACGGAATTGATGTTTACTTCTCCACATTTGCAAAATCAATGGCAAATATTGGTGCTTTTGTGGCTGCCGATAAAGATATTATTGATTATTTGAAATACAATTTGCGTTCCCAAATGTTTGCCAAAGCATTACCAATGATTCAAACTATCGGTTCATTGAAACGTTTGCAATTGTTGCGTGATAACCCAGGATTGAAAGACAAATTATGGGAAAATGTAAATGCTTTGCAAGGTGGTTTGAGAAGCAAAGGATTTAATATTGGCGATACCAATACTTGCGTGACACCAGTTTATTTGGAAGGAAGTGTGCCAGAAGCGATGGTAATGGTAAATGATTTAAGAGAAAACTACGGTATTTTCTTGTCGATTGTGATTTATCCTGTGATTCCAAAAGGAATGATTTTATTGCGTGTTATTCCTACTGCATCTCACACATTGGAAGATATCGCTGAAACGCTTACTTCTTTTGAAGCGATTCGTGAGAAATTAGTAAACGGTACTTACAAAGAAATCGCCAGCAGAACTACTGTTGATTTGGATGCTTAATAATTAGTGTTCAGTGTTCAGCTTTTAGTGAGCAGTTTGTATAAAAGAAGAAAACGTCTTGAGAAATCAAGGCGTTTTCATTTTTTTTTATTGCTGTCAGCGGTAGTTTATTTTGGTAACTCTTTGTCTATTTTTGGAAACTGATCTTTTATAACTTTGTTTTTAGACTTTCCATTTAACCTGTAACCATATTCTAGACCAACATCAATAAATCCTCTTAGATTTGATTTTTGTTCTGGATTCAGCTTTTTTACCATTTTTAAAAAATCATCTTCTCCAATTTTATAAACTATTTGAGTTATTACACTTCCTAAATCGTAACAACCAGATGCAGAGCCGCAATTAAAATTAATTAATATTATAAGTGCATTTTTATCACCTTGTAAAGTTCCTTCCACAGCTTTACAAAGTCTTTTATTCTGTGAAAAAGTTTGATTTTCTATTAGAGTGTTTCCAAATCGTATTTCTCTAAATTCAGATTTATTACAACTGGAAAATAAAATTATAAAAAATAAAAGAGATGTAATTTTCATAAAGACTGAGTTTCTGTTTTCGCGGCGATATTACCACTAACTAACAGCTAGCCGCTAGCGGAAATTTTCTTAAAGATTTTTAATAAACGTTTTTCTCTTACAATGAATTCTTGGGTCGAAATTTTTCCATAAATTATGAATAGCGTGATTTTCTTCCAGTTCAGGAGTTCGGATGCAATTGATAATTCCTTTTTCGCTGAAAGTTTTGAAATATTCATCGAAAATAATGGCAGTCACACCTTTGTTTTGATATTCTGGATGAACGCCTATCAAGTAAAAAACAACGTCTTTGCTTTCTTTTCTCGCCTTGAGTAAATGATAAAATCCAAAAGGGAAAAGTTTGCCTTTGGCTTTCTGTAATGCTTCCGAAAAACTGGGCATCACGATGCTGAAAGCCACAATATCATTGTTCTTGTCCATCACAAATTTGATGTATTCCGGATTGATAAAACTGATGTATTTCTTTTTGAAATATTCTTTTTGAACGTCGGTGATGGCGACAAAAGAGGACAAATCGGCATAAGAACTATTGAACAAATCAAACATTTTGTCCACATAAGGCATAATGTCTTTTGTTTTGGTAAAGTTCAAGCTCGTCAGTTCGTATCGTTTTTTAATCAAGGCTTGCGCTTTCAAAAAGAATTCGGGTTTCACGTTCGAAAACGGAAAAATACTTTCGATGTATTCTTTCTCTTTTACAAATCCGAGTTGTTCTAAATGTGTTGCAAAATAAGGATGATTGTACCAAGTAATCATGGTTCCCATTTCGTCAAAACCTTCTGTGAGAACGCCCACTTTGTCCAAGTTGGAGAAACCCATTGGGCCTTCGACGTGTTCCAAATTGTTTTTTCTTCCTAATTCATAAGCTTTTTCTAATAAAGCTTTGGTCACTTCGATATCATCAATTACGTCGAACCAACCAAAACGGACTTTTTTCTTTTTTTGGTCATTGACTTCGCCCCAATTTATAATTGCTGCAATTCTGCCTACAATTTCATTGTTTTTGTAGGCCAAATAAAAATAGGCTTCGGCACTTTCGAAAGCCGGATTTTTGGTCCTGTCAAATGATTCTAATTCATCGGCAATGATGGGCGGCACCCAATATTTGTTGTCTTTGTATAAGGAGAAAGGAAATTTCACGAATTGGGTCATTTCCTTTTTTGTAACGGCTTCTTTTATGGTAATCATTAGTTTTTATTAGGGGTTGAGAATTTATCCTTTTTTAGTTTTCTTGGCTTTTCTTTTGGCTTTTTTATCCGAATCTCCTGTGTCCACTTTCATTCTTACTTCTTTGTATTTGCCATCATAGCGCCAAGAAAATCCGATTCCGCCGTAAAGTATTGAAGGCGTATCTTTCAAACTGGTGCTTATCGAAGCATCAACTTGCAAATCATCATGGATCAGATAAGCGGCACCGCCACGAACAATGGCGTCACTGTAAAAATCACTCATGTAGCCTTGATTTTCTATGAAACCAGACCATTTTCGGTTAAATCCTTTGGTCAAAGTAATGCCGTAACCATAACTTGGATAATCAGTTCCAATGTAATCGGCGATAATATTGGTCACAAAAACCCAAGTTCCGTCACCAAAATGATTTTGGGTTATCAAAGCTATTTTAGGAGAAATTGCCGCGTCTGGTGAAAAATAATAAGGATTGTCTGCGAGAGTAATATTCGCCCCAGCAAACACTGAAACGGCAGGTATAAATTGATGCCAATTGAAAGCATGATTGGCTTTCCAGCTGTACACATTGATGTTTTTTTCGTAGTTTTTGAAAGGATCATAAATCAAATATTTTGCTCCTAAAACAGTTTGTTTGAAAGCGGATCTCTCTGGGTAAGACATAGCCGGATTTAAATATTCATATTGGTATTGTAAATCAGCAATCAATTCTAGTTTTTCCATAAACAATCCCCATCTTAGCGTCATGTCAATCCCAAATCCATTGGCGTCATAGTTCAGAATACTATGATTTTCTTTAATGCCATAAATCCCAGATTCAACTTGAATAACTGATTTTCCAACTGCAAAAGCTGACATTGTTTCACCTGGCCTGTTCGAATTGATTTGGTCGGTGTGTTGACCATAATGAATCAAAGGAATCATAAAAAATGCTGTAACGACAAGGTTTTTGATTTTGTACATATAATTTTATTTGGTTAAAAAGGGATAACGCATTTCAAATGTACTATATTTTATTATTTATTTAAGAATGATATTTTAATTTTGAACGATGGAATTGTTAATTTTGCCAAAAATTATTTTAGTTATGCAAGAAGCATCATTTCCAGGATTTATAAGGACTTTAATTTATATAATTGCTATTTACTATATTATAAAATTTTTGGCAAGATTGTTTTTGCCAATATTAGTAAAAAAAGCAGTTGAAAAAGCTGGCGAAAATTTCCAGAAACAACAGCAATATGCTCAGGGTAATTCATGGCAAAAAACTTCAACTAACGACGAAATTATTATCGATACTGCCAATGCAAAAAAACCTCGCGAAACCAAAAAAGTCGGGGAATATGTTGATTACGAAGAAATAGATTAAATTTACCCAAAAACCAATTCCGATAACTATCGGAACCAAACCATAATTCGATTCGATGAAGCAACTTCAAAAGTTATATCCGCACGCCCTTGTCCTACTTGGATTCGTATTAATTTCTCTTATTTATTTTTATCCAGTTTTACAAGGCAAACAAATTTTGCAGTCGGATATTGCGCAATACACCGGAATGGCAAAGGAGCAAAATGACTTCAGGGCTTCGGAACATGTGGAACCGTATTGGACCAATTCGGCTTTTGGAGGAATGCCAACCTATCAATTGGGAGCCAAATATCCTCACGATTATATTGGGATGATTGACGATGCTATTCGGTTTTTACCGCGTCCTGCCGATTATTTATTTTTGTATTTTCTAAGTTTTTATGGTTTATTATTGGTTTTAAAAATTGATCCACTCAAAGCCTTTTTCGGAGCGCTGGCCTTTGGGTTTTCTACTTATTTGATAATAATTTTAGGTGTTGGACATAATGCCAAAGCCCACGCCATAGGTTATATGCCATTGGTTATTGCGGGTTTTATACTAGTTTACCAAAAGAAATATATTTGGGGAGGATTGCTGACCATGTTTGCTGTTGCCTTAGAAATCAATGCTAATCACTTTCAAATGACTTATTATTTGTTGATATTCTTGTTGGTGCTTTCGGGGTATTTTATCTATTTGGCAATAAAAGAAAAAGAATTTAAACCACTTTTGACTTCCTTCGGTGTTTTGGCAATAGCCGGAATTTTTGCTATTGGTGCCAATGCTACAAATTTATTGGCCACAGCCGAATACGCAAAATTCAGTACTCGTGGAAAAAGCGAATTGACTTTTACACCCGATGGCAAAAAAGCAGAAGGCAATAGTGCTTTGTCTCGGGAATACATCACCGAATACAGTTACGGAATTGCAGAAAGTTTCAATTTGATTGCACCACGACTTTTTGGAGGCGGAAATAGCGAAAAACTGAATTCAGATTCCAGTGTTTACAAATTTATGATTCAATATGGAGCCTCACCAGAAGAAGCTCAACAATTTACAGAAAATTACGGTTTTACCTATTGGGGGCAGCAACCTATAGTGGCAGCACCAGCTTATATTGGAATTGTTATTTTCTTTTTAGGCATTCTAGGATTGTATCACGACAACCGAAAAATTAAGTATGTTTTCCTTGCTGGAGCCTTATTCTCCTTGGTGTTGTCTTGGGGTAAAAATTTAGCTGTAGTAACCGATTTCTTTATAGATTTTGTGCCAATGTATGACAAGTTTAGAGCAGTTTCGTCTATTCAGGTGATCTTGGAACTTTGTTTTCCAGTGTTGGCAATTATGGGTTTACAATCGTTTTTTACTCAAGATAAAGAAAAACAATGGCCAAGTTTATGGAAAGCCTCAGCGACTGTATTTGGATTAATAATAGGATTGTTTTTAATGCGCAGTACGTTTGATTTTGTGGGTCAAATGGATTCTCAATTGTTGCAAATGTTCAGTCAAGGGCAAGATAAAGCTTTTGGAACAGGATTTATAGACGCTTTAATTGAAGATAGAAAAAGTTTGTATGCAGCCGATTTGTTACGTTCAGGGTTCTTTATTCTGATTGTTGCTGGGGTTTTATGGTTGTTTGTCAAAAATAAATTGGCACAAAATACCACTATAATTTTGGTAGGATTAGTGATGATTTTCGATTTGGTTCTGGTCGATAAAAAATATGTAGATGCCGATGGTTTTGTTAGCAAAAGAGAAGTCGAAGTGCCATTTCAGGAAACCCCTGCCGATGTTCAGATTTTGCAAGACAAGTCACATTACAGAGTTTTTGAGGTGGATGGAAACCTTTCAAGTGCTAGATCATCCTTTTTTCATAAATCTATTGGAGGTTACAGCGCTGTAAAACCTCGAAGAATGCAGCAATTATTCGATTATCAAATTGCCAAAAACAATATTGAAGTTTTGAATATGTTGAATGTAAAATACATTATTCAAACGGATTCGACAGGTGCATCGGTACCAGTTATAAATCCTGAGGCTAATGGAAATGCGTGGTTTGTAAAAGATGTTTTGCTTAAAAACAAACCTGATTTGGTAATGAAAGCATTGGAAAAAATTGATACCAAAACTACGGCCGTTTTTAATATTCAGGATTACGGGAAAAAATTTGAAGAAGCTCAATTAAAAGAAGATTGGGATACTTCAGGAAAAATACAATTGGATTTGTACAAACCCAATTACCTTAAATATACATCTGAAAATAAAGGAAACGGATTAGCGGTCTTCTCCGAAATTTATTATGAAAAAGGTTGGAATGCATACATAGATGGAAAATTAACAGATCATTTTCCTGTAAATTATGTATTGAGAGCAATGGTTATTCCAGCAGGAAAACATACGATAGAATTCAAGTTTGAACCACAAGTTGTACAAACAGGAAGTATGATTACACTTTTCAGTTTTATTGGAATGTTGTTATTGTTAGGTGTTGGGATTTATTTTGAAAGGAAGAAAAGTTTAAACCTTAAATCTTAAACTTGAAACCAGAAAAACTTCTTATCATAACCTATTATTGGCCTCCAGCTGGCGGACCAGGCGTTCAGCGTTGGTTGAAATTTGTGAAATATTTACCTGATTTTGGCGTTCAGCCTATTGTTTATATTCCGGAGAATCCAACATATCCTATTGTTGACGAGAATCTTGAAAAAGAGGTTTCCGACAAGGCTATTATTTTAAAACATAAAATTTTCGAACCGTATCAATTGGCTTCGTTTCTTTCGAAGAATAAAACCAAAAAAATGAATTCGGGGATTATTCCCAACCAAAAAAAGCAATCCTTTTTAGATAAAGTATTGCTGTGGATTCGGGGCAATTTATTTATTCCTGATGCAAGAGTTTTTTGGGTCAAACCTTCGGTTGCTTTTTTAGAAAAATACATAAAAGAGAATGGCATTGACACCATTGTCACTTCAGGACCGCCACACAGTTTGCACCTTATTGGACTGGAATTGAAACAAAAATTAAATGTAAAATGGTTTGCCGATTTTCGTGATCCTTGGACTACCATTGGCTATCATAAATCCTTGCGATTGTCGAATTATGCTGCCAAGAAACACAAAGATTTAGAACATAAAGTGCTGAATACTGCCGATACTATTATCGTGACCAGCAACACCACAAAAACCGAATTTCAAGCCATTACAACCAAACCAATAGCTGTAATCACGAATGGTTATGATACTGAAAATGTAGCAAAACAAGCATTGGATACCAAATTTTCTTTGGCACATATTGGTTCTTTTCTTTCGGAAAGAAATCCAAAATTACTTTGGGAAACTTTGGTAGAATTGCTTCAAGAAATTCCAGATTTTAAAAACCATTTGGAAATAAAATTGATTGGCGCGGTGAGTCAGGAGGTTTTGGAAACGATTTCTCAATTTGATTTGAATCCGTATTTGAATAACTTGGGATATGTTTCACATTCCGAAGCGATTGCACATCAAAGAAAGTCTCAGGTTTTATTGCTTATTGAAATTAATTCAGAAGATACCAAAAGCATTATTCCAGGAAAATTGTTTGAATATATGGTTTCGGGCAGACCAATTATTGCCATTGGTCCAAATGGTTCCGACTTTGCCGAAATTATTACCAATACAAACACGGGAGTATTCTTTGATTATTCCGAGAAAATGAAACTAAAAAGTGTACTTTTGGCCTATTATAATCAATTTTTGGAAGGAAAACTACAATCGAATGCTGTGGGTTTACAACACTATTCAAGAAAAAGTTTGACAGAGAAATTGGTACAACTTTTAACCTCTAACTTCTAACCTCATAAATGGGAATAGTATTAAATCAGTCTTTTAAAAATACCATAATAACCTACATCGGTTTTGCGATTGGAGGTATCAATACCATTTATTTGTATCCTGTTTTTCTTGGGGCAACTTATTATGCTTTATCGAATTATATTCTTTCGAGTGCCAATGTAATTATGCCCATTTTTGCCATTGGAATGCAAAATACTTTGGTCAAATTCTATTCACAATACGAGACAAATGAGGAAAGATCACGATTTTTATCCTTTACTGTTTTGTTTCCTTTTCTGGTGATTATTCCAATGTTATTGATAGGTTTTTACTTTTTTGATGATATTTTATTGTTCTTATCTAAAAAGAATATTATCGTCAAAAAATTTATTTGGCTTATTCCTTTCATTGGTGTGTGTATGGCTTATTTCGAAATTTTTTATGCTTGGTTGCGGGTTCATATGCACTCGGTTTTTGGAAATTTCATTAAAGAAGTAGGATTAAGGTCGGCCTCATTGCTTCTGTTAATCGGAGTTTATTACAATTGGATTACGGTCGAAGGCTTTGTTTATGCTACTGCCGTTGTTTATTTTTTGGCTTTAGTAATTACTATGTTTTATGCTTTTAGTATTCAAAAACCTGTTTTTCAGTTAGAAATTCCCAAAAACACTAAAGATGTTTTGGTTTATACTTTTTATATTATTTTGTCGGGAAGCGTTGCTAATTTGCTTTTGGATGGAGACAAAATGATTTTAAACCAATATATGAATATCGAAAATATTGCTTATTATTCGGTTGCGACTTATATCGCTTTGGTGATTTCAGTTCCAAGTCGATCGATGCACCAAATTGTGTATCCTATTACGGCAAAATTGATGCACGAAAACAAGCACGACGAAATGAATATCTTGTATAAAAAAACCTCAATTAATCTTCAAATGGTTGGTGGTTATGTGATGTTGGGTATTTTCGTAAATATCAATAAGCTTTATGAAATGGTTCCGCCCGAATACGCTGGAGGAATAATGGTGGTTTTTATGATTGGTTTGTCTAAATATTTTGACTTGATTTTGGGGAATAATAACGCCATTATTTTCAATACCAAATATTACCGAACTGTTTTGTTGTTAGGTGTTCTTTTGGTGATTTTAACCATCGGTTTGAATATGATTTTTATTCCAATTTACGGTATCATTGGGTCAGCATTTGCCACTTTATTGTCGATTACTTTATATAGTTTGGCCAAATTACTTTTTGTGGTAAAAAAATTAGATTTGTATCCTTTTACCAAACAAACCTTGTATTCAATGGGGTTAACGCTTATTTTGTTTGTTGCGTTTTACTATTGGGATTTTCCATTTAATCCTATCATTTCGATTGTTTTAAAATCGTTATTGATGACTATTGCCTATGTTTATCTCAATTACCGATTTGTTATTTCTGTCGAAATTAATGAAGTTATGGATAAATACTTGAAAAAAATGAAGCTTATGAAATAGTTTAATTTCAATACAAATTAAAAAATAACCATTAAAAAAATAAGGTTCATTAAGTATCTAAATCTTAATGAACCTTATTTTTTTTAATGGTTTAAATGATAATATAATTTGATAATTATTTTCTAATACAAAACTGGAAATTTCGAAGGGTTGACTTCGTTCATCATCGCATATATTTTTTCGAAAATATCTTCAATAGATGGTTTCGAAAAATAATCACCATCTGTTCCGTAAGCAGGTCTGTGTGCTTTGGCAGTTAAGGTTTGTGGTTTGCTGTCCAAATATTTATAGCCGTCTTGATTTTCGATAATTTGTTGTAAAATATAAGCTGAAGCTCCACCAGGAACGTCTTCGTCAATGACTAACAATCGATTTGTTTTGGCAATACTTTTCACAATATCGTGATTGACATCAAAAGGGAGTAAAGATTGGATATCAATAATTTCGCAATCGATACCCACTTCCATCAGTTCTTTTGCTGCAACTTCTACTAATCTCAAAGTAGAACCATACGAAACTAAGGTAATATCTGCGCCTTCTTTTATGGTTTCAACCACTCCAATAGGTGTTTTGAATTCTCCATAATTCAACGGCATTTTTTCTTTCAATCGGTAACCATTCAGGCATTCTACCACTAGAGCCGGCTCATCACATTGTAATAAAGTGTTGTAAAATCCTGCTGCTTTTGTCATGTTTCTTGGCACCAAAATATGAATTCCTCTAAGTGCATTTACGAGCATTCCCATTGGTGAACCTGAATGCCAGATTCCTTCCAATCGATGGCCACGAGTTCTAATGATTAGTGGCGCTTTTTGTTTTCCAAGAGTTCTATATTGTAAAGTGGCTAAGTCATCACTCAAAATCTGAACGCCGTATAATAAGTAATCTAAATATTGAATTTCGGCAATGGGGCGAAGGCCTCGCAATGCCATTCCAATTCCTTGACCAATTATGGATGCTTCTCTGATTCCAACATCGGCAACACGAGTTTCTCCAAATTTTTCTTGTAATCCAACTAATCCTTGATTTACATCGCCAATGCTTCCTGCATCTTCACCAAAAATTAAAACTTCTGGGTGTTTTGTAAAAAGAATATTGAAATTATCACGCAAAATCATTCGGCCATCAGTATCTTCTTTGGCATTATCTTCATATTCCGGCAAAACTTCTTTTACTGAAAATACATTCAAATTAGATTCAGAAAACAAATTCTTGCTGAATTTGGGTTGGGTTAAATCGAAGTAATTAGTAATCCAATTGGATAATTCAGGTTTGCTATTTTCATTGATAACCAATCGTAATGCTTTTCGAGCTGTACTAAGAATTTCCTTTTTCAAAGGAGCTTTTATGTTGCTTAAATTCGTTTTAAGTTTAAGAATTTGATCGTTGTTTTTGCTTGTTGGGGCAATTTTTTCCAACAATTGGACAAGACTTTTTTGTTCCTCGATTATTGGATTCAGAAAAGCATTCCAAGCTAGTTTTTTGGCTTCAAATACTTCTTTTTTTGTGATTAAGTCAATTTCTTCAATTTCTTCTGATGAAGCAATATTGATGGCAATCATCCACAATTTCATTTGTCGAATACAGTCAAAATCTCTTTCCCATTGCAATCTGTTTGCGTCTTTATATCTTTCGTGCGAACCTGAACTAGAGTGGCCTTGTGGTTGTGTGAGTTGAGTTACGTGAATTAAAACCGGAACATGATGCTCACGAGCTAAATCAGAAGCTTTTTCATAAGTTTCGATCAAACTTGGATAATCCCAACCTATTACTTTTAGTATTTCGAAACCATTATGATTTTCATCTCTTTGGTATCCTTTTAATATTTCGGAGATACTTTCTTTTGCGGTTTGATATTTTGCGTGAACAGAGATTCCGTATTCGTCATCCCAAACACTCAAAATAAGAGGCACTTGTAAAACTCCGGCTGCATTTATAGTTTCAAAAAATAAACCTTCGGATGTACTGGCATTCCCAATAGTTCCCCAAGATATTTCATTTCCGCCTATCGAAAAATTAGATTTATCGGCAAGTTCTGGGATACTTCTGTAAATATTTGATGCTTGAGCTAGTCCCAACATTCTTGGCATTTGCGAAGCTGTTGGAGAAATATCAGCACTAGAATTTTTTTGTTTTGTCAAATCTTTCCAACTACCATCTTCATTGAGGCTGTGCGTCACAAAATGACCGCCCATTTGCCTTCCTGCTGACATAGGTTCTTGAGAAATATCGGTGTGGCCATAAAGTCCAGCAAAAAACTGTTGCGGGGTCAATTCTCCAATAGCCATCATAAAAGTTTGATCACGATAATAACCTGAACGAAAATCACCGTCTTTAAAAAACTTAGCCATTGCCAATTGAGGAACTTCTTTTCCGTCACCAAAAATGCCGAATTTTGCTTTTCCTGTTAATACTTCCTTTCGTCCTAATAGGCTACATTCTCTGCTTGTTATGGCAATTTTGTAGTCTTTTAAAACTTCTGTTTTGAAGTCTTCAAAGGTTAGGGTAGAATTTGTTTTTTCTTTTATCATAATGCAAGAAGTATAACTTTGCTGCAAATTTACTCAAAAACTAATTATTTACATCATTCATTATAAGAAATAGAATTAAATTTTTTCTAAATAAAATTTGATAATAATCGTTTTTGTTGTAAAATGTATATTTTTAATGAAATATCATTGATAATAATACAATTTTTAATAAATGTTTTTTGGTGTTTTTATTCCACTAAAACCATTTTCTTGTAAACAGTTGGATAAATTTATCGGGATTGAGTGTTATGACAAATCGTATCTTTTCATTGTAATTGGGTTGCGAAACTTCCCATCCTTTACTGGAATAGATTGGGAAAAATAATTCAAAATAATCGGTCAAAAGATTCAGTCGAATACCACTATCAAAGAGGAATTGTTCTTTTTGATTCTTATTTTTTACAAAACCAATATCGCCATAAGCTTCTATCCAATTCCAAATGGAATAACTTCCGTTTAAAGTTGCCATCCATTGGTTGGCATAAGAGGGCGTTAACTTCGATTTAAAACCACCTTCGGCCAAGATAAATTCCTGACTTACAATGCCAGTTTCTGAGGATCTCCCGAGGTAAGCATAATCAAAAAGATAATCTGTTGGCCGGTCTAATGCAAAACTATAAAAATCCGAATTACTAGTGTTGTATGTAAAAGCTCCTGCGTACATTCTTAGATTAAGTTGACGATTGTCTTCGAACAATTTTCGATATTGCAATTCGGTAGAAATTTTTCCAAATTCGCCCGAAAACTGAACGTCTCCTACAAAGCTGATATGATTTGTTAATTCCGTCCTTGAGTTGATGTATTTTGCATCAAAAACAGAATAATCTTGAAGGGAACTATCGATAACTATTTCGCTTTTTTCTCGATTTATGATTACTTGACGAAAGAGAAGTAGTTGTTTTCTATTGTCTCTATAATCCTCATTTCGAAATTGCATCAAAACCATTGGGTTTATTTTTAAGTAGGTTGCATCTGGTGCATAATGAAAATAGTTGCCACTTATAGAATATCTTACATTGAACAAATTGCTATCACGATAATCTTTATTCAACATAAAAATTGCAGAACCCGTTATCATGTTCGATTTTGTCGCATAAGTAGGATTGATGTCATATACAAATGGCCTGTTCAAAATGGCTCTGTTGTGGAATCGCATTCCCGGCGAAAGTCCGTCATATACATTGTAGGTCAATATTGGAGCATAAATAATTTGATTGTAATAGGGATCTTCTAAATCCTTGACAAAGGCAAATTTAATGGGTCTGTTATTGGGATAAAAACCTTCTAATTTTTTCCAATTATTTCTTAAATTGAATTCAGGAACTTCATTTTTATAGTTGATAATAATCTTGTTGGCCTGGTTTCTTTCTAAGGTATAAATACTGTCATTTAGTTGGGGTTCTATCCATTTTTTAAAGACAATAGTATCGTTTTTTATTCCGTAAATTGGAATTGGCACAGCAACATTAGTCTTGTTTTTCAACGAAAATGAAACACTATCTTTGGTTTTTGTCACATTCGAAAACTTGTAATCAATAATTTCTCTAGAATTAATAATGGTTTTAAAAAACCAATCAACATCTTTATTGGTAGTTGATTTTATAATTGTTTCAAAATCATTTGCCCCACAAATCTTTTCGGTATTTAAGGCATTAAATTGCTGAATACTATTAGAAACAGAACTGTTTTCAAGAAAATTATCAAGATAGATTAAACTCAAACCTGCTCTGTATTTACTGGCAATTTGCTCGTTAAATTTTATCAAAGTATTTTTTGGAGCACCAAGTGGTTGGTCTAAATTTTTTCTGGCCATAAGCAAATAGAAATAACTGAATTGCTCGTTGAAATCTAAATTCAATAGATGAAACCCTTTGAATAATTTAAAAGTAGATATGCGTCCAGTCATTTTAAAGTCTGGGTAGTATTCTTCCATATATCGCATCATGGTATAAACCTGAATGCCATCATAAATCCAGTTGTCTTTTCTGGGGTCTAATTTTAAATTATTTTTCAGATAATTGTTCAAATACGTTTTCAAAAATTTAATTTCAAAGAGGAATTCATCCGGAAACGGGACCAGGAAACTAGGCATCTGATTCAGCCCATAGAAAGGATTTCGGTCGTAATCCGCTTGGGAAACAATAATTTTTTCGTAATGGGGTTTTCCAACTAAATTGTTGGTAAAATTCACCACTTTATCAATCGCAATAGCTTTTTGAATCTCATCGGCCTTATGCCCTCTGATATTTGTTAGAACTTCGATAGAGCTATTTTTGACGCTGACAAAACTCGTTTTTGGCTCTAAAAAAATACTAAAATCGGTTCTGTTTTTTCCGTTCAATTTGTAAATAGAAAAGTTTTCAAACTGAGTCGTTTTTTCCTCATTCAAATCAGTTGTCAGTTCTGTTTTTTTTGCTTGTTTGCCTGGCGAGTGGATAATTCTCAAGAGAATATCAAAATCAGAAACTGCATTTGCAATATCATCTAAATTCAAATTATTGTAGGTAGTAAAAGCATGATTTTCAAATCGGGCAGGCGTAAGAAACCAGTTTCTAAGATACATTCCACCTCTTTCAGTGTAACCATAATGGGTAAAATCGTCACTGGGAACTTTTACAATATAGGTCAGGTGCAAAATAATTTTTTGATTAGGAGCCAATTTTTTATCCAATTTAACTGTAACTAAATCTGGATTTTTTTCGGTTCTTCCCCAAGAAAGTTTTGATTTATCGGTCGTCGAAATGTTTAAATTATTCGTGCTGCCACGCTCTTTTTCGGCTGCCAAATGAAAGCCTCTATAAAATTCGTCCGAAAATCGTTTTGCCAAAGGCGTTGTTTTAGAAGAATACGCATGATTCCAATCATTCAAAACAATACTCGTCAAAGTATCTTCCGACTGATTGAAAAATTCGATTTCCTGCATAACAGTCATCGTTTTTTGTTCCATATTTACCTCAACATCAAGATGAGAATGGTGTTGTGCAAATTGTTTTGCACTGGCAAAAAACAAAAGGATAAATAGGATGTTTCTATGAAATGATTTCAAAGTGTCGTTTTAAATTTCTAAAATGATTGTTAGATAAATGTTTAAAAGTTAGGCGATAAATCATATTTTTTGTAGAATTTATCCAAAACATCGAGCACTTCATCTTCAGTATCCACAATTTTGAATAAATCCAAATCAGTGGCATTAATTGTTTTTTCTCTTTCCACCATAACCGTTTTTATCCATTCTATTAAGCCTGACCAAAATTCAGTTCCAACCAATATAATTGGGAACCTTCCAATTTTTTTGGTTTGGATTAATGTCATTGCTTCAAACATTTCGTCCAATGTACCAAAACCTCCCGGCATTACCACAAATCCTTGCGAATATTTAACAAACATCACTTTCCTGACAAAGAAATAATCAAAATTCAGGTTTTTATCGTGATCAATATACGGATTAAAATGCTGTTCGAAAGGCAATTCAATATTCAATCCCACCGAAGTTCCTCCGCCTAGATGCGCGCCCTTATTTCCTGCTTCCATAATGCCAGGACCGCCACCAGTAATCACTCCATAACCTGCTTTGCTAATTTTATAGGCAATTTTTTCTGCCAATATATAATATTTATCCTCTGGTTTGATTCGTGCCGATCCAAAAATAGTCACACACGGCCCAATCCGACCCATCGATTCGTATCCATTTACAAACTCAGACATAATCTTGAAAATTCCCCAACTGTCATTACTTCGTATCTCGTTCCAGGTTTTTCTTTTAAATTTATTCTGGATTACTTTATCCTCGTCGTTATCAAAATCTTCTAATCTCATTTTTATATTTTTTGACTTTTAGTATTGTTCCTGTTTTAAAGTTTGAAAATGGAGTTGCTACTCTAAAGAAACCAGCATTTCAGACTTCTGTGCTAAAGTAATTCTTTTTTCAAAAAATTTGAAGCAATACTTTTTTAATTTCTATCATTATTTACAGGTTTTATTGTTTCAGTTTGAATAATAATGCAATAAAAAGGAAGGTATTTTAATTCAAAATCTTAGAATATTTTGATGTTTGGTAGGTGTGATTTTTAAAGAGTTCAGTCAAACTATTCTAATTTTAACACTAAACCAACAAAAGATTAACTGCAGTTCCCAAAAAGCTTGTTTTGATTATTGAATTGTTATTAATTTAGGTTTAAAAAAAGTATTTTTTAAATTTAATTCTAATTATTAACAAAAAAATATATTTTAATTCAAATAACGGTGTTTTTGTTGAACGATTACTTTCTAATAATTGACATTGCAATGAATAAAGAATAAAAATTGATTTTAAGCAGAATTATTTCATATTTTTTCTTGGAACGATGTCTTTAATAATTGTATATTTGATAAAAAATTGAGGATATAAACAATGTGTTTTGCGATATATTTAAAATAAATGCTTTTTATTATTATTTTAATATATTTTGACTTTTTTAGAACATAATGGGTTATTCACATTTATACCGATATTGAACATAATTTATATACTATCAATCAATTAATAAAAAATAAAAAAAATAACAATTTAAAAGCAATTACCATGAAAAAAACAATCATTTATTTAGGAATTACCTTAATAGCTTTTTCTAATTTCTCTTTTGCTTCCAATACTAATTTTATTGGTAATCAAAAAACACTAAATATCTTAAATGTATCTCCTGCTCCTTTAGTAGTAGCGATTAGTAAAGGGGAGATTGAAACAGTGAAAAAGTTTATAGAAAGCGGTACGAAAGTGAATAAAAAATTAAATGGGCTGACTCCCCTAATGTATGCTGCACGCTATAATAAAGTAGAAATTATTGGCTACTTATTGCAAAAAGGAGCAGATCGTAACATTACAGATAGTCAAGGGCTTACTGCATTAAAACATGCTGAACTCTCTAATGCCTATGAAGCTATTGCTATTTTGAAAGTATCATCAGGTAATGACCAAGTGAAAATTTCGTTGATTGATGACTCTACTTTTTTGAATCCTGAATCAGTTTTATTTGTAAAATCTAGTAAAACAATCGATGAAATTATTTCTGAAGACGAAAAAATAATTGAAAGTACAGATTCCGATGAAATTCAGCCTTTAAATTTTACAGAAATTAATAAAAAATCTGTTGTAGTAAATAAGATTGATTCCCAAGGTTCCGTAGCAATATTTTAATTCGATTATCCATATTACTAAATAGCGTTTAGGCTTAGGAGAAGTCTCATTTCATCAATAAAAAAGCACCATTATGGTTATATGATGATGCTTTTTTTATGTTAAAAAGTTAAACTAACTCTTTTTTCAAAAACTGCGCTGTATAACTTTTTTTATTTTTGGCCACTTCTTCGGGGGTCCCTTTGGCAACAACTTCGCCACCGCCTTTTCCGCCTTCAGGACCAATGTCTATAATATAATCCGCTAGTTTGATTACGTCCATATTGTGTTCGATAATCAAAATCGTATTGCCTTTATCAACTAATTTATTAATCACTTCCATCAACACCCGGATGTCCTCAAAATGCAGTCCCGTTGTGGGTTCATCCAAGATATAAAACGTATTTCCGGTATCTTTTTTAGACAATTCTCCTGCCAGTTTAATGCGTTGCGCTTCACCACCAGAAAGTGTAGTACTTTGTTGTCCTAACGTAATATACCCCAAACCAACATCCTGTAAAGTTTTGACTTTTCGATAAATCTTCGGAATGTTTTCAAAGAAAGGTACGGCTTCATCAATGGTCATATTCAAAACATCCGAAATGGATTTTCCTTTGTATCTGATTTCCAAAGTTTCCCTGTTGAAACGTTTCCCCTGACAGGTTTCACATTCCACATATACATCGGGTAAAAAGTTCATTTCAATCGTTCGAACTCCTGAACCTTCGCAGGTTTCACAACGTCCGCCTTTCACGTTAAAACTAAAACGTCCCGCTTTATAACCGCGAATCATACTTTCCGAAGTCATCGTAAACAGATTTCTTATTTCGGTAAAAACCTCTGTATAAGTCGCAGGATTCGAGCGTGGTGTTCTTCCAATTGGGCTTTGATCAATATCAATTACTTTGTCGATAAATTCTAAGCCTTCGATTTTTTTGTAGGGTTTTGGTTTTTTAACACCATTAAAATAATAGGCGTTCAAAATAGGGTAGAGGGTTTCGTTAATCAATGTCGATTTTCCGCTTCCCGAAACTCCAGTCACGCAAATCATTTTACCCAAAGGCAATTCTATCGACACATTTTTCAAGTTGTTTCCGGTTGCGCCAGTCAGTTTCAAGAAATTTCCGTTCCCTTCCCGACGTTTTTTGGGAACCTCGATTTCCATTTCACCGTTCAAGTATGAAGCGGTCAAAGTGTGGTCTTTCAAAATTTCGGCAGGAGTTCCTTTGCTTATGATTTCGCCACCGTGTTTTCCCGCTTTTGGACCAATATCAATCACGTAATCGGCACGTAGAATCATATCCTTATCGTGTTCGACCACAATTACTGAGTTGCCAATATCGCGTAATTGCTCTAAGGAATGAATCAATTTGTCATTATCTCTTTGGTGCAAACCAATGCTTGGTTCATCTAAAATATACAAAACACCTACTAATTGAGAACCAATTTGCGTAGCCAATCGAATGCGTTGTGCTTCACCACCCGAAAGGGATTTCGAACTTCGGCTTAAAGCCAAATAATCCAAACCTACATTCATCAAAAAGTTCAGTCTGTCTTTTATTTCCTTGATAACTTCAGTGGCAATTGTCTTTTGTTTATCTGATAAATGAGTGTTCAAATCCAGAAACCAAGCCGTCACATCCGAAATATCCATATCACATAATTCGGCGATATTCTTCTCGTTGATTTTGAAAAACAAAGCTTCTTTTTTTAATCTAGAACCTTCACAAACTGGACATTTCACCTCGTCCATAAATTCCTTTGCCCAACGACGTATGGTTGTGGAACCGCTTTCGTCGTGTTGGTTTTTGATGAAATGCGAAATCCCTTCAAATTCAATTTTGTATTCTTTGGTCACGCCCAAAACTTTCGATTCGACCGAGAATTTTTCTTTGCCACCATTCAAAATCATTTCCATTGCTTCTTCGGAAATATTCGAAATTGGATCGGTTAATTTGAAGCCGTATTTTTCGCCAATGATTTCCAATTGCTTGAACATCCAACTGCTTTTGTATTCGCCCAAAGGAGCAAAACCGCCTTTGTTTATGGAAAGTTTAGGATTGGGAATTATCTTTTTAATATTAATTTCGTTTACTGTTCCCAAACCTTTGCAATGGTCACAAGCTCCTTTTGGCGAGTTGAACGAAAACAAATTAGGTTCTGGATTTTGATAGGAAATTCCGGTTGTAGGACACATTAAATTTCGACTGAAAAACCGAATTTCATTCGAGTCTTGGTCAAGAATCATCAACACGTTTTCACCGTGATACATCGCCGTTTTGATGCTTTCAGTCAGGCGTTTTTCGTTGTCGGGCGTGTCTTCGATAACCATTCGGTCAATCACGATTTCGATGTCGTGGGTTTTGTAACGGTCGAGTTTCATTCCTGTGGTAATGTCTTTGATGTCGCCATTAATGCGAACTTTCAAAAAGCCTTGTTTGGCAATTTGCTGGAATAATTCGGCATAATGTCCTTTTCTGGCACGAATAATTGGAGCCAAAATATTGATGCGTTTTCCCGCAAAATCTTGGGTAATCAATTGCTTGATTTGCTCATCGTCATAAGAAACCATTTTTTCGCCTGTGTTGTAACTGTAAGCATCGGCGGCTCGGGCATATAGCAAACGTAAGAAATCATAAATTTCTGTGATGGTTCCAACCGTTGAACGAGGACTTTTACTGGTGGTTTTTTGTTCAATGGCAATTACAGGGGAAAGTCCATCAATTTTATCCACATCAGGACGTTCCAAACCACCTAAAAACTGTCTGGCATAAGTCGAAAAAGTTTCCACGTAACGGCGTTGTCCCTCGGCATAAATCGTGTCGAAAGCCAAGGATGATTTTCCAGAACCCGAAAGTCCTGTAATCACCACCAGTTTTTCTCGTGGAATTTTGACGTCTATATTTTTTAAATTGTGTACTCGCGCACCCAATACTTCAATGTTGTTGTCGTTTTCTAGCATAAATTTTGGCAAAACGCAAAGTTACCATTTTGATTTATTCTTTCGGTACAACAATAGGGAAGTTTATGTTAAAATAGGGGATTATTGCGGACACAGGCACAACTGATTTGCTATTGTAAAATGCGGATAAAACCGATGTATTTGTTTTAACCTAATTATGTTTTCAATATAAACTAATTGTGATTTTTGAATTAGATTAATTTTTTATATTTGAATAAAAAACTGAAAAATGAATATATTAGGAATAGGCTCACGCATCAAACATCCAGAATTGGGACTTGGAGTAGTAACCAATGTAACTTCAAGACATTATTGGGTTACTTTTATAGAAAGCGGATTGGAAACCATTGAAATTGATAGTGAATTTGAAATTATTGAAGCGCTTGAAGGCGAAGTGGATTCGGTTAGTTTTCAGGATGTAGAAAAATCCTTGAAGAATTTATTGCAAAAATGGAGTGATGTTTCGCAAATAGTTCCTATCGCCGATAAATGGAAAGGTGGAAAAATTATTCTGGAACCCGGAACCAATACGCAAAATAAAGAAGTGCCTATAGATACTTTTTTTCATAAAATCACAATGGTTCGCGATAGAATTCGAGTAATGGAACAAAAGATTAATGCAAGTAATCTTGACGAAGCCGAGAAAATAGATTTACAGCAATACATCACCAGAATTTATGGTAGTTTGACCACTTTCAACGTCTTGTTCAAAAATTCGAACGATTATTTTGTAGGGGAAAAAACTAAATGATAAACAAGTATTTTATTGGTTTTATAGTTTAACGGAATGTTTTTTATAATATTCCGCTTCAATTTTGTTTATTTCCTCAACAAGTCCTTTGTTTATTAATTGTTTTACACCGCCTTTTGGAAAATAATCGTAGGGAGCTGGATAAATTTCGTAAAATAGAGTATGTTGATTTTGTTCGTGAAATAGAATAACAGCATATCCTATAAACTTTTTATCCTTATTCATTTTGGTAAATTGATAAGCAACCACTTTATCATCATTCGAATACTTACCCTCTTTTAGTTTCTTTAGATACTTTTTACTTACTTCATCAATTATGATTAATCGGTGTAATTTGTTTAGTTCAGGCGCATTTTTCCAAGCCTCTTTAGAAGTGTTAACAGAATTTTCTATATCAGTAATGACATTATAATAATTTGATTCTTGGATTAAATCAACACGTTTTATCACAAGATTGTCGTTTGATATTTTGCTAATTACTTCCTTTTTATCAATAGATTTAGAGCAAGACGCCATAATCAGTGTGATCAGTATGTAAAGATTTTTTTTTATCATAGTTTAAATTTTCAGGTTTAAATATATAAATTAATATTGATTGTAAGTTGATGGTGATTAAAAAAAGATTATTTCCCTTGAGCGACTCCAAATCAAAAAAACACTAACTCAATGCTAGCGTTTTCTTTTTCGGTTGAGGATATAATCCGCAACGGCATCTTTGGTGGTGTACCAATTTCTACCTTCTTTGTAAGCGTCAATTTTGCCTGTTCGAGCCAATAAACTAACATATTCTTGTCCGTAAGGACTGTTTGGTTCACTAACGATATCTGATATTTTTTGAAAATCGTTCTCGTTATCAGGCATCGCATTTAAATAAATATTTAAGCTGCGTTCCAAGGCTTGGCACATCAAAAGCATTAGTTTTTGATAATTGCCATTATTGGCTTGATTGAGTGCTTCATAGTATTTTTTTCTATCATTTTTGAGAATGATAGCAGGTGGAAAACCACAACGCATCAACAATAAATTCATACTCAAACGAACCGTTCTTCCATTTCCATCAAAGAAAGGATGTATCCAAACGAGTTTATGATGGAAAACCGCAGCCAATTCAATATCGTTCAATTCTAAAGGATTTGTGTTGATAAAATCAATCAATTCATCCAATAAATCCGAAACTTTATTGGCGTTTGGCGGAACAAAATTAGCTCCCGAAATGCGGACGCCACCGTTTCTGATTCGTCCTGCAAAATCCTCTTCGATGGAACGCAAAACCAAAGCATGTAAGGACAAAATATCAATACTTCGCAAGACATAATCATCATTAATTATCGAAAACAAATAATCTATGGCTTTGTCGTGATTGTGTGCCTCAAAATGCTCTCGCAATGATATTCCTTTTACAGTAATCCCTTCTTGAAGCACCATTTGGGTTTCTCTTAAAGTTAAGGAGTTTCCCTCTATACTATTCGAATTATAGGTCCATTCTATAGATAAACTTTCTCTGATTTTATTCAAAGCGATGTTGGGCAATGGTCTGCTGGCTTGCAAATCTTGCTTTTTTTGGTACAATCTCTCAAAAGTAGATTGAAACTCTGTTCTATATCCTAAATCTATTTCCCACATAACCCAACAAAGTTACAATTAATATCGGATAAATACAATTTATTTTCTATCCGATATTAAATTTATTTAATGAGGTTGGTTTGATGGAAGGTATTTTGATTAAAACGGATACCCAATAGCGATATTCAAAATCAAATTTTCTTTTCTCCAAGAACTACTTCCAAAATCTATGTCGTCTATTACCCACCTTTGTCCCTCAGGTAAATAAGGCTTTCTTAGCGGAATAGCCAAATCAGTTCTCAAGATTAGAAAAGAAAAATCAAAACGCAATCCTGCACCTGCACCAACGGCAATTTGTTTCATAAAATCTTTCGAAATTTCGGCTCCGGGTTTGTCTGGATCGGCATTCAATAACCAAATATTTCCAGCATCTACAAATAAAGCTCCTTTCATTAAACCATAAATTTTGGCTCGGTATTCGGTGTTGAATTCTAATTTTAAATCGGCTGATTGATCTGGGAAATAAGAGTTGGAAGTGAGTGGTGCTTGGAAGCTTCCCGGTCCAAGTGATCTCGCCCTAAAGGCCCGAATACTATTGGTTCCTCCCACGACAAATTGCTTGGTTGTAGGCAATGTACTTGAATTTCCATACGCAAATCCTGCACCAACTATGATTCTACTTGCCAATTGGCTTTCTTTTCCCAGTTTTAAATAATGCCTAAAATCAGCATTCACTTTAACGTATTGGTTAAACGGAACATCAAATATTTTTATCGTGTCTCCTTGTTTGACATTTGCACTTGTTGCCAATCCAGTAACATTTCCCGCCAAATCCACTTCTCCATTAAAATAGAAAGTATTTTTTTTCCGTTTTTGCATTGTATTCGTGAACGTGTACGAATAGGTTGGTCCAAAAATCAATTGTTTCTCGATTACTTTCCCCAAAGCAGGATCTTCCAAAATATCTTCTTCATATTCTGCCGTAACATTGTTCGGACTCACATACGTAATATCAACTACATTCAATTGATGTTCTTTTCGGATATTGTCTTTCCAGAGGTAGCCAAAAGATGTTTTAAAGGAATTTAAAGCATAAAGTTGTGTCCTGTTTTGGTATTCATAGCGCACTGTTGCCTTGGTTCTAGGGACGAATTCGCTAGAGCCTTCTATCTTGAAGGGCGTGATTAATCTTGGCCAAGTCAAACTGGTTTCTGTTCCTAGTTTGAAAATGTTTTGTCCTTTGTTTTCTCCCGAAAGCTGAAAATCGGCTCCGCCAAATACGGAAACCGTCAGTAATTCTGCCCCTCGAAATACGTTTCGGTTATTCCAGTTTACATTAACTTCTGTTCCTGTATAACTGGCCGAATTGGTTTTGCCCAAAACTTCGACACGAATAAACTTTTTAGGCAAAAGCGTCAAATAATAATAGGCATCCAAAGTGTTTTTTAAACTGTCTGAAACCTTGAATTCATTTTTCACGAAGTTAAAAGTTCCCAGATTTACAAAACGATTCAAGGAAAGATTATGATTTTTTCGGTTGTATAAATCTCCTTTTTTAAAATTCAAAGCTCTGTCAAACACTCTCGGTTTAAAAGTATTTGCCGAGTCAATAATCGTGAAATCTTTGTACTGTACGATATCCTCTTTTTTATATATAACGTTGTCTTTCGAAATCGAAAAATTGGGATAGACCACAATCTTATTTATTTTGTAGGCAATTGTGGCTTTATCAGGCGTTTCATCTTTAATTTTTAATTTGATATTGACCTCATAATCTCCTTTGGTGCTATCCACTTGAGCCAAAATATAATCGGGATTAAAATAGTAATATCCTTTTTCCTTGAGTCTAGCATCGATGCGTTCTCTTTCGAGTTTTATAATTTCCAAATCATACGGATTGCCTTCTTTAAGCAATGATCGGCGACTTGTTTTGGCAATTTCTTTTCCTAAATCTGATGAGTCTGCTGGAAATTGTACACTTTTTATTTTGTATTGTCTTTTGGGCCAAACAGTATATTCTGCTGTTGCTCTCTTGTTTTTGGCAGTCGAATCGGCACTGACACGGGTTTTGAAATAACCCCGATTTTCGGTGTAATTTCTCAAGACAGCCACATTATAATCTAAATCTACTTTGCTGAAAAGCACTGGCGCTTCACCAACTTTGGTTCTCAACCAATGACGTATTCCTTTTTCGCTTTTAGGCTTGCCAGCCAAATTATAAATCAATAGTTTAGGGCGTAATCCCAGTATTTGTTTGGTGGGTTTTGGACGCAACAAGGCTTCCAATTCGTTTTCCAATGCTTTTCGGTCTTTCTTTTTGATAACGGAATCTTTCACTTTTACGGAACTTCCTGTAAACAATAAATCGCCTTCGGGTAAATATTTGGTGTTGCTGCATCCAAAGGCAAAAAACAAGGATAGCGCTATAAAATATTTTATATATTTAGTTTTCATAGTTTGTTATCTTTTGCTTGTTTCTTTTTAAGCTTTGCTTTTTCCTTGAGCATCTTTTCTTTCTCCATCATTGCTTTATCTTCAGCACTACGATGATACAATTCCCGGAATTTATTGTAACTCATTGTGACAATAAAGGCAAGTCCTGTCTCTACAACCTGTCCGGCAATAGCCACCTGATATTCGTTTTTTCGATAGGCGCGAACCATATAACGTCCGTCTTTTGTGAGTTGATAATCTAGTGCAACATCGCCGGCAATATTGGTCAAATCTTCGTTGGCGCGTTCTTGTCCTTCCACGCCAAAACTGCTTCCCACGGTAACTTTTATTCGGTCATCAAATAGTTTTTTAGAAACACCCACGTTCAAATCGGTTCGGTTTTGCATAGTTCCAGAAGTATAATCTTCGGTCGATTGCAAATCAAATTCCAACTGGACTCCCGTAATTAAATCTCCGGCAAGATTATTCAATTGCTGCGAAAGTATTTTGCTCACACTTTGTCTGGCCAAGGATTCGGCATTGGTTCCACCGCTTTCGCTGGCAAAAGGGTTTTCGCCAACAAAACGATTCAACAATAAAAGGGCAAAAACCTGTTTGTTCAATTCAGCGGGTTCTTGTCGCAACTGTTCCAATTTGGTTTGGGAAGCCGATACAATATCCGATGAAACGCCATAATTTCCATCAGGCAGAATGATGTCAAACGTGATTTCGGGTTTCATTAATTCGCCATCCATTTTCAAAATCGTTTGAAACGGAATTTTCTGTTTGTAGGTATTTTTAACGGTTGGACTTACATTTCCCAACTGATTTCCAAGTAAATCTATCGGAGCGGCATTTACTTTATAAATCGCTTTAATGTTTAAAGTGGCCATTGTGGGCTCACCATTCCAGACAATATTACTTCCTCTTTGGATGTCGAATTTTCGTCGAATCATATTAAAATTCATCTCATAAGCACCTTCCGAAAATTCATATTTACCCGTCAAAGTCGTTTTTCCCGAAGGGTCAATTCCGCCAGTAAGTTCTGCCTCGCCTTTAAGTTTCAGGTAATCTCCATTTCCTTTGTCGATAACCAATGTAAGTTCTGCTTCTTTATCGACCGAAATGGCAACACTCACATCCATCCCGATTAAGTTGGATTGATTGAGTTTTTTCTCCATCGAAGCCGTTTGTTTGAGGTAAAAATCGTCTTCATTTACAAACTCGACAATTCCTTCCCTGTCGGCAATGGAAGGATCCGTTTGCGGTAAAACAATGGTGAATTTGGTGTCCTCTTTTATTTTAATAGTTCCACCAACAATTGGATTGTCAATAGTTCCTTGTATGTTCAATTTTGTGTCCAAAACTAAATCGCCATAAAATAAATCATTGTCTGCAGCTTTCGAATGAATTGCCCTAAAATCATTGGCAACAAGGGTTAATCCAAAATCAAAATTCCTAAAATCGGCCGATTTGATTGTTCCGTTTACAGATAATTCATAGTCGTTTTCATCATATAAAATAAATTTGTAAAAAGCGATTTCTTCATTCTGGAACTTAATTTTTTCATTAGGGATTTTAAAATAGGAATTGAGTTTTGTGGTTCTGAAACCGGCATCATTAAAGTTTAATTCTCCATTTAATTTTGGTGCATCGGTATTTCCCGTAATCTTAAAATTCCCGGACAAATAACCCGTTCCATCTTTGATGTGATCCATACTAAAGCCTTGAATGCTTTTGATGTTTAATTTTCTAAGGTCTAAATCTAGGTCAAAATTACCGTCGTTAATTTTATAAGTTCCAGCCAGAGTAGCATCATTATCTTCTCCGCTAAGCCTAACATTTGCCGCTAATACATTATTGGTTTTGTTGTCTACTTTTATAGCAATGTCGCCAACCAGTTCGCCTTTAAATGCAAATTTGTCAATTTTTAAATCCGAGGTAAAAGTTGGATTTGTCATCACGTTTTCCACTAAAGCAGAACCGTTTATCAAACCTTGCATCAGCAATTTGTCTTTTTTGACCATATTCAAAATCGTCTCAATCTTGAAATTTATAAAATCAATTTTAAGTGGCGCATTATCCTGATTTCCTTGCGACTGGATTTTAAGGTCGTTTCCGGAATGATCCAAATAAAATTTATTCACATAAAGTCGTTTCTCTCCAAATTCAATGGCATTTTCGGCATTGATATTCCATTTGTCATAATTGAGAACAAAATTTGAAGGGTCAATTTTTAGTGTGTTTTTAGCCTTATCCCGAAGCAATTCGCCGGTAATAAAATACTGTTGTTTCTTGCCCGCATCTTTTACTTCCAATGCATACGAAATGATATTATTTTCAATTTTCCCTGACAAACTCGTAAACGGAATTTTAATTTCTCCGCTTTCAATTGTTGCCACAGAAACTTGATATTCCAAAGCATTTCCTTTGTTTTCAATATTTATTTTCCCGTCGGCAATGGTATTGTTGTCATACACAATTCTCGGAATTGTTCCTTTTACTTCCAATGAATCGACGACATTATTGTATTTTCCGGTGATGTTAATGGGTTCCAAACCTGTCAGTTTTGGGAAGATTTTAAAAATAACGGGATCGTTATCAACAGACAATTTAAAAGTCAATCGTTGTTCATCTGATTTTAAATTGGTTTTTGGTTGTCCCAAATCAATGTATTTTGACAATGATTTTTTTACGGCTGCGGCCAATGTGGTCAACTTGTATTTACCGTCAACTTCTGCTTTCAGGAATTGGGAATTTATCTTGATGTTGTTTTTTTCGTTATTGGCAAAAGCCAAAATTTTGATAGAATCCAACACAATTAGTTCGGCTTCCTGCAAAATCTGGACGTTCGAAAGGAAAACTTCCCCATTCAAATAATCAGGATTACTATTGGCAATATCCGCATCCACATTTCCACGAATTTTCATAGGACCTGCGTGAAGATTTAGTTTTTGAAGGTCGGCAATATCAAGGTTCAATTTTAGTTTCAACGATGGATATTTGTCTTTCGCATTTCCGTTGGCAACCAAATCAAAGTGTAAATTCGGGTCATTCATTCCTGATTTTACATCAAATAATCCGTTTTTGATATTTCCTTTTAAGGATAAATCGCGATACGTATATTTATTGAAAACTGCTTTTTGAACAATTCCATCCAGTTCCGCCTGCGCTGTTTTTGGGTCTAATCCTTTGCCTTTTACCTTCGCTTTGAGCGTCACTTTTCCCAAAGAATCATTTTTGATTAAGTTGCCTAAATCAAAATCGAGCAAGGAAACAGTCGCATCGTATTTTTCTTGATTTTTAATGCGCTGGTCATACAAACCATCGATTTTGGTATTTCCGAAACTGCTGTTTAAAGCTAAATTGGTCTTGAAATTCTGAACTGAACCTTTAAATTTTCCCGACAAATCAAATTGAGGAGGCAATTGAATGTTGTTGGGAATGGTTCCCTTTGGCACAAATGAAAGTACATCTTTGGAAGTGCTTGAAAATTTCTTGATTTCCAAATCATAATACGCTTTTTGAGCATCGGGTAAACCCAAAATTTTTCCAGAAGCTGAAATTCTGGTATTTCCAATTCCGCTCATTTCAAACAGCGGAATGTTTAGATCTTTTAATTTCCCATTCAAGCGCGCATTCAAATACACAATTGCATTAGGATTGCTTTTAAACGGATTGTCTTTTTGTAAAAAAGGAACAAATAGTAAAAGATCTTTGAATCCTAATTTTGATTGAATCAAGTTCAGGTTCAAACTAAGGTTTTCGGGATTCTTTTTTAAAGATGCAATGGATGGATAACCAATTTTAATACTGTTTTGTAGTAGCGTTTGCGGCGTTTTCAAATATAAATTATTCAAATGCACCTTTTTTGGACCATAAAAAAAGTCCGTTTTTAAAGCCTGAATTTGTAAACCACTTTTTTCAATTCCTGTTAATGATTTTATATTTCCAGTTGTCGTATCATTTCTGTAATACAGTTTTTCTGCTTTTAAATTGAATTTATCCAAATCTATATGACTGTAATCCATTCCTTTTGGGATGGGTTTGGATTGCATATCGTCATATTTGAAAGCTATATTTTGCAAATCGACAGCATTCAATTTTACTTTCCAACCCTTTTGGGCTATGGAAGTTGTGTCTAAATTGGGAGTGATAAGTTGTTTGTCATTTGTGCCCAAACGTAAATTTCCTTTCAGGTTTTTCAATTCGAAAGTGTCGAAATCCAGTAATTGTTTATTCAAATCAATTTCGTTGACGGATAATTCTAAATTGCCCAAAAAAATTCCCGAACCTAATTTGGAATCCTTGTTATCATAAGAAACATCAATTTTCGACAAACTGATTTTGTCTAGTTTTAAGCTGAAATCTTTTCTTTTCGAAATCGTGTCAAGCGTATTTACGGAGACTTCGGCAATTTTTTCGACAACATCCTGATTCAAAACTAATTTCAAACCATCTAATTCAATATTCGGAACATCGAAATCCATTTTATTCAAATCGAACTTCTTGAATTTGGTGTTAAAGTGTGCGAGTTTTACACGAATATCGTTTCTCGAAAAATCATCCTTAAAATTAAAATTGACGTTTTTCAGATTGACATTTACAACGAATATTTTAAAGGGTTTAGCGTTTGGATCTTCTGGTTCTTTGGATTCAAAAGCCTTAACAATATAATCGAAATTATAAGCTCCATCTTTGTTTTTGGAAATATTGGCGGAAGCATTTTGTAGAGAAACCGAATTAATCTGCAATTCGCTGCTTAAAAGTTTAAACAAATCAATATCGGCTTCTAATCGTTTGCCAATTAATAAAGTATCTTTCTTTTCATCTTCAAAGTAAAATCCTTCCAAGACGATTTCTTTCGGGAAATGAACGGCAATTCGGTCTAAAGAAACTTTGGTTTTTATTTTATTTTGCAAATAAGAAACTGCTTTATCCTTTGCAAAATTTTGAATGGCAGGAACCTGAATTAATAGGGCAAGAAGGAGTAAAAGCGCAATTATCGAACCCAAGCACCAAAACAGCACTCGAAGTATTTTTTTTAGAAAATGAATTCGTTTTGTATTCATACGCAAATAAACACTTTTAGATTCAATCAGTAGTAACGGAATCTGAGGTTTTCTAATCTGCAAAATTCTGAAAGAGATAACTTAATATTTTACATAATTACACTTATTTATTGTAAAATTTAATGTTACTAGTATATTTCTTTACTTTAAATTGATTTTAATTAGAGAATTGTATATCACTGCCATCAAGTCCCGAAAACAGTATTCAAAAACAATACATTTAATTGTAACAAAATTGGTTTATTTTTGACTAAATATAAAAGTCATTCTTTCATTAATCCAAACTATTTATCCATGAAATTAAAAATCACATTATTGTTTTTAGGTTTAGGTTTATCGGTTTTAGCTCAAGAAAATCTCAGCTATCAAAAACCATCCAAAACCATTTTAGATTTGGTTGATTACCAAAGAGCACCTTCGGTTTCAATGGATACCAAAAAGGAATACATGCTTTTGTCCTATAGAAAGACCTATAAAACATTAGACGATTTGAACCAAGAAGAGATGAGATTAGGTGGTTTAAGAATAAATCCAATTACCAATATTTCGAGCACGGCGACTTACATAATCAATCTCAAGTTGCGAAAAATACAAGACAAAAACGAAATTCAGGTTGCAGGTTTGCCAGCAAATCCTCAAATAAGTAATGCGATATGGTCGCCTAATGATAAGAAAATTTTATTTTCAAATACTATTGCGACAGGTGTAGAACTTTGGGTTTTGGATGTGGCTTCTGCAAAAGCTACTAAACTAACCGAAGCAACCGTAAATGCAAATTTGGGTAATCCATTCAATTGGTTCAACGACAACGAAACTATTTTGGTAAAAATGTTGCCAAAAAACAGAGCAGCATTATTAGATGCTAAAAAAGATTTACCTACAGGTCCAATTATCTCAAATGCAGATGGTTCAAAATCGCAAAACCGGACGTATCCAGATATGTTGAAAAATAAAAATGATGAAATCAATTTTGAAAATATCATTACTTCTGAATTGTATAAAGTGAACCTAAACGGAACCGTAACTTTATTCAAAAATGCTGCTATGTATGTGGGAGAAAGAATCTCACCAGATGGAAATTACTTGATGTTAACGACCATTCAAAAACCATTTTCGTACATCGTTCCATTGAGTCGATTTCCAATGAAAACGATTGTTTATGACAAAAATGGTGTTGAAATAAAAACGGTAAATGAAGTGCCTTTGAATGAAATTATGCCTAAAGGTTTTATGGCTGTTCGCAAAGGAAAACGCGAAATGGCTTGGAGAAATGACAAGCCAGCAACCTTGTCGTTTGTTGTGGCATTAGACGAAGGAGATCAAGCTAATAAAGTAGAATTTAGAGATGAAGTATTTCTTTGGGAAGCTCCTTTCAGTGAACTACCAACTTCATTAGTGAAAACACCTCAACGATTTAGTGACTTAATCTGGGGCAATGATTCTGTTGCCATCGTTTCTGATGAATGGTATGATACTCGAAATACTAAAACCTACTTGATAAATCCATCTGATTTGACCCAAAAACCAAAAGTAATTTCGGATCGAAATTCACAAGATATTTATTCAGATCCTGGTAATTTTGAAACCAAGAAAAACCAGTATAATAAATATGTTTTGGCTATCGAAAATGGCAATGCATTCCGCATAGGTGAAGGTTTTACTAAAGAAGGACAGTTTCCTTTCATTGATGAATTCAATTTGAAAACACTAAAATCAAACCGAATTTATACTTCGCTTTACAAAGACAAAAAAGAAAATTTATTAGAGATTGAAGACTTCAAAAAAGGATTGGTTTTGGTTCAGATTCAGTCTAAAAGTGAATATCCAAATTACTATTTTAGAAACATCAAACAAAAAAACAAACTCACACCAATTACTACATTCAAAAATCCATTTGAGAGCATCAAAAACGTGAGCAAAGAAGTTATCAAATACAAAAGAAAAGATGGGGTGGAATTATCCGGAACTTTATACTTACCCGATGGTTATGACAAGGTTAAAAAAGAAAAATTACCGTTGTTGATTTGGGCTTATCCATCTGAATTTAAGGATAGAAGCAGTGCAGGTCAAAGCAATCAAAATTCAAATGAATTTACATTTCCGTATTATGGTTCATTCGTTTATTGGGTTACCAAAGGGTATGTAGTTCTTGACGATGCTTCGTTTCCGATTATAGGTGAAGGGACTACTGAACCTAATGATAATTTTATCAGTCAATTAGTAGACAATGCTGAAGCAGCAATTAATGCCGTAGACGCTTTGGGCTACATCAACAAGAAAAAAGTAGCTATTGGAGGCCATTCGTATGGTGCTTTTATGACAGCCAATTTGTTGACACATTCCAATCTTTTTGCTTGTGGAATTGCACGCAGTGGAGCCTACAACAGAACTTTGACCCCTTTTGGTTTTCAAAGCGAACAACGTAACTATTGGGAAGTTCCCGAAGTATACAACGCAATGTCTCCTTTTATGAATGCCGATAAAATGAAAACGCCAATGCTATTAGTACACGGCGAAGCCGATAACAATCCCGGAACTTTTACGTTGCAAACAGAGCGTTATTTCCAAGCTTTAAAAGGATTAGGAGCTCCAGCCAGAATGGTAATTTTACCAAAAGAAGCACACAGTTACGTGGCAAAAGAGAATATTTTGCATTTGCTTTGGGAACAAGACCAATTCCTAGAAAAATATTTAAAAAAATAATTCGAAGAATATTGAATTTAAAAAGCCCAGAAATTATGATTTCTGGGCTTTTTATGTTTTAAGAACATCAATTCGATCTTCGAATGGCTGAATTACAATTTCTCCTTCAAATACTTCGCAGTAACCGATTTTTTGTTTTTAATAATTTCCTCTGGAGTTCCTTCGGCTAATAATTGTCCGCCATTTTCGCCGCCTTCAGGACCTAAATCAATAATCCAGTCGGCACATTTTATTAAATCCAAATTGTGTTCAATGACTAATATCGAATGACCTTTATCAATTAAAGCTTCAAACGAAGCCAAGAGTTTTTTGATATCGTGAAAATGCAATCCCGTGGTTGGTTCGTCAAAAACAAAGAGTGCTTTTTCTTTTGTAGCACCTTTAACCAAGAACGAAGCCAGTTTAATACGTTGTGCCTCGCCACCAGAAAGGGTAGAAGAAGATTGCCCCAATTGTACATAACCCAAGCCAACATCTTGTAGAGGTTGTAGTTTTTGAATAATCTTGGTTTGTTTATTGGCGGTAAAAAATGCAATCGAATCATCAACGGTCATCGTCAGAATATCGTGAATGTTCTTGCCGTCGAAAGTGACTTCCAAGACTTCTTTCTTGAATCGTTTGCCGTTGCAGGTTTCGCAATGCAATTGCACGTCGGCCATAAAAACCATTTCGACATTTATGGTTCCTTCTCCTTTGCAGGTTTCGCATCTTCCGCCGTCCACGTTAAATGAAAAATGTTTGGCTTGATACCCTCTAATTTTCGACAGTTTTTCTTTGGCAAACAATTCCCGAATGTCATCATACGCTTTGATATACGTCACAGGATTCGAACGTGAACTCCGCCCAATCGGGTTTTGATCCACGTATTCAATATGTTGAATTTTGTGATAATAGCCGCGCATTTCACTGAATTGTCCGGCTTTGTCACCAACTCCGCCCAATTTTTTTTGCATTGCCGGGAACAGGATTTTTTTGACCAAAGTACTTTTTCCACTTCCGGAAACTCCGGTAATTACGGTCAAACATTCCAAAGGAAATTTGATGTCTATATTTTGTAAATTATTTTCCCTTGCACCAAGAATTTCAATGTAATTGCTCCATTTTCTGCGAATTCGAGGTGTTTTAATTTCCAGCTCTCCGTTGAGGTATTTTGCTGTTAATGAAGTCGATTTCAATATTTCTTCGAAAGTGCCTTGGGCGACCAATTCGCCACCAAAAGTTCCTGCTTCGGGACCAATATCAATAATCATATCAGCAGCTTTCATAATATCTTCGTCGTGTTCGACTACGATAACGGTGTTGCCTAAATCACGTAGCGATTGCAAAACTTTTATTAAACGTTCGGTGTCTTTTGGATGTAAACCAATACTCGGTTCGTCCAAAATATACATTGAACCGACCAAACTACTTCCTAAAGAAGTTGCCAAGTTGATACGTTGTGATTCACCACCGGAAAGTGTTGCCGAGTTTCTATTTAAAGTCAAATAATCCAAACCAACTTCGGTCAAAAACGATAAACGGTTGTTGATTTCCAATAATAATCGTTTGGCAATCTGTTGCTCGTAAACATCCAAATCGATGTTTTTGAAAAAAGTAACCAAATGTTTAATAGGCAAATCAACCAAATCCGAAACGGTTTTGGAATTGATTTTTACGTAAGAAGCTTCTATTCTTAAGCGTTTTCCTTTACAGGAATTGCATTTGGTTTTTCCACGATAACGCGAAAGCATTACCCGATTTTGGATTTTATAATTCTTGTCTTCCAATTCCTTGAAAAACGCATTCAAACCCTGAAAATAGCTGTTTCCTGTCCAAATCAAATCTTTTTGTGCTTCTGATAGTTCGAAATAGGGTTTGTGAATAGGGAAATCAAATTTATAAGCTTTGTTTACCAATTCGTCCCGAAACCAACCCATACTTTCGCCACGCCAAGGATAAATGGCGTTTTCGAAAATGGATAAAGAAGTGTTTGGCACAACTAATTCTTCGTCAATTCCGATGATATTTCCGTAGCCTTCACAAACCGGGCAAGCACCATACGGATTATTAAAACTGAATAAATGAACGTTTGGCTCCAAGAAAGTAATGCGGTCCAATTCGAAATTATTGCTGTACGAAAAGCGTTTGTGTTTGTTTAATTCCTGCAAATGACAAATTCCTTTTCCTTCATAAAAGGCAGTTTGCACTGCATCGGCAAGGCGGTTGTAGAATTCTTCTTCGTCTTTGACCACAATTCTATCAATGATAAGTAAAATATCTTTATTGTCTAAAGTATGACTGTCAATGTCGTCCAAACGAACGGTTTCATTATTGACTAATATTCTCGAAAATCCCTGATTGAGTAAAGCTTTCAATTTGTCTTCCAATGCTCTTCCGTTTTCCAAATGAATAGGAGCGAGGAGCAGCCATTTGCTATCGATTCCAATTTTTTTCACGTCGGTAATAACATCCGAAACCGTGTTTTTTTTGACTTCTTGTCCTGAAATCGGTGAAAAAGTTCTTCCAACTCTGGCAAACAATAATTTGATATAATCGTAAATCTCAGTCGATGTTCCAACAGTGGAACGGGCATTGGTCGTATTTACTTTTTGTTCGATGGCAATCGCAGGCGCAATTCCTTTGATGTATTCTACTTTTGGTTTGTCCAATCTTCCCAAAAACTGACGTGCATAAGAAGATAAACTTTCTACATAGCGACGTTGTCCTTCGGCATACAAAGTATCGAAAGCCAAGCTTGATTTTCCGGAACCCGAAAGCCCGGTAATGACCACTAATTTATTTCGAGGAATAGCCACATCCACATTTTTTAAATTGTGAACTTGGGCTCCTTTGATGATTATATTTTTCTTTGGATCGAGTGTAGAAATGTCAATTGGCATACAAAAAATGGATTTTCACAAAAGTAATCATTTTTAAAATGAGAATTGGCATTGAACGAATCACAAATTTTTATCTTGGAAGGTGTTTTTTAGTGATTTAAATGGAATAAAAAATGCATCACTCGAAAGTGATGCACTATTATTTTTGACGTGAGAGTTTTTTTATTTCTTGATTATTTTTTGATGTTCAACGCCATAAGTATTTTCCACTCTTAAAAAATAAATTCCTGTTTCGAAAGAACTCATATCTAAACTGTAGTTAGATGGCACATTCGAATCTAGTAATTTATGACCCAATACATCGGTAATGAAAATTCGGTTTTGGTCGCCTGTCAATTGCATAAATAAGGTGTTTTTTACTGGATTTGGATAGACAACATTTTTCGATTTAGAAACAGTTTCTACTCCTAGTGAGCAACTATTTCCTACTACATAAGAATAATATTTCGTCACCGCTAATCCACCTGCAAAAGCAAATTTAACAGCGTAAGTAATAGTCGAACCAAGAGTTTGTCCTGTGATGGTTTTTGTAAAAATCTTTCCAGAAACATTAGTCATCGCAGTTTCTCCAAAGGGTGTTTTTTTCCACAAATATGCAATTACTCCGGTTTTATCATCCAAAAGTTCGAAAGTGATTTTAACATCTGTTCCAATGGTTTGAAATGCATAGTTATATCCCACCGAAAACGTGCCTTCTGAAGCCTCCGAAGCAGTTCCACCACATTCCGTATTTGTATTAGCCGAAGTCGTTGCATTAAGTACAATTGGGTTGTTAACCGAAAGATTTCCTGTCAAATCACTAGCTGAAATACTGAAACTATAATTTGTATTTGGGGTTAATCCAGTAATTAAAAAGGATTTTTGGACTCCCGAAGCACTTGTTGTTGAGCTTGCATTTGCTCCATAAGTCACATTGTAAGCGACCGTTCCAGAATTGTCTGTGGCGTTCAACAACAATTCGACAGAAGAGCCTGTAATGGCTCCAATACTGGCTGTGAAATTTGTTGGTGCTTGAGTATCGTTGGTATTTCCACAATTAGATCCAACCACATAACTTACATATTTTGTAACGGATAATCCGCCTCCATAAGCAAATTTTACAGCGTAATTAATGGTTGTTCCATTGGTTTGACCATTCACTGTAGCTGTAAAAATATTTCCTGACCCTTTGACCATCGCTGTTTCGGAAAAAGGAGTTTGTTTCCATAGATAGGCAATTACACCAGTTTTGTCTGTATCTAACAATTCAAAAGTAATATATACATTCGAGCCTACTGTTTCAAAAGTGGATTTATAACCCATTGTAAACGTTCCTTGGGTAGCCATTTTGGACGTTTCAGTACAAACCATAGCTGCTGCAATAGTCACATTTGCAGTTTGTGAGGTACTTACGGCTCCATCATTATCTGTAGCTTTTGCTGTAAGAGTATAATTTCCAGCAACTGGATTCCAAGTGGCAGCATAAGGCGCAGAAGTATCAGTACTTATCAAGGTGCTTCCTTGATAGAAATCTACTTGTTGAATTGTCCCGTCAAAATCACTGGCATTGGCAGTAATGCTAACCGGTTTTCCTTCGGTAAATGTTGAATTATTGTCGGGTGTAACCAATGAAACCGTTGGTAAAGCATTAGCTGTATTGGTTACCAAAATCAACAATTCGTCTTCATCTGTAACCAAATCGGTGTTGATGACAGTCAATTTTAAACTATAAATTCCTTCGAGCAATCCGCTAATGGTTGGATTTACAGCCGTTGCATCTGAAAACTGTACCACCGATGGACCGTAATTTTGTGTCCAAGAATAGGTTAAAGTTTTTCCAGCTGATTCGGTGCTTGCCGAACCATCAATTACTGTTGAAATCGAAGGTAAAATCACTTTTAAATTGGGTCCAGCCAAAGCAGTTGGATAACTAGTAGTCAAATCTCCAGTTCGGGTAAAAGTCATTTTTGCTAAGTTAAATTCACCATAAGAAAAAGCGACACGCAATACGTGTTCTCCTGGTGTAAGCGGAATATTGGCAACTGTTTTAGTATCCCAAACCTCCCAAGAAGTCGTAGAAGTTGATGGTACAGAAATATCGCCCGAAATGACTTGTCCATTTAATTCTAAATGAAATGGTCCACCACCCATTGCATTTCCTGAAGCATACCGAAAATCGACGGAATATAATCCGGATTGAGCTACATTTACGGTGTATTCCATCCATTCACTTGTAGCAAGGAAACCAACAGAAGTGCCTTCTTCAATGCTCGTATTTGAATCTACATATTCGTCTAAACGGTAATCTCCCGAGTTAGCTGTTGTGGTGTCAAAATAAGCAATGTTTTGTCCTTTTCCACCTTCAAAAGTGTCAAATTTTCCAGCCTCTATAATTCCTGGAATCGCCCAAGGAGTTCCACCGAAAGGCAATTGATTTCCCACCTGAACATTGACGCTATTGGTCACATTTAATTTGACTGCATCTTCGTAAACTTTGGCATAAAAAGAGTGAATTCCCAAAGTCAAATTTGTAGCATTCCAAGTAAAAGGAGCTGTAGTGACAACCCCAAGCGAAGTAGTTCCATCCATAAATTCCACTTTAATTGGAGTTCCATTTGATGCAACCACATCTAATTTTACACTACCATCTACATAGGCGTGCTGAAAAGAGGAAGTTAAAACTCCTGTAATTTGAGAATCCATACTTGTGACCATTTTTCGAGCAGGAACTTCTAATTGATATCCTGTCGAAAAAGTAACTGTTATTGGTGAATTTGAATAATTCTGAGCCACATAATTGGTTTGACCATTTTGTGTAAATGCAGTTGCTGTTGTGCAATTAGCTGTAATTGATGGACTCACTCTTCCTAAAGCATTCATGGCGTGTAGCCAATGATAGGTTTGCGCATCCGAAACACCAAATTTTATTTCTCTATTCGGATAGGAATTATACAATCCAATAGCTTTTGGAGGATCAATAAAAGCTAAATATTCCCACATAATGTCGTGCCATAAATTTGGATTAGCTTGATTGCTAAGAATTCCTGTATTGGCTTCAATTTCATTCCAAAGCTTGGTAACATATGCCGTGTCTTGCCCTAAATACAAAGATCCACCATGAATTGGATACAACTCAATTCCGTAAGAAGCGGCTATATCAGAAGTCCAAAAAGTGCCGTTGTCTATACTATTTCCCCAAACACGAGACACCAAACTATATTGCTGAGAGGCAGAAAAATTGCGTTCTTTGGTATCTAACCAATATTCTTCAATCGCTGTTTGCTCCGTTGTGTATAGGTAAATCCCCAAATCACGGATGGCTTTGTTTCCAGTCACTTCTCCCCAATGAATCAAGGATGAATTGAACTGCATACTTTCTGAAGTTGATTCCTGATCATTTCCTTGGGGAAAAGTGGCGAAACCATTTGCCCAACAGTGTCCTGCATAAGGACTGAAATTACGCAAATACGGAAACATGGTGTCGTTTCTATCTGTGGTTGCAGCATCTCTAATCAACAAGTTTATCATTCCACCAAATTCCGCAGCCCAACCCGGTTGATATTGTTCTAAAAATGAAGCTGCGTGAATAAAATAACCCCAATGAAAATGGTGGTCATTTATATTGGTGTCTTGTCCATGTCCTGCTGGATAACCCAACAATGCAGACCAAGTAGTGTTGTAGTAAAACAAAAAGGCAACTTCGTCTCCCTCGGCTTTCAACCAATCTTCAAGACGTTCCTTGATGGTAGCCAACATTTTATCACGTGCAGCAGTATTCCCCATTTCGTCTGCAATTCGAGCAGTTTGTATCAAACGGTTCATAACTTGTCCTTCATTATAAGAATCAGTCCATGTTGCTAATGCATCATTTTCGATACTGGCTATTTTTTCAGACAAAGCCGTTGGAGTAAATCCGGTACTGTTATTATCTACATAAGGCAAGGTGGGCAAAATGCCATGAAAAGTATTTTCGACACTAAAACTATTGCCATCCATTGTTTTCATCTCACCACGAATAGTTGCATAACTGTATTTATTTGGCGTAGGAGAATTAGATGCTAAATTGTCCCATTGGTGCGGCAGCAAGCCAAGCAAAACGTTGGTTTCTGTTCCTTCTTTCACCTCAGTCACCACATTAAAATCAGTTCTCATTACCGAAGTACTTTCGTTGTAAATAAAACTTGAAGTTGTACTAGTTGGAAAAACATAGGCATATTTTTTATATTCATTAGCTACTGTATCAACATTGGCAGCAGTAAGTGGAATAAAAGCCATCGACCAGTAGTTTTTGCCATTTAGAGTTGAAGTATACACAGCTCCATTTTTTGTCCAAGTACTTCCCACGGGAGCATAAACTGCAAAGTCAGCATTATTTTTTGCGTTAACAATAACCAACATTTCGTTGCTTATAGTTACGGTTCCAGAATTCACGGTAACTTGTACAACATCTGTTGTTTGTTTGGTAAAATATAAAAAAGGCATTGCTATTCCCGCGGTTGCCTGAAAATTATGTGTTCCATCGTTCCAATCCATTGTTACTGTCCAATCCGAGTAATCGGAAACGGTAGTTTTTGTTGCAGCCATTCCCGCCACACTCATCACAACTGGCGACAAATCGTCTATAACTCCGCTTGGAACATAAGTAACTACTAATCCACTTGGAGTTGTTTTCAAGGTATAAGGATAAGTAAAAAGATTACTAGCTTGAGTTTCTTTGGCCAGTTTTGACCACCAATCATTTGTTGGTATAGGCTTTCCTAAAGCAGCACCACTCAAATTAGGAGTTCCAGAAGGATAGGAATTCCTGCCAGCTGAATCATTTCCGGGAAAAGAGGTTCTATAACTACCACTACCAACAGAAACAAACTGAGCGGTTGAGATAGATGTAAATAAAATAGTTATCAAAAAAATAAAGATGCTTGAGAATTTAAATTTAAATATTCCAGTTTTCATGTTGAATGTATTTGTTTTCTTCAAATTTATTGAATAAACGCTCAATTGGACAAAACGATAATGATATAAAAACTATACACAATCAGTATTTACTTACTATTTTACTAAAAATTAATATCCTAATAGAAAAATTCAGGTGAAATCAAATTATAAAATTTCATTACAATTTTTTCAATATGGAATGAGTATTGAAATCAAAATTTTTCTTTTTGGATTTGGTTTGATTTTTTGAATTTAATAAGATATTGGAGTCCTCAATAATCAACTAAAAGCTTATAATTATAACAATCCTCGTATTGATAAAGTTTCTAGTTTAAAAATATAATTTTCAGACATATTATCAATTGTTTTATTTATTTTTACGTGAATGGAGTTAAATATTTTTTTAAAATTTAGGGGTTTCAAACGAATTTATCGAAAAAAAAGTATTTAAAAAAGAGGAAGATATTTACTTTTAAAATTATTTTTAACAGTTTTATTTGTTTCATAATATAATTATTAGTTAAATTTGACCAATATTAATAGTATAAAAAACAATCAGCCTATTCTATAGAATTACTTTTTAGAGGAAATTACTCCAATTTTATTAAAAACTAAAAGGTATAACTATGGCTGATATTCAACTTCCAGACGCTTTATTGGTAAAGAAATACGTTGATGGCGATGAAAATGCCTTAACGGTATTAATCAATAGACATCAATCCAAAATCTTTGGTTTTATTTATTCAAAAATATCTGATAGAGATATTTCGAATGATATTTTTCAAGATACATTTATTAAAGTTATCAGAACTTTAAAATCTAAATCTTATAACGAAGAAGGTAAATTCTTACCCTGGGTGATGCGAATTGCACACAATTTGATTATTGACCATTTTCGCAGAAACAAAAAAATGCCAATGTTCAGAGAAACCGAGGAATTTTCCATTTTTTCGATTATGTCTGATAATTCGCTTACCATAGAAAACAAGATAATTCAAGATCAAGTAGAAATCGACTTGCGAAAACTAATAGAGGAACTTCCAGCCGATCAAAAAGAAGTTTTGATTATGCGAATGTATCAAGATATGAGTTTTAAGGAAATCTCAGAATTGACAGGGGTTAGCATCAATACTGCCTTGGGTAGAATGCGATACGCTTTAATGAATATGAGAAAAGTTATTGATAAACATCAAATAATTTTAACGAATTGATACTATTGTGTAAATTTTAGCGTTGTAATAAAAAAACAAAAATTTATTACTCTATGGCAAAAATTTACTCTAAAAAAACATTAGTTACCAATTCAATGAAACCGCAAAAAGAGACTATTTCTTTTTTATTAAATTACTCAAAAGCGTTAAGCGTTCTTCAAGTAAATAATAAAAGTTTCGAAATTATAGCTAATTAATCAAACGTCCCGAAATTATCGGGACGTTTTTTTATAGTATTCCTCCAAAACCGATTTTTTGCCCACCGTTTTAGTGATAATATCCTTTTCTAAATCCCAACCTCGAGCTGGCGAATATTCGCGACCGTACCAAATCATTTGCAGATGTAAATCATTCCAAGTTTCCTCAGGAAAAATGCGTTTGGCATCTTTTTCGGTCTGAACCACATTTTTTCCGTTCGATAAATTCCATCGGTACATCAGTCTATGAATGTGCGTATCCACAGGAAAAGCAGGAACACCAAAGGCTTGAGACATCACGACACTCGCTGTTTTATGCCCCACGGCTGGCAATTCTTCAAGATATTCAAAACTTTTGGGCACTTCGCCACCATGTTTATCAATCAAAATATGCGACAAACCGTGAATTCCTTTCGATTTCATTGGCGACAAACCACACGGACGAATGATTTCCTTAATCTCTTCAATCGACATTTTTATCATATCGTATGGATTGTCGGCTTTCGCAAAAAGCAAAGGCGTAATTTGGTTCACCCGAACATCCGTGCATTGTGCCGAGAGCAAAACCGCTATCAACAGCGTGTAAGGATCGGTGTGATTCAAAGGAATTGGAATCTCTGGATACAATTCTTTTAACGTATTTATAACAAATGTTACACGTTCTTGTTTGGTCATTTTTCGTTAAATTTGAAATGTAAAATTACTATAATTTTTATGATGTGCCTAATCCAGCTTTCCGTTTCAACTCCTCATTTTTGCAGCTTTTTTTCTAAGCAATAGCAAGAGCTTCCGCTGGTCGCTTTGCTATTACAAGAAAAAATTAGCCGCAAAAACTCCGGGGTTTCCACTGCAATCCGGGGCAAAAAAAACAATATCAATTACAATATCAATATCAAATCCTATAACAATTTTAAACCTCTAACTTCAAATGACAACATTAAAAAAAGGAGACAAAGCTCCCTCTTTTTCAGGAATTGATCAAGATGGAAATGCTCATACATTAGCCGATTATAAAGGAAAAAAATTAGTGGTTTTCTTTTATCCAAAAGCAAACACACCAGGCTGCACCGCCGAAGCTTGTGATTTAAGAGACAATTTCGAACGTTTTCAGGCCAATAATTATGCGCTTTTAGGAGTCAGTGCCGATGCTGCCAAAGCCCAAGCCAAGTTCAAAGAAAAATATGATTTTCCGTTTCCTTTATTGGCAGACGAGGATAAATCAGTAATTCAAGCCTTTGGAGTTTGGGGTCCCAAAAAGTTTATGGGAAAAGAATACGATGGTATTCACAGAACCACGTTTGTCATTGACGAAAATGGAATTATAGAAGACGTAATTTCAGATGTGAAAACGAAAGCCCACGCTGCACAAATTCTTAATTAAGTTTAAATTTCAAACAAAAAAAGCCAAGATTTTATTTTCTTGGCTTTTTTTAAATTCATTTTTCAACTATTTTTTTTCTAAAAGTAAATTCGGATCATATCCAAAGAGTTTCTTTTTCTTAATAATTTTGGCCACACCAGCAGGCAACATCGTTTCCCAACCCGGTTTGCATTGACCTATCATTTTTAAAACTTCACGTGAAAAGACCTCTAAGTTTTTAGGATTATAGTTTTCAATATCAACTACTTTTCCGTTGAATTTGAAAAACTTATACAATTCTTTCATTCGAGGATGTATTCTTAGAGTTTCAGAGTTTGTTATTATCCCATTTTCGTCTATCATTGGATATAAATACACTTTTAAATCTCGGTAGAATAATTTTCCAAATGCTTCTAAGATACCACCACTCAAATGACGATAGTATTTTTCGTCAAAAATTTCTATCAAATTATTAACACCCATTGCCAATCCCATTCGGGCTTTGGTGTATTTTGCAAAATATTCGACCACTTTATAATATTCCTGAAAATTAGAAATCATTACGGTTTGTCCCAAAGAGCATAGTAATTGAGCTCTGTCCATAAAGTCTTTTTCGTCAATTTCACCATCAGAGCGTAAGTTAGATAATGTAATTTCAAAGATTACCAAAGTGTTTTCTGGAGTAACTTTATGCTCATTGTGAAACATTTTTAATGATTCCTCATACATATCCATATTTACCTTTGTAACCGGACGGAAACTTCCTCTTATTGCAAGGATGTTTTTTTTGTACAAGATGGCAGCAGGAAGTATGTTTTTGCCTTCTGGATCAAATATCACGGCATCAGTCATGCCATTTTTTACCAATTGCAAACTCATTAAACGGTTGTCAACATTGGCAAAACGAGGTCCAGAAAAGTTGATAGTGTCAATTTCTAGTTGATCTTTGTCAAGGTGATCATATAAATAACGCAATAAATTTTTTGGATTATTGTATTTATAAAATGCGCCATAAATTAGATTTACACCAAGAATACCAAGGGTTTCTTGTTGCAAACGAACATCGGTTTCCTTGAATCGAATGTGAAGAATAATTTCATTATATTCTTCTTCAGGTTCTAATTGATATTTTATACCAACCCAACCATGCCCTTTGAATTGTTTCGCAAAATCAATGGTAGCAACGGTATTTGCAAAACTGAAAAAGATTTTATTGGGATGTTTTTTTCTGCTTAATCGTTTTTCAATTAAGCCAGCTTCGTGGGTAAGAATTTTTTTGAGCCGGCTTTCAGTTACATATCGGCCATCTTCTTCGACTCCGTATATGGCATCACTAAAATCTTTGTCATAAGCTGACATTGCTTTTGCAATTGTTCCAGATGAGCCTCCTGCTCTAAAGAAATGCCTAACAGTTTCTTGTCCGGCACCAATTTCAGAAAAAGTTCCATAGATATTTTCGTTCAAATTGATACGAAGGGCTTTGTCTTTTAAAGAAGGAATTTGTTCGATGACTTTGTCACCTTTCAACTTAATTTCGGTGTCTCTTTTCATAAAGAAATCGCTGTTTTGGTGCAAAGTTAGTAAAAAATGTTTCAAATTGCAGAGATTTATTGCTATTTTTGTATAATAATTAACAACTGTTCGAAAATGAATTTGTATTTTTTAGGAACTGGTACTTCACAAGGAATTCCTGTTATTGGAAGTCATCATTCGGTTTGTCAAAGTGCTGATTTTAAAGACAAAAGACTTCGTGTTTCGGTTTGGGTTTATTGGGAGAATCATTCTTATATTATTGATTGTGGTCCAGACTTTAGACAACAAATGCTTACTTCGAATTGTCAAAAAGTGGATGGAATTCTATATACTCACGAACATTCCGATCACACAGCAGGATTAGATGACATTCGTCCCTTTTTTTTTAAACAAGGCGATATTCCGATTTATGCTCACGAAAGAGTCATCGAAAACTTGAAAAAAAGATTTGATTATATTTTTCAAACTGAAAATAAATATCCCGGTGCTCCTTCTGTAAAACCAATTGAAGTTGTTAACAATCACCCTTTTTCCATTGGAAATAAAACAGCAATTCCTATTAATGTGATGCACGGAAATCTTCAAGTTTTTGGTTACAGAATTGATGATTTTGCTTATTTAACAGATGTCAAAACGGTTGAAGAAAGTGAATTGATTAAATTAAAAAATCTGAAAGTTTTGGTTGTGAATGCTTTGCGTGAAGAGCCACATAATACCCATTTTAATTTGCAAGAAGCTTTGGATTTTATTGCTTTAATAAAACCCGAAAAAACGTATCTCACTCACATTAGTCACATTATGGGTTTTCACGAAGAAGTGCAACAAAAACTGCCGAAAAACGTTTACTTGGCTTACGACAATTTAGAAATTACTCTTTAATATCAATTTCAAATGAAAAACTCATTATTACTTTATCTGATTATTATTGTTTTGCTTTTGAATGTTTTTACCTATATGTATTTTAGCAAACAACTGACTTTTGTAAAAGATAAATCTGCCAAAACGGAAGCAAAGTGGAAAAAAGATTTAGAGGTTGCCAATGCCAAACTGGTCGATGCCAACTATTTTTCTTTGGAAAAAAATGAAAATGCCCAGAATTATTTTAATCCTGACAATGCCACAAAAACGATTCAAGTAGAAAAACTGATTCCTGTTGTAACTGAAAAATTAATGGATTTAAATGCCAATCCTAAAGGCAATCCTTTTGTGGGGCAAGATCAAATTGGAGCCAATAAATTTATCATTAATAAAGTGCGAATCCTAAACCACCGTTGGATTATTGCCGATTACAGCGACGGAGAATATTGGGGAGAGGTATTGATTAAATATTTTATCAATGATGACGAAACGGTTTCTTTTGAAACATTTCAATCATTATTGTATCAGAAATAATTTTTGTTTTGGGTAGAGACGGATTGCAATCCGTGTCTACGTATTTGTCAAAATCCAATTTTTGAAATCGTAAAAATTTTGTGGTGAAACGCCGTGACCAATTGGATATTCTTTGTACGTTATATCGATGCCTAAATTTTCCAAAAAAGGTTTTGCTTTTCGTCCCCATTCCACAGGGATTACTTGATCTACCGTTCCGTGAGAAGTGAATATTTTAAGATTCGAAAAGGTATTCTTTAAATAATTTTCTTCTATAATTTCTGGATTGACATAACCACTCATTGCTACGACTCTTTGGACTTTTTCAGGGTGTGAAAGTGCCACTGCATAACTCAAAATTGCTCCTTGGCTAAATCCAATTAAAGTTACGTTTTCACCATCAATAAGATAATTAGACTCTAATTCATCAATGAATTTTGCAATTAAATCTCTCGAAGTTTTGGCTTGCTCGTTGTCAGAAAATTTGTTTTGGTCGGCATCAAAGTTGATGGCATACCAAGCGTAACTTCCATATTGTATATCGTATGGAGCGCGAGCTGAAACGATGTAATATTCGTCGGGAAGTTCGCTGGCAAACGAAAATAAATCTTCTTCGTTGCTACCGTAACCGTGGATTAAGAGTAAAAGTGGGTTCTTGTCCAACTTTATTTTGGGTTCTCTAATTTTATATTCTAAAGATAAATTCATTTAGTACTAGATATTTTTAAATATTTTTTGAAATTGTTCTCCCAACAAAGGAATCAGTTTCATCTGACCTTGTAACGCCCCAAGAAATCCATAAATCCAGAGTATGAAGTAAAAAACATAAAAAGCAGAAGATATCATCCAACTGTCAAAATAACCAATAAAGTACCCGATTAAAAAAAATGAAATAAATATGCCGAGTGCCTGACAAATATGAAAAGCGGCAAAACTATTTTTCTTGTCTTGGTTCATAAAAATTGCTGCAATCGCACCAATAATAGTGATGTAACTCACAATTGCAATACTTTTTCCTTCTTCGATGTTGTTATTTTCCATATTTTATTTAACCACAAAGTTCACAAAGTCTTGAAACGAAGTTCACAAAGTGTTTTGGTTTTAATAAGTTTAACAATAGTGTTCTTTGTGCCTTCTTAGTGCACTTAGTGTTTAAATTTTTAACCTAAAACTAATTTCCCCTGATTATAAATTCCATACACTTTCCCTTTAGTTTCAGTTCCCAGAAAAGCGGAGTTTTTAGATTTTGACAGGATATTTTCGTTGGTAAAAATGCTTTTCCCTTCAGGATTGAATAAACTGATGTTGGCTTTTTGACCTTCGGCAATGGTTTGTGTTTCAATTCCAAAAGTAGCTTTTCCAGCAGTTAATTTTTCGATTATTTTTTCCAAAGGCAGAACGGTTGACAAGGCTCCAAAAGCACTTTCCAAACCTATTGTTCCATTTTTGGCCAAATCAAATTCCATTTTTTTGTGTTCAATGTCAATTGGATTATGATCGGTTGTAATGATGTCAATCGTATTGTCCAGAATTCCTGCAAGCAATGCTTTTCTGTCGGTTTCTGTTCTTAATGGTGGCGAAACTTTGCATCTGGTATCAAAATTTTCCAGTGTTGAATCGGTTAAAACCAAATGATGTACAGCAACACTACAAGTAACGTTTAATCCTTTGGCTTTGGCTTTTTTGATTAACTCCACCGATTTAGACGTAGAAATGGTTGGAATATGCAATTTTCCACTAGTATATTCCAATAGGAACAAGTTTCTGGCAATTTGCAATTCTTCGGCTAGATTTGGAATTCCTTTCAATCCTAATCGGGTAGAAACAATGCCTTCATTGGCAACGCCGTTCCCTTTGATGTTCGAATCTTGGGCGAAAGCAATGACCAATCCATCAAAATCCTGAACATATTGCAAGGCTATTTTTAGCAAATTGGCGTTGTCCAAACTAGTGTTGTAATCCCCAAAAGCAACAGCTCCCGAATTTTTCATGTCGAATAATTCCGCCATATCTTTTCCTTCGCTTCCTTTGGTCAAAGCGCCAATCGGGAAAAGTTCGGTGGCAAAACCATTGGCTTTGCTTTTTACGAAATTAATTTGCGATTGATTGTCAATAATCGGGTAGGAGTTGGGTTGCAAAGCGATTGCCGTGAAGCCGCTTTTTGCAGCAACATTCAAGCCGTTTGCAATGGTTTCACGGTCTTCAAAACCAGGCTCTCCAAGCGAAACACTGCTGTCAAACCAACCTTGGGAAATATGTAAATTGTCGAGTTTTACTTCGTTGGCATTATCTGTATTGGAAAGCGAAGTTCCTATTTTTTTGATGCTACCATCAACAATTAAAATATCAACGGTTTGGTTGTGAAAAGGACTTTCGGAATCGATTATTTTGGCTTCCCGGATGATTGTGTTCATAGTGCTTTCTAAATTATTGAATATTTTTTTGCCACGAATTGCACAAATTTTCACAAATTATTTTAAATAAATTCGTGAAAATTCGTGAAATCTGTGTCTAACTTTTTTACTTCACAAATCGTATAATTGCCATTTCGGTTACCAGAAAAAGCAATGCAAATATAACAAACCATTTCCAAATTTGACTGTCCGTTCGGTCGGTTTGTAAGGTGTCGAAAACAGTTTCAATAGAATCGATAGTTTTGTAATCAGAAAGAGCATCTTCATTGGCTTGATCCAAATCACTTTCGATTCTATTGTAGTTAAAACTGATGTTTTCCAAACGTTCATTTTGGTTGTAAATTCCAAAATTCCCTGCTTGTTGTGGATAATCGTTGAAAGTCAGTTTTACTTTATCATTCAGCATTTGTTGCACTGGAATAAAGGTCTCCCCATCGTTTTTGACTTTCAGAATTTCGTCTTTTGATAAAGTCGCATCAACTAAAAATGGATTGTTGTTGTCAATGGTAAAGGCATTCACACCATTATTTTGATTGTTTATCCCCATTTTGTAAAAAACAGGAACAATCAAAGGTGATTGTTGAAAATTAGAGTTTTCTAGATTAATTGGAGCCGTGAAAATATAAACCGACGAAATTGCATTGCTGATGGAAGTTAAAAATGCAGTTTGATCTTCATAATACAAAACCGCAGGATTAGAACCCGCTATTCCAAAGGAAGTTTTTGTTTTCGGATATTGAAAATTATTGATTTTATTCTCGAAAACACCGCTGAACAAAGGATGATTGAAGTTGATTTTAGTGACCAATTTTTCTTTGTTCTCCAAAGATTTGAATTGGATGTTTCCAAAGATTTTCAAAAACGGATTGAGATTGTTTGTTGACGTTTTTGCAGATGGAATAAGAACGAGGTTTCCGCCTTTTTCAACAAAGGATTTTAAAGTGGTTTGCAAAGCTTGCGGAATTTCATCCAATTCGTTTAAGACAATAGTATTTTGTTTTTCGAGTGCATTGTAATCCAAAGTTTCAATTGCAAAATTATTGAAATTGAATTCGTCATTGGTGTAAATTCTAGACAAAAAGTTCGATTTTTCAGGTTGACCAATGCTGATGATGTTGTTTTTTTTAGGTTTTGAAATGCTGAAATACAAGTTGTTGTCGTATGCTAATCCGTTGTCGGTAATGGAAACATAGCCGTGGAAATCCTTTTTCGGAATGGTGAAATAGATTGTTTTTTCTTTGGTCTCCAATTTTGTCAAAGTCTTTGCAATCAGTTTGTTTTGATTGTATAAAGCGACTGGAATTTGCTTGTCTTTTTCGCCAAAAGCAGACAGTTTTAAACCAATTTCATAGAAATCGTCCAAAGTTTGATGAATAAAAACGCTGTCAATAGAAGCGTTGTTTTTTTGTTCCGCTTCCGGAATAATGAAATACGTATTGAAATCGCTGTCAATGCTTTTTACTTGTTTGGATTCCAAACCAACAGCATCCGTAATAATGACAACATCTTTATTGAAAACTGATTTTCTGGATTTTATTTTTGCCATTGCACTTTCCAATTGAAACGGCAAAGCACTGTATTTTAGGTTTTGTAATTCGGTTCGAATGGATTTGATGTCGGTATTCCAAAAAGTTTCAGAATTGGTAATCAAGGAAAAAGTTTGATTTTCGGGTGTGTTTTCCAATAATTCCTGAACGGTTCTTTTCAGTAATTCGCCTTTTTGTCCTTTGGCTTGCATTGAAAAGGAATTATCCAAAACGATATACATTTCGTTGTTACTGTTTTTGGTGTCTTTGGCTTTGAAAAAAGGTTGTGCAAAGGCAATGATAATAAAGGTTAACAGTAATAATCGTGTGGCTAAAAGCAACCATTTTTTGATTTTGGAACTCTTTCTGGTTTGAATGGAAAGTTTCTTCAGGAAACGAACATTTGTGAAATATTCCTTTTTGAAACGTCGCAATTGAAACAAATGAACCAGAATTGGTATAACCAATAAGAAAAGAAAATAGAGGATTTCTGGGTGTTTGAATTGCATTCCGTTATTGAGTTTGTCAAAGATAGTATTTTGATTTTAGATTTTGGAAATTGGATTTCAGATTTTGCAGGAATTTAGATTATATTTGAAGAATGGAATAATCATAAATAATTTCAGGTACGGAGTTACCTAGGGACAATTTGTCCTCAGATATTTTTGCTTTCTGATACATATCAAAATAAATAACACATTATGAAAAAAACAGTTACCATTCTTCTTTCCGTTTTTGCTTTAGCTACAATCCAAGCACAGGAAAATAAATTCAATTTGGTTGTTGGAACCTACACCAAACCTTGCGATAGCAAAGGAATTTATGTTTATGAATTCGATTCGAATACAGGAAATTTCAGTCTTAAAAGCAATACTGAAAATATTTTTAATCCTAGTTATTTGTCAGTTTCCAGTGATAATAAATTCGTTTATTCGGTAAGTGAAAACGATAAAAAAAGTTCGGTTAGTGCTTTTGGATTCGATTCAAAAAGCGGGAAATTGGAATTTATTAATTATCAAAACCCTAACGGATTGAATCCTTGTTATATCATCAATGATGATAAAAACGTGATTACTGCTAATTATTCCAGCGGTAATATTTCGGTTTTGGGCATAAAGAGCGATGGAAGTATTGGTGAAGTGAAACAAGTGGTACAACACACAGGAAAAAGCATCAATACCAATCGACAAGAAGCTCCTCACGCTCATATGGTGTATTTTTCGCCAGATAAAAAATATGTTTTGGCTAATGATTTAGGGACCGACAAGATTTATGTTTACCAATATAATTCAAATTCAGCAACGGAAGTTTTAACACTCAAAAGTAGTATCGATGTGAAACCCGGAAGTGGCCCACGACATTTAATCTTCAGTAAAGACGGAAAACAGGTTTATTTGTTGCAAGAAATGGATGGGACGATAACCTCTTTCAATTATGCCAAAGGAATGTTGAAAAAAGTGAGTGAAACAACTGTGGTTGCACCAGATTTTAAAGGAGATATTGGAGCAGCCGACATTCATATTTCGCATGACGGAAAGTTTTTATACGCCACTAATCGAGGAACTGCCAATGATATTTCGGCTTTCAAAATTTTGAAAAAGGGAAAATTAGAATTCGTGCAAAGAACGAGTACTTTAGGGAAAGGGCCACGAAATTTTAATATTGATCCAACAGGAAATTTTCTGCTAGTAGGACATCAATACACCAATGAAATTGTGATTTTCAAAAGAGATAAAACTACAGGAATGCTTACAGATACTGGGAAAAAGATAGCATTGTGTTCTCCGGTTTGCTTGATTTTTACGAAGATTTAATTTTTTAACCTCAGATTCACAGATTTTTACATTGATTTAAAATCTGTGAATCTGCGGTTATTTTTTATTTCTTGTCCTTGCGTTTTTTAGCTTGGTTTTTCAACATATTTCTATTGACAGAACCGTGCGTTTTTTTCTTGGTTACACCAGGTCCGCCGAGATTGACTTTTTTATTCTTTTTACTTTTTTCGTGAAAAGCACCATCACCATCTAATTTTACCTTTTTCATCATAAACTTCATCGGCTGACGGTCTTTTTCAGGTTCGATTAGTTTTAAGGATATTTCAACATTTTCAGGGAAAGGCTCGGTGTCCAATTCCATATCCATTAATAATTCGATGGCAAATTTGGATTCTTCTTCACGAGGCGTAATCAAACTGATGGCAGTTCCCGTAGCATCGGCACGACCGGTACGACCAATTCGGTGCATATACAATTCAGGAAGTTCGGGCATTTCAAAGTTAATAACGTGGGTAATATTCGAAATATCCAAACCTCTCGCCATAATATCGGTAGTGATTAATCCACGGAGATTGCCTTCTTGAAATTCAGCCATTGTGCTCAAACGATAATTTTGGGATTTATTGGAGTGAATTACACCAAATTGTCCCTCAAAATCTTCCTCGATTCGAGCAAGAACCATATCCGAAATCTTCTTGTTATTTACGAAAACCAAAACACGACTCATATCCTCGTTAGTCTGCAACAAGTGTTTCAGCAAATTAATTTTGGTGTTGAAGTTGGGAACGTTATACGTAATCTGGGTGATGTTTTCCAACGGTGTTCCCGATGCCGAAAGCGTGACTTCTTCTGGATAATCGAAATAATCATTCAAAATGGCATCTACTTCGTCGGTCATAGTGGCTGAAAATAAGATGTTTTGACGTTTTTTAGGCATCATAGCCAAAATTGCGGTCAATTGGGTACGGAAACCTAAATTGAGCATTTCGTCAAATTCATCGATGACCAGTTTTTGCATTTCTTCGAAACGGATGACGTTGTCTAATGTTAAATCCATAACGCGTCCCGGAGTTCCTACCAGAATATCACAACCAGTGTAAACAACTGTTTTTTGGGTATTGATGTTCACACCACCAAAAATACCAACGGTACGAACGGACATATATTTGGTCAGTTTTTCTACTTCCTCCACAACTTGAACTACAAGCTCACGAGTTGGAACCAGAATTACAATTTTAGGAGTATGACCCGGAGTAAATTTATATAGTTTTAATAAAGGCAATAAATAAGCGAACGTCTTACCAGTTCCCGTTTGTGCAATTCCCATCATATCACGTCCTGACATTATCACAGAAAAAGTTTTTTCCTGAATGGGAGTAGGTGTGGTGAATCCTAAATCATCGATTGCTTTTTGTACTGATTTTGGAAGATTGAATTGTTCGAAAGTGGTCATAAAACGTAATTTTTTTGCAAAGGTACGTTTTTTCTAACTAATGGAATTTATCGTGGTTTTTTTCAAGATTCTTGAGAATTTTAAAAAAGAATCACTTGATTTTTGAATGAGCATTAATAAAAAAAATGGCGAGTAGCCATAAATAGCTTTTTTTTGGATTTTCTAACGTTTTGCAGCTTGCAGAAGTGGCGGATTAAGGAAGCCTAAACTTTCGGTTTTTCACTGACTTTGCAAGTACAAAACCAACTTTAAATTAAGCCTAAACCCGCCATTTTTGCAAACTGCTGTGCTTGTTGCACAACACAACAAATATATCAAAAAAAACTTGCAAAAAGGTAAATAAAATAGTATTTTTAGCTATGCAAGGAAGAAAAGAACTCACGCCAAAAATGCTCTATCAAGTTCATTTACAGGACTTGATTCCCGAGTATAATTTCTATCGATTGGTAGATAAAGCTATCGATTTTCATTTTTTATATAAAGCCACAGCCCAGTATTATGGAGAGGAAGGACAAGAAAGTATTGATCCTGTTGTGTTTTTCAAAATCTGTTTGGTTGGCTATTTAAACAATATCAATTCGGATAGAAAACTCATCGAATATTGCTCGAATTGTTTGGATGTTCGCCTGTTTATTCGGTATGATATTGATGAAGCCTTACCTTGGCACAGCACAATTAGTAGAACCCGTCAGTTGTATGGCGAAGAAGTATTTTTAACCTTATTCAAAGCGGTTTTAAAGCTATGTGTTTCCAAAGGTATGATTCGAGGCAAACGTCAAGCCGTGGATAGCGTTTTTATCAAAGCCAATGCTTCTATGGACAGTTTGGTAGAAAAAGAAGTATTGGATGATGCCAGTGCTTTTGTAGATGAATTAGAAGAAAATAGTGAATTTAAAACTACAAGCACGAGAAAGAAATTAGTAGAGCAACACCACGCCTGGAAAGAGGAAGCTTATAAAAACCAACCCAATCCCAACTTCAACATCGATAAAGTAGATGAACACGGTAATTTAATACGTCCGAGATTTGTATCGAATCATACGCATTATTCCCCCACAGATTCTGATGCCAGGGTAAGTGTAAAACCAGGCAAAGCAAGACAATTAAACTATTTTGGACAAATCGTTGTAGACGACGCTCATCACGTAATAACAGGAGCTTGTTCTGATTTTGCAGACAAACGCGATAGTCAATGTTTAGAAAAAATAGTTGAACTAACTGAGCAAAACCTAAGTGAAAACGGCATTGAATTAGAAGAACTCTTAGCCGATGGAGGTTATAGTAGTGGAGAAGCTTTAAAGTATTTGAACCAAAAAAACATCAATGCCTATATTCCAAACTTTGGACAATACAAACCTGAGAGAGAAGGATTTATTTTTAACAAAGAATTACATCAGTACGAATGTATCAAAGAAGGTTCCAACAAGGCTGTTTTACTATTTAAAGGCGAAAAGATCGATAGCAAAGGCTACACCAAACGCAGCTATCGCAGTAGTGAGAGCGATTGCAAAAACTGTCCACTACGAGAACAATGCTGCGGAAAAACAACCAAATACAAAAAGATCGACGACAGCATCCACAAAGAACACTACGATAGAATGCACTTAAAACTCACCCAAAACCCAAACTATGCCAAGAAAATGGTACGAGTAAGAAGTAAAACGGTAGAACCTGTAATTGGAACCTTGGTCAATTTTACCAATATGAAGCGTGTAAACACAAAAGGAATCAAACAAGCCAATAAACACGTTTTGATGGCAGCATTAACCTATAATTTGAAGAAATATTTGAAGTTTATCGCCAAAAAAACAAAAACAAAAGCTGGAGTTGTAAGTGAAATACAAACAAAAGCCCCCACTTTTCTAAAAACAGCTTTCTATGACTTGAAAAACTTGTTTTTAAGACTCTTTATTTTTGAAAACTACAACTTAAACCCAAAAATAAACCTCGCTTAAATGTGCTTAAACGAGGTTGTTTTTTATACTTATTTTGAAAGTTTAGTTTTTGAATGAGGTTGCGCAACAGCTACCGCTGTTAGCGGCTGTTTTTTTGTTCTACATTTCTATTTTACTTTGTTTCGCAGTATATTCTTTCTGTCACTTTAAATATATTTTTTGTTTCAGAAGGTTTTCCATAATCGTAACGATAAAGTTTTTCAACAACACAATTACATTTATTACTTGTCATAGAAGCTCTAATAATTTTTGATTCTCCACCCCAATCTAAATAATTTGTGTCATTTAAAGTGAATCCCATTTGATTAAGTTTTTCAACAACTTTAATAGGTTTGTTTTTGTCTTCGTTATATGAAACTAAACTGTCATAAACATCTATGAATACAATCGGTTCAGTTTGGCAGAAATCTTTATTAGCAAAATCAAAGTTTTTGAAACTTACTTTTTTAAAATCATCTTCATTAATAATTCCGAACTCGTAATTGAATCTTTTGTCTTTACCTTGAAAAGTACTTGTGACTTTAAAAGTTTCTACGTCTGCACCGTATAAAATTTGATTGTTATTAATTATGTGTTTTTTTGTCTTTCCCCAATCTTCGTCAATCGGAACAAAATCTTTAATGTCGTCAAGATACACTGTGTCGTGTCCGTGAATTAAGAAGTTACCTGCTTTCACCCAAGGATATTTAATTAGTTGAATTTGGTTAGGCTTAACTCCTTTTATTGCACAATCGTTCAAATTGTTATAAAAACCAAAAAAATACGCATTGTCTTTGTCGGCAAATATGTAATTACCTATGAATTTAAAGGTCTTCGGGTCAATTTCGTTTATTGGTTCTCCGTCTATGAATAAATGATTTTTGTCTTTGCCAAAATCAAAACTACAATCACAATCAAATTCTACTGTTTGAAAAGTCGTAGCGTCTGCTTTTTCAATTAGGCGTTTTCCTTGTCCACTACCTTCGTTCCAATATTCATAGTAAACTTTATCGTTTTCAACTTTGTAGCCTTGTCTGCAACTTGTCAAAAATGAGATTGTCAAAATTGTAATAAATATTTTTATATATTTTGTTGTCATTTTAGAGTGTCGTTTTAAAATAGCCGCTAACTTGTATATATCTTCTTAACGCCTGTAAGGTATTGTATTTATTGGTACTCCTTAATTTTTAAAACCCTCTAGTACAACATAAGTACAACAAATCAGAATACTTTTACTTGACTATAGATCCCGATACCATTGAGCTGCGCTTGGCGGTTCATCATTTGAAAGGCCGCAAGCTGGCCACA
>Ga0209717_1000312_pt1 | contig 61583 bp, 62 predicted proteins | sample AD_UKC048_MetaG_FD_184418 | JGI IMG/M metagenome (GOLD analysis project Ga0209717, IMG submission 184418) | Active sludge microbial communities of municipal wastewater-treating anaerobic digesters from USA - AD_UKC048_MetaG (SPAdes) (version 2) | ecosystem: Engineered > Bioreactor > Anaerobic >...
GGAGGATCTTCGAGAGAATCTTGGTCAGCGTGATGAGGATCGCAGGGATGTCAGTGCCAGGCTTGGACCCCGTGCCGGACAGGATGAGCGCCCTGATACCGTCCGCATGCTGCTCCACGTAGTTCATGGCGATGAGGCTCCCCATGGAATGGCCGAGCACCATGCAGGGTGCATCGGGGAGGCGCTTCCGGATCACCTCGATGAAGAACTGCCGCTCGTCGTCGATGAAGTCCTGGAAGCGCTTCACGTGACCGCGCCTGCCGGCGCTCCTGCCGTGTCCACGGTGATCGTTGCCGAACACCGCATAGCCGGCCGGCACCAGCTCGTTCACAACGTTTCCGTACCGGTCGATGTGCTCGGCATAGCCGTGGATGAGATGGACCACGGCCCGGGGAGTCCCCTCGGGCAGCCAGGCCTTCCAGTACAGCGAGGTCCCGTCACGGGCTCTCAAGGTTCCGTTGATGGTATTCATGCTCAACAGCCCTCCTGAAATCAATCTGTCACAGATGCACATGCAATGACCCAGAATAATCTTATGACACAGGTGGCACCGCGGAAACAACCGGATTGTCATGGAAACGATCTCCTATGCATGAACCGGGGGGGAAAATCAAGATGATCTGTTGACATGCATTTCGAGAAGGGATATAAGAATGAATGCTCATTCATGATACAGGACAAAGAACGCCAAACGATAATTTTGTAAGGAGGGTAATATGGCAAGTCAATGGGTAGACCTGAGAGACCTCAAGTTCCTGCTGCACGAGGTCTTCAAGATCGGTGAGGACATTCTCGGCAAGGGCAAGTTCGCCGACCACGACGCTGACATGGTGAACATGGTCCTCGACCAGGCGGCGAAGTTCACCGAGAACGACATCGCCCCCACGTATCCGGACGAGGTGCAGAGGAAGCCTGTCGAGGCGGTCTTCAAGGACGGCAAGGTGTACGCGCCCGAGGCATACCACAGGCTCTACAAGCTCTACTGCGAAGGCGGCTGGATGAGCGTGTCCGACAGTCCCGAGGTCGGCGGCCAAGGCTTCCCGGCCATGATCGCTGCGGCATGCGCACAGATGTTCCTCGCCGGCAACCAGGCCTTCCTCATGTACCCGGGTCTCGGTCACGGCGCTGCCCGGCTTGTCGAGGACTTCTTCCAGCACCCCCTGCGCGAGCTCATCCTTGAGAAGATGTACACCGGCGTCTGGGGCGGCACCATGTGCCTCACCGAGCCGGGTGCAGGCTCCGACGTGGGCGCCCTGAAGACCACGGCCAAGAAGAACGCGGACGGCACCTACTCCATCACCGGGACCAAGTGCTTCATCTCCTCCGGCGACCACGACCTCACCGAGAACATCATCCACCCTGTGCTTGCCAGGATCGAGGGCCACGAGCCCGGAACCAAGGGCATCTCCATCTTCGTGGTCCCCAAGATCAGGATCAACCCGGACGGGTCCCTGGGCGAGCCCAACGACGTGAACTGCGGCGGCATCGAGAGCAAGATGGGCATCCACGGCAACGCAACCTGTACGCTCAACTTCGGTGAGAACGGCAAGTGCATCGGCTGGCTCATGGGCGAGGAGAAGCAGGGCATGCCGATCATGTTCCACATGATGAACGAAGAGCGCCAGGGCGTGGGCACCATGGGCGTGGCCCTGTCCACCACCGCGTACCTCCACGCGCTGTCCTACGCCAAGGAGCGGTTCCAGGGCGTGAACATCATGCAGATGAAGGATCCCAACGCCAAGCAGACCACCATCATCAACCACCCCGACATCCGCAGGATGCTCCTCAAGATGAAGTCCATGACCGAGGGCATCAAGGTCCTGGCCCTGTTCTGCTACTACGCCATGGACCGCATGGCAATCGCGGCAGACGATGCCGAGAAGGAGAAGTGGCAGGGCATGATCGAGATGTACACCCCGCTCGTCAAGGCATACTGCACCGACGTGGGCGACATCGTCACCAATCTGGCCGTCCAGACCTACGGCGGCTACGGCTTCTGCCGTGAGTACCCGGTGGAGCAGATGATGAGGGACAACAAGATCAACACGATCTACGAAGGCACCAACGGCATCCAGGCCCTGGACCTCCTGGGCAGGAAGCTCGGCATGAAGAAGGGTCTCTACTTCATGAACATGCTGGGCGAGACCGCGGCTGAAGTCGGCAAGGCCAAGGCCAACGAGAACCTCAAGGCCGAGGCCGAGATCGTGGAGAAGGCCCTGAACGCCTGCGCCGGCACGGCCATGCAGTTCAGCCAGCTCATCAAGACCAACCCGTTTATCCCGCTCGTCGCGGCGACCGACTACCTCGGCTGCCTGGCCGAGGCGCTGTGCGGCTGGTTCCACATCTGGATGGCCAACGTGGCCACCGAGAAGCTGGCGGCCAACCCCATCGAGCAGGAGAAGATGTTCTACACCGGCAAGGTCGAGGGCGCCAAGTTCTTCATCAACCGGATCACCGCCCTGGTCCCGGCCAAGCTCGAGACCCTGACCAAGGACGAGATCAGCTGCATCAGGATCCCGGACGACGCGTTCGCGGTCTAAAACGAGTCACGCGGAAACACCAGAGGGAGGGGACGTGAGTTCCCTCCCTTTTTTATTCTTTGTCCTGCAAGGACGATACAATTTCGAACTGATCCCGGGTTGGCATAGAACGACCGGCACCACCGGCGCGGGCGGCGCACCTGCATCCGCGTGCCTGCCGTGGTTGGATTCCTTTGAACCTGCACCTGTGAATACAGGCTTGCTACTTGTCTCCCCGATATCTCCCCGGGTACTGGGCAGTGGTGAGCGCTTCCCCTTCTCTTTTCAGGGACCCTCCTGTAACCCTGCCGATGAACAGCGTGTGGTCGCCGGTATCGACGGCCCGCTCCACCACGCAGTCGAGATACCCCAGGGAACCCTTGACGACGGGATTCCCTTCCGGGGAAAGATCGTACTCAACCCCATCGAACTTGCGCCTCCAGTCGGGAATCTTGAACTGATTGAGCAGGCCCAAGGCATCTCTGGGCAGGAGATTGAAGGTGAACTTACCTGTCTGCCTGATCTGGTCATGCGAGAGGCGGTTTTTGCGAATGGCCAACGCGATGAGCGGCGGGGTATGGGAGCACTGTGCAACCCAGGAAGCGATCATGCCGTTATACAGGCCGTCGGCTGCGATGGTGACGAGATAGATACCGTAATGGAACCGGTCCAACACATCCTGCCATGACTTCTCCATGGGTGACCTCCTTTGGTGTTTTCTTTCTAAGTAGGGACGGGAAACAGGGAAGGGAAGGTCTCAGCGAAGCCCCAGCCTGCCCCTGCCCAAGAGGTCGTGCAGGTGGACGACACCCGTGAGAATTCCCGATTGATCGACGACCACCAGCGAGGTGATCAGGTGCTTCTCCATCATGTCCAGGGCATCGATGGCGAGCTTGTCAGCGCCGATGGTCTTGGGCCTGGGAGACATGACGTCCCTGGCGCAGAGCCCGGCAAGGCGTTCGCCGTGCTTCAGCAAAACCCTCCTCAGGTCACCGTCCGTGATCATGCCCTCCACGTTCCGATCCGTACGCACCAGGGTGAACCCCAGCTTCTTGTCCGTCATCTCGATGACCACGTCATTGAGCGGTGTCTCAGGCGACACCACGGGGATGCGCTCCCCGGTGATCATCATCTCGGAGATGCGGACCATGAGCTGTCTGCCGAGTTCTCCTGCAGGGTGGAGGACCAGGAAGGCATTGCGGTCGAACCCCTTGATCCGTGAGACCACCACGGCGATGGCGTCGCCGAGGGCAAGCTGGGCCGTGGTGGAGGCGGTAGGGGCGAGGTTGAGGGTGCAGGCCTCCCTGCTGACCTTGCAGGTCAGCAGGATGTCCGATGCCCGCGCAAGGGGCGAATTCTCATCGGATGTAATCGAAATGACCGGTGTCTTCAATGTCTTAAGTGAAGGTATCAGGTCGAGGATCTCCTTGGTCCTGCCGCTGTTGGAAAACACGATGACCGCGTCGTCGGCCATGATGGACCCGAGGTCGCCGTGGAGCCCGTCCACCGGGTGCATGAACACGGCAGGGGTGCCGATGCTCATCATGGTGGAGGCCACCTTCCGGGCGATGATGCCCGACTTGCCTACCCCGGTGAGCACCACCTTGCCCTTGAGGCCCGCTATGGCGAGAACGGCCCGTGCGAACGCATCGCCGATCTGCAAGGACAGCTCCTCGAGCCCCTCGATCTCGATACGCACCGTTTCCCTGCCGAGTTCGATGATCCTCGATGCGTTCATACGATCCTTCCGACGAGATCATACTCCATGGAACCGGTTATTTCCACCTCTGCCATATCCCCGGCATCGGCTCCACCCTCGTTGATGATCACCGTGCCGTCGATCTCGGGCGCCTGGAACGACGCCCTTCCTGCCAGGAGGAGGTCGGTCTCCGGGTGATACCCCTCGACGAGTACTTGTATCCTCTTCCCTTTCATCTTGTGAAGCCTTTTTTTCGACAGGCTGCGCTGCAGGCCCATGATGCCGCGCATCCTCGCGAGTGCGGTGCGCCTGGCAGGAAAGTCCTTCATGGCAGCACTCTTCGTGCCCGTTTCCGGGGAATAGACGAAGACCCCGAGGTGATCGACTGTGCCCCGGGAGACAAAGTCCCTGAGCTCGGCGTAGGCCTGTCCGTCCTCCCCCGGGTGGCCCACCATGAGGCTCGTCCTGATCCAGATCTCCCTGGCGGCCGAACGGATCATGTCGAAGGCCCGGTGGACCGCTTTCGCACCGCCGCGCCTGCCCATGGCCTTCAGCACGGTATCGGAGACATGCTGCACGGGCAGGTCGATGTAGGGGCACACCCTGGGGTTGGTCTCGATCTGCCTGACAAGGCCCCGCGTCAGGGAGGCCGGGTGGACATACATGATGCGTATCCACTCCACCGCATCGATGACCGATATGTCGTCAATGAGGCGCACGAGGCCGTCGGTGAGCCCGATGTCGCGCCCGTAGCAGCCCAGGTCCTGGGCCACCAGAATGATCTCCTTCGCCCCCTTGCCCGCAAGGATGCGGCACTCCTCGACAATGTCGCGCGGCGTCCTGCTGACGAGGCCTCCCCTGAGGGAAGGGATGAGGCAGTACCGGCATCGGTTGGAGCACCCTTCGCTCACCTTGACGCAGGCGCTGGCCGTGCCCGAGAAGAACGACCGCCTGACCACCGAGGAGAAGTCGGGCTCGAGATAGCGCTGACCCGCCTCGTAGGCCTGGACGACCCGTCCGTAGGTCCCGGGTCCTGCACAGAGGACGACCTCGGGAATCTCGGCGAGGACTTCCTCGTGGTACCTGCTCACGAGGCAGCCTGCGCAGATCACCTCCTTGCCGCCGCCGGTCATCTCGAGGATGGTGTCGACGGACTCCTGCACCGCGGAGGTCAGGAAGGAGCAGGTATTCACCACGACAAGGTCCGCATCCCGGGCGTCATTCACCAGGGTATACCCGGCATTCATGAACTGCTCGCAGATGTACTCCGAGTCCACGAGGTTCTTGGGGCAGCCGAGGCTCACCAGGGCGATGCGTTTCATGGAAGGGGTCAATCGAACATGGTGTTCTTCGCGACTACGACGATGCCGCCGGGGGAGACGTCGAACCTCTTGGCGTCCTCCTCGGGATCGTACCCGATGGTGGTGCGTGCAGGCACCTTCACCCTCTTGTCGATGATGGTTCGCCTGATCCTGCAGTGCCTGCCGATCTCCACGTCTTCCATGAGGATGGAGTCCTCGATCTCGGTATAGCTGTTCACCCTGACGTTGGGCGAGATGATGGAGCGCTCCACCTTGCCGCCGGAAACGATTGATCCGCCGCAGATGATGGAGTCGAGCACCTGGCCGATCCGTTTGCCGTCCTGGCCGCCGGCGAAGACCATCTTTGACGGGGGATAGGGGCTGTACACCGTGTGCACAGGCCAGTTGGGATGGTACAGGTTGCACTGGGGGATTACGGAGACGAGGTCCATGTTGGCCTCGTAGTAGGCGTCCAGGGTGCCGATGTCCCTCCAGTAGGAAGCCCTCATGATATCCTTGAAGGGATATGCCATGACCTTGTTGTTCCTGACCATCTTGGGGATGATGTCCTTGCCGAAGTCGTGGCTGCTCGTCTTGAGCTTCGCATCTTCGACGAGCTTCCTGATGAGCATCTTCGTGTGGAACACGTAGATCCCCATGGAGACCAAGACCCTGCTCGGGTCTCCCGGCATGGTGACCGGGTCCTTCCTGGGCTTTTCCTGGAAGCCCACGACGTTCATGTCCTTGTCCGCCTTGACGATGCCGAACTGGGACGCGGTCTCCACCGGCATGGGTACGGCCCCGAGGGTCACCTCCGCCTCGTTTTCCAGGTGGAACCGGATCATGTCCATATAGTTCATCTGGTAGATATGGTCACCCGACAGGATCAGGGTAAGCGGTATCATGTTCTGCTGGAGGGAGTAGATATTCTGAAACACCGCGTCGGCCGTCCCCTCGTACCAGCTGCTCCCGATGCGCTGCTGGGCCGGGATGTCGTAGATGAACTCACCCATGGGGTAGGAGAAGAACGACAGCCAGCCCCTCTGGATGTGGCGGTTCAGGGAGTGGGACTTGTACTGGGAAAGCACGTAGATCCTTTTCAGGCCGGAGTTCACACAGTTCGACAGCGTGAAGTCGATGATGCGGTACATCCCCCCGAACGGCACCGCAGGCTTCGCCCGGTCCTTGGTCAGCGGATAGAGCCGCTCACCCTTGCCCCCGGCGAGAATAACCGTTCCGACATCGTTCTGGCTTACAAAAGGCATTATTTCCCAATCAATTGAAAGATGGCATTCTTCAGCGCACTGAGATCGTGAGACTTCACCACAAAGGCGTCGGCCGCCAAGGCCAGGGCATCATCCTTGTAGCTGGGGTAGGCGGTATGGATGACCACCGGGGTCTCGTGCTTGAGCTTCAGGATATGCCCCATGGTCTCGAACCCGTCCATGGCGGGCATCCTCAGGTCAAGGATGATGAGGTCCGGTTTCTCCTTGTTCTTGAGGATGGTCAGCGCCTCTTTCCCGTTGGCTGCGATGGATGTTGAATATCCCTCATCGTTGAGCTCCTGCCGGAGCAGCTCCTGGATATTCCTGTCATCTTCGATAATAAGGATCTGCTTCATCTCCAATAATAGTAACGGGATGGCCAGGGCAAGTCAAATCCTAATCTCAGTTGTGCACAGGCCGCGTGGCCAGGGACAGCCTCATGTGGCCCGAGGTCCTCAGGACATCCAGGACGTCCATGACCCTGAAGTAGGGTATGTCGCGGGATGCCATGACAACGATCTCCCGGTCCCTCGGGAGCCCGGAGATGACCTCCCGGTCCGCCGGCCTGCCGTCTATGATGACCTCCTCGGGCAGGATGATGACCGTGACGGTATCCGACACCACGCTCTTCCCGCTGATGGTGGCGGGGAGGTTCACCTCGCTCAGCATCAGCGGGCTTCCGATGGTGAGCAGGAAGAAGATCTGGAGCAGGAAGACCACGTCGACCAGGGGGGTGACGTCAAGAACCGAAGTCCTCCTGTCCTTTCTTGTCTTTCTGAACCTCATGTTCGTCCCCTTTGAGATATTCAAGGATCCTGGCCGAGGTCTTCTCCATCTCCAGGACGAGGTAGTCGCTGCGGGCAATGAGCAGCCGGTAGGCCACGAAGACCGGTATGCCGATGGCAAGGCCCACCACGGTGGTGATGAGGGCCTCGGAGATGCCGCCGGCGAGCAGCTGGCTTGAATGGGTCCCCGTGATGCTGACCGCCTGGAATGCCGCGAGCATGCCCGTCACCGTGCCCAAGAACCCGAGCAGGGGGGCTATGGCCGCGATGATGCCCAGGATGTCGATGTACCGTTCGATGGAGTACGCCTCGCTCGCCCCGGCTTCCTCCATGTAGTCCTTGATGATCTCCCGGCGCATACCGGCGTTCTTGATGGCCATCATGATGACGGGACAGATGGGGGAAGAGCTCCGCTTGAGCAGCTGTTCTATGTCACTGAGCCTGCCCATGCGGGTGAGCCGCTCGACCTCCTCGATGAGATCCTTGGGGATGATCTTGCTCTGACGCAGGGCGAAGAGCCGTTCGATGATGATGGCCAGTGCCACCACGGAACAGCCGAGCAGCGGCCACATCAGGGGGCCGCCTTTCACGAAAAACTCCCAGAGTGTCATAATGCCTCCCGGCTTGGTTGCGAAGACTTGTCCTCTTATCACACAAATGACCGCGATGATCAATGACTTAAGAAGGCCCTCGGGTGCCCCGGCCGACGGGAGACCTCCCTGCGACCATCAAAGATGGACTTGATAAATATGTCATATGGTTGCTAACATGGGCACGATGGAAAATGCGGAAAAACCCAAGAGGCTCGTTTGTGTGAGATTCGAGACCATCCCGACGCCCTACATCTTCGACGCCCAGGATCTGGAGCTCCAGAAGGGCGACAGGGTCATCGTCGGGACCGAGGCCGGGCAGTGCGCGGCCTCGGTCATCGGATATCCCCGGGAAGAAGAGGCATCGGGTCTCGATGACATAAAACCCGTGATCCGCAAGTTGACCGATGAGGACATGGCGCGGTTCGACCGGATCCGCGCCAAGGAGAAGGACTGTTTCGAGTTCTGCCACGAGCGCATCAGGGCCCGGGGTCTTCCCATGAAGCTTATCAGGGTGGAGCAGCTCTTCGACGAGAACAAGATCACCTTCTACTTCGTTGCCGAGGGGCGGGTCGACTTCAGGGAGCTCCTCAAGGACCTGGTGGAGCGTTACCGCACCCGCATCGAGCTGCGGCAGGTGGGCACACGTCAGGAATCCGCCATGCTGGGCGGCATCGGGAGCTGCGGGAGGGAGCTGTGCTGTGCCACCTTCCTCACCAACTTCCAGCGGATCTCCGTGAAGATGGCCAAGAACCAGAACATGACGCTCAATCCCACCAAGATATCCGGACTCTGTGGAAAGCTCAAGTGCTGCCTGGCCTACGAGAAGGAATCCTATGCGAACCTCATAGAGAACCTGCCGAAGCCAGGCAAGAAGGTCTTCATGGAAGAGGGCGAGGCCACGGTGGTGAGCATCAACGTCATCAACCAGACCGTCGTTGCCAAGCTCACGGACAGGAGGTTCATCAAGGCCCATGTCTCGGACATCCTGACCGAGGAGGAGTACCGGCAGCTCCCCGAGCAGAAGGGCCCTTCCCCTGAAAGGGAGAAGGCGGTCGCTGCCGAGGCGGCTGCCGAGGACGAGATGCCCATGGTGCCCATGATAGCCACCTCACCCAAGCCGAAGAAGAAACGGCCGAGAAACCGCAGCGCGAGGAAAAAAAGGAGCAATCGGCCATGAAGCAGCACTTCTACGTGACGACCCCCATCTACTATGTGAATGCCAGGCCGCACCTGGGCCACGTCTACACGACGGTGATCGCCGACGTGCTGGCTCGTTTCCACAAGCTCCTCGGCGAAGAGGTCTTTTTCCTGACAGGCACGGACGAGCACGGGGACAAGATCATGGAGACCGCCAGGGGGCTCGGCACCACACCCCGGGCACTGGCAGACGAGAACAGCCAGCGCTTCAGGGACCTCTGGCCGCTGATCCAGGTGGAGAACGACCGCTTCATCCGCACCACGGAGCCGGAGCATGTCAGGACCGTGCAGCGCATCCTCCAGGAGGTCTACGACAGGGGGGACATCTACTTCGGTGAATACGGCGGACACTACTGCACTGGCTGCGAGCGGTTCATGACCGAGACGGAAATGGTAGACGGCATGTGCCCCATCCACCAGAAACCGCTCACCTTCGTACAGGAGCAGAACTACTTCTTCCGCATGGAAAAGTACCGTCCATGGCTCATCGACCATATCGCCCGGAATCCCGACTTCATCAGACCCGAGCGCTACAAGAACGAGGTGCTCGGCATGCTCCGCGATCCCATCGACGACCTGTGCATCTCCAGGCCCAAGACGAGACTCTCCTGGGGAATAGAGCTTCCCTTCGACAAGGACTACGTGTGCTATGTCTGGTTCGACGCCCTCATTAACTACCTCACCGGCATCGGGTATCCGGACGGTGAGCGATTCGGCGAATTCTGGTCCCAGGCCCAGCACCTCGTGGGCAAGGACATCCTCAAGCCCCATGCCGTGTACTGGCCCACCATGCTCAAGGCCACAGGTGTCGAGCCCTACCGGAACCTGAACGTGCACGGGTTCTGGAACGTGGATGCGACCAAGATGTCCAAGAGCCTGGGCAATGTTGTGGACCCGCTGGAGATGAAGGACAAGTACGGGGTCGACGCCTTCCGGTACTTCCTGGTCCGCGACATGGTCTTCGGCCTTGACTCCAACTTCTCCGAAGAGGCCCTCATCGAGCGCTACAATGCCGACCTGGCGAACGATCTCGGCAACCTGGTCAGCAGGAGCACGAGGATGGTGGCCAAGTATTTCGACGGCCGTCTGCCCGAGCCCGCGGGGCCTTCGCAGGACGCGGACAGGGAGCTCGGCGACCTGGCGGGAAGAGTGGTGAACGATTTCACCGCGAGGATGATCTCCCTCGAGCTGCACACTGCCCTGATCGCCGTGTGGTCACTGATCTCGGCGGTGAACAAGTACATCGACCGGAGCGCCCCGTGGGAGCTGGCCAAGAACGATACGCAGCGTCTCGCCACGGTCATGTACCACATCATGGACTCCATCCGCATCGTCGCGGCGCTCGTCTACCCGGTAATGCCCGGGATCTCGGTCAGGATACTGGAACTCATCGGCGCACCGACCGATGTCTCCCACGCAGGCATCCTCCCCTTCGGACAGCTCGCGCCGGGTGTGACCGTCACCGCAGCACAGGCCCTGTTCCCACGGGTCGAGAGGCTGAACCGGCCCGGTGAGCAGGCCGGCACGGGGAAACAGGCTGCAGAGGGCGCCAAGGAAGATAACCTCATAGACATCAGCGAGTTCGGCCGCATCGAGATGAAGGTGGGGAAAATCCTCGAGGCGACCGCGGTGGAGAAGTCCGACAAGCTGGTGATCCTGAAGGTGGATGTGGGCAGGACCATCCAGATCGTGGCGGGCATCGGCAAGGCGTACCGTCCCGAGGAACTCCCGGGAACATATATCGCCGTGATGACGAACCTGAAGCCAGCAAAACTCATGGGACTTCCGAGCGAGGGGATGCTGCTCGCCACCGACGCAGCGGAAGGCAGGCTTGCCCTGGTGGGGTTCGACCGGCCGCCGAAGGTCGGTGCCCGGATCAGGTGAGGAGGCGTTCATGCAGAAGGTCCCCCTGGAACTGGTACGGCCCGGCATGATCCTGGCCAGAACCATCACCAACGACACGGGCATGGTCTTGTGCGGAGAAGGAACCGAGCTGACCGACGTGATCATCGAGCGCCTCAAGCGCATGAATGTCTCCCATGTCACCCTCAAGGGGCACCCGGTGGACCTGGGCGACACCAAGTCCACGGAACAGAAGCTGGCGGACCTGAGGGACCGGTTCGTGCGGGTCCAGGGGGATCCGCTCATGGACAGGCTTCTGAAGGCGTCAGAAAAAGCCCTCATAGCCCTGGAGGAGGAGAGGCAGTCGCAGGATGAAACGGAAGGAGGCACCCGGTGAGCGGCAAGGTCCAGCACCTCAAGGTACTCGCCCGGAAGATCCAGAGCCTGCCCACCCTGCCCAGGGTGGTGGAGAAGCTCATGACCATGGTCGAAAGCCCCGATGTCTCCCCCAAGGACGTGGGCAAACTGATCTCCTCTGACCAGGTCCTTGGGGCGCGGGTGCTCCGTCTGGTGAACTCCCCTTTCTACGGGTTCCCTGGCAGGATATCCTCCATCAGCCATGCGATCATCCTCCTGGGGTTCAACGTGATCAAGGGCGTGGTCCTGTCCGCCTCGGTCTTCGACCTCATGGAGCGTTCCATGGTAGGGCTCTGGGAACACTCGCTGGGCAGCGCCATAGCTGCGGGGGCCATCAGCAGGAAGCTCGGCCTGGCTGAACCCGAGGAGATCTCGACAGCGGCCCTGCTCCATGACATCGGCAAGGTCCTCGTGAGGGTTTCCCTCACCGCCGACTATGACAGGATCATGGAGGTGGTGAACACGAAGCGGGTCTCCTTCCGGGAGGCCGAGCTCGAGGTCCTGAACGTGGACCATGCGGAGATCGGACAGTGGCTATCCCGGGAATGGAACCTCCCGGAAAAGCTCTCCGTGCCCATTGTGTGCCACCATGACCCGGACGGTGCGGTCACATTCAGAGACCGGGTGGCGGTGGTCCACATCGCCGACGCCGTGGTGAGGGCCTGCGGCGTGGGCAACGGCGGCGACCCGTGGGTGGGGCAGATATCGCACAAGGCATGGGACTCGATCGGCATGGAGGGTGTCGATCTGGAGAAGCTCATGAAGAGGATCATGGAGGAACTGGAAGAGGTCGAGATGTACCGGCAGGCGCCGGCAGGGGGATGACGTGCGGGCCATTCTCATCGTACAGGAAAGCGCCGATCCTCGTATCAGCGAACTCGTCGGGTCCCTGTTCGACTCGTTTAAGGTCATCACCGGCAAGCAGGACGTCATCCCGATGATATACATGGAACCGCCGGACATCATCCTCGTCGAAGGCCGGTTCCTCGTGACCCGCGGCTCCGGCATCGTGCAGGAGTTCCGGAGCAACACCATCTTCGGGAACGTACCCATCGTGGCCATACTGGAGCGGCGCGACATCGAGGCATCGTCCTGGCAGGACGTGGCCATCGACGATTACCTGACCCTGGACGAGACCGATTCCGCCATCACGCGTCGCCTGGAGTTCATTTCCCGAAGGGCCGTGCGGGATATGGACATGAATCCGCTGACCAGGCTGCCCGGGAACGAGTCCACCATCCGTACGATCCAGGCCCTGTTCGATGCGAGGGAAGAGGCCGCCATCGCCTGGGTGGACATCGACAACTTCAAACCCTTCAACGACCGCTACGGCTTTTCGCGGGGGGATGAGGTCCTCGCGGCCACGGGCCGGATAGTCACCAACGCCGTCAGGGAGCTCAGGGAGGAGAAGACGTTCGTGGGGCACATCGGCGGCGACGACTTCGTGTTCATATGTCCGGCCGGCCACGTCCGCGGGCTCTGCGAGGAGGTGATCTCCCGGTTCGACATGGTCATCAGGAACTTCTACAACGACGATGACCTGGAACGGGGAGTCATCGCTTCGACCAAGCGCGACGGCAGCGAGAAGACCTTTCCCGTCATGACCGTCACCATCGCCGTGGTGCTCAACGAGGGGGGGCGCTACACCCATTACGGCCAGGCATCCCAGGACGCAACGGAGATCAAGAAATACCTCAAGGCGCGCGACGGCAGCACCTACATGATCGACCGGAGGGCATTGAAGACGTGATACCGCGATATACCAGGAAACGATTCCAGGAGATCTGGTCCGACGAGAATCGCTACCGGAAATGGCTCGACGTGGAGATCGCTGCGTGCGAGGCATGGGCGAAGCTCGGGAAGATACCCAAGAAGAGCCTGGAGACCATCCGGAGAAAGGCCGGGTTCTCCGTGGAGCGCATCGACGAGATCGAGGCCGCCACCCGCCATGACGTGATCGCCTTCGTGAGTTGTGTGGCCGAACACGTGGGCGATGACGCCCGGTTCATCCACATGGGGCTCACCTCCTCGGACGTGCTGGACACGGCGTATGCCCTGCTGCTCAAGGAGAGCGGCGAGGTGCTCGTCGACGACATCCGGGCCTTCATGGATGTTCTCAAGAGGAGGGCGTACGAGTTCAAGGACACCCCGGCCATGGGCAGGTCCCACGGTATCCATGCCGAGCCCATCACCTTCGGGCTCAAGTTCGCCCTGTGGCATGCGGAGATGGAGCGGAACCTCGAGCGCATGAAGAGGGCCAACGAGGTCGTGTCCTACGGCAAGGTCTCCGGGGCCGTGGGCACCTTTGCCAATGTCCCCCCCGAGGTGGAGACCCATGTGTGCAAAAGGCTGGGGCTCAAGCCCGCGCCCATCAGCACACAGGTCCTCCAGCGAGACCGGCACGCCGAATTCTTTGCCACCCTGGCCATCATCGGCGCCACCGCGGAGAAGATCGCCATCGAGATCAGACACCTCCAGCGAACCGAGGTCCTGGAGGCCATGGAGCCCTTCGGCAGGGGGCAGAAGGGGTCGTCGGCCATGCCGCACAAGAAGAACCCCATCGGGAGCGAGAACATCACCGGGCTGGCAAGGCTGCTCCGTGGGTACTGCGTGTCCGCCATCGAGAACGTGGCCCTGTGGCATGAACGGGACATCAGCCATTCCAGCGTGGAGCGGGTCATCGGTCCCGACGCCACCACGGTCCTGGACTTCATGCTCGTCCGGCTCACCGGCATCATCGACGGGCTCGTGGTCTTTCCGGAGAACATCAGGAAGAACCTGGACCTCACCGGGGGGCTGTGGCATTCCCAGAACGTGCTCCTGGCCCTTGTGGAGAAGGGGGTGGCCCGTGACACCGCCTATGCGTGGGTGCAGCGCAACGCCCTGAAGGTCTGGGAAAAGAATGCGGATTTCAAGGCACTGCTGAAAAAGGACAGGGATATCGTGAAGGTTCTCGGCACAAAGGAGATCGACGACCTCTTCGACATCTCCCACCACCTCACCCACATCGATACCATCTTCGAAAGGGTCTTCCATGGATAAGATCGATCAGCTCAGGGAAATCATCGGGCACGATGCGGTGAAGTTCGGAAAGTTCACCCTTTCGTCCGGCAAGGAATCGGACCTCTACGTGGACCTGCGCAAGGTCACGCTGAGCCCGGTGGGGGCATCCATCATCGGGGAGCTCATCAGCGGTATCATCAGGGACAGGAAGGTGGATGCCGTGGGGGGCATGTCCATCGGCGCCGATCCCATCGCCACCGCAGTGAGCCTTGCGGCCTATCGTGGAGGCCGGGAGGTCATGGCCTTCCTGGTGCGCAAGACCCAGAAGACACACGGGACGGGCAACGTCATCGAGGGTCCCGTGAAGCCGGGAATGCGTGCCCTGGTGGTGGAGGACGTCATCACCACGGGCGCCAGCACGATATCCGCCATCGAGCGCGTGCGCGAGGCGGGCATGGAGGTGGACCTGGTGGTCGCCATTTTCGACCGCATGGAAGGCGGCCGCGAGGCCATCGAGGCCATCGGGGTGGAAGTGCAGGCCCTGCTCACCAGGAAGGACATCCAGGCAGGCTAGTACAGAGGCTGCTTCTTTACGCGAACCGTCCCATGAGCATCCCTTCATACATACTCGCCATCGAGACCTCCTGCGACGAGACCGCCGCCGCAGTGGTGGCCGGCTGCGGCGATGTCCTCTCCAACGTGGTGGCAAGCCAGGTGAAAGACCATGCCGCCTTCGGCGGGGTGGTACCGGAAATCGCGTCACGCAGGCATATCGAACTCATCGGCCCCGTGGTGCGCGAGGCCCTGCACCAGGCCGGTATCTCGCCGAGGGACCTGGGGGGCATCGCGGTCACCCAGGGACCCGGCCTCATCGGCGCCCTGCTGGTAGGTATCTCCTATGCCAAGGCGCTGGCCTATGGATTGAACCTTCCCGTCTGCGGCATCAACCACCTTGAGGGACACCTGGCAGCGGCGAGGATCGATGCGTCCCTGAGCTACCCGCACGTGGGCATGGTGGTCTCCGGCGGCCATACCTCTCTCTACGAGGTCACCGACGAGACCACCATCACCCAGATCGGCCAGACCATCGACGACGCAGCGGGGGAAGCCTTCGACAAGGTGGCCAAACTCCTGAACCTCGGGTATCCGGGGGGCGCGATCATCGAGAAGATCTCCCGGGGGGTTGACCACAGCGCCGTGGAACTGCCCAGGCCCATGATGAACGACGACACCTTCGACTTCAGCTTCTCGGGTCTCAAGACCGCAGTGCTGCACCTCGTGCAGAGGTCCGACATCTTCGAGGGGCTCGACCTGAAGTTTTCCGGGCTGCCCGAGGCGAAAAAGCCCAGGCCTGGAAGAGAACACCTCGTGCCGGTCATCGCCGCGGCATTCCAGGCAGCCGTGGTGGATGTGCTCGTGGCCAAGGCCGTCAGGGCGGTGCAGGAGTACGGGATGGACCTGCTCGTGGTCTCGGGCGGCGTGGCCAGCAACACGGCCCTGCGGGAGGCGCTGAGGGAAAGGGCGGCACAGGAACATATCCGGCTCGTCATACCCCAGAGGAAGTACTGTACCGACAATGCCGCCATGGTCGGGGTCGCGAGCATACGTCACTTCAGGGACGGCCAACATGCGGGCCTGGACATGAATGCCGTTTCGCGGTGGTCGTCCATCACCGGCCTGCATTGAACGCCTGCCCCTCGATGGGGTACACGGGGAAGACATGAGGGCGAAGCGCTCACTGGGACAGAACTTCCTGAAGAACATCGGCATCGCCCGGAAGATGGCTGCTCTGGCCGGCGTCGGTCCCGGCGACACGGTCGTCGAGGTGGGTCCGGGCAAGGGCATGCTCACCAGGGTGCTCCTGGACCAGGCATCCAGGGTCATCGCCGTGGAAAAGGACGACCTCCTGTTCGAGGACCTCTCCCGCAGCATCGGCCACAGTGAAACGTTCCGCCTCGAACACCGGGACATCCTCGAGGCCGACCTATCCCTGCTCCTTCCCGACGGGGCCAAGGTCGTGGCGAACCTGCCCTACAACATCGGGACCCAGTTCATCATACGGCTCGTGGACCATGCATGGCGCATCGCGGTCGTGGTGGTCATGCTCCAGAGAGAGGTTGCCGGGAGAATCTGCGCCCGCGCGGGGGACAGTGATTACTCGGCGCTGAGCGTCATCGTGTCCGCCGGGTTCGATGCATCGCCCGGATTCATGGTGGGGCCCAACAATTTCTTCCCGCGGCCAAAGGTGGAATCCCAGGTGGTCAGACTGGTCCCGAAGATCTCACCCATCCCCGCCGGGGAGATGGAGCTCTTCAAGGCCGTCGTCTCCTGTGCCTTCCACCAGCGGAGAAAGGTGCTCGGGAACTCACTGATCCACCTGCCCAGGATAGACCGGGAGCTCCTGGAAGGGCTCGCGCTCAGGGCGTCCATCGACATCCGCCGCCGCCCCCAGGAGGTGTCCCCTGCCCAGTACCACCTTTTCAGCAAAGGCTACGGGGCATACCTGAGAGATCACTCACAGGGAAAGTGAGCCATGCAGGCCCGGAGCCCCTCCAGTTACATAGTTACAGTACGGATACCGCTGTTTGTAATTCAGATTACAGGGCCGAAATGCGTGTAACCGTCAAAATCGGGGCGAATCGCCGGCGATTCTTTATAACCAATTGATATTTAACATGTAAATAAGTCTTGCTGGAGCGTCATAGCTTTGGCATCCGGTTTGCCTTAGTCCCTGCAGATCGAAAGATCTGGGGGGTATAAGGTGAAAGACTACAAGGGCATTTCAACATCGGTTCTGGTTTTCGTCCTGGTCGGTCTCACGCTCCATGCCGCCGAGTATCGTACGGACGAGGTCATCGTGAAGTTCAAACCCAGCGGTCCTCTGGCCGCATCGACCCTGTCCGTCTCCGGGGAACGGCCCATGGTCATCGCCGTGGACAACGCTCTGGAGGCCATCAAGGAGCTCGAGGCGAGCGGAGAGGTCGAGTATGCGGAGCCCAATTACATCATAGAGGCCGAGAATGTCCCTGACGACTGGCCATATGCGGGCCAGTGGACACAGCTCGGCCTCGAAGAGGCGTGGGGCTTCATCGCCCTGGGAGAGCCCGGACCCGAGGTTGTCATCGCGGTCATCGATTCGGGTGCTGATCTTTCTCACCCCGAGCTCGGGGGCATACTCATCGACGGCTATGATTTCGCCGGCAACGACGGCAGGCCCGAAGACAACTCGGGGCACGGCACCAAGGTGTGCGGTGTCCTCGGGGCCGTGGGCAACAACGGCAGCGGCATCGCCGGGGTGGCCTGGGACGTGGACATCGCCGTCATGCCGGTGAAGTTCATGGACATGAACGGCGACGGCAAGACCACGGGCAGCCTCTCGGACGCTATCGAGGCCATCTACTTCGCTGTGGACCATGGCGCACAGGTCATCAACGCGAGCTGGGGATTCTACGATTACTCCCGTTCGCTCCAGGACGCCTTCTCCTATGCCCAGAGCAGGGGCGTACTGATCGTGGCGTCTGCAGGCAACAAGGGGCAGAACAATGACATCAGCGACCACTACCCGTCGAACTACCCCTTTGACAACATCGTTGCGGTTGCCGCCATGGACACGGATGGAACCCTTGCATCCTTTTCCAACTACGGGGCGAAAAACGTAGACATCATAGCCCCCGGTGTGGGTATCACCACGACCACCGTGAACGGGGGACTGGTGTCATGGGCCTCGGGCACCTCGTATGCCACGCCCTTTGTCACCGGTGTCGCGGCGATGGTTCTCTCCTGTGCCCCTGACATCGACCATGCCTCGCTGCGGGAGATCATCATGCTCTCCGCAAGCCTGGCACCGAGTGCAGGATCCCATGCGGTCGCCAGCGGCGGGTGTGTGAACGCCTATCAGGCGCTGCTTATCCAGGAAGGATACGAGGCGGTGACCAGAGACACCCAGCCGGCCGGGAACACGCCCCCGAGCACAGACACGTCCGAGGTGGTCGTTTCCGGGTCGGGCGGCGGCAGTGCAGGCGGCGCCGGGTGCATGATCGGGACGGTTCAGGGTTCTGGCTTCCCCGTCACGACGGTGCTGCTCATGATATCGATAGTCTTGTTCCGGGTTCATCGAAGGATGGACCTGGGATAGCCTATACCCCCAGCCCCCCCACCGTTGGGGGGGCTACCCCAAACAGTAGGGGGCCCTGCGCCGTGCGCAGGGCCCCCTGTTGTTTTCCCGCCTGAAGAGCGTGTCATCCAGGGTATGTCAGACCGCCTCGATGGCCATTGCCATGCCCATGCCACCCCCGATGCACAGGGATGCCATGCCGAGCCCCACACCCCGTCTCTTCATCTCATTGACAAGGGCCAGGACGATGCGCGCGCCGGTGCACCCGATGGGGTGGCCGATGGAGATACCGGAACCGTTGAGGTTGGTGATGGACCAGTCGATGTTCAGCTCTCGCAGGCAGGCAATGGCCTGGGATGCAAAGGCCTCGTTCAGCTCGAAGAGGCCATAGTCCTTAACCGAGGTCCCGGTGATCCGCAGGAGCTTCCTCACCGCGGGGATCGGCCCGAGGCCCATGTACGAGGGATCTACACCGCCGGAGGCATATCCCTTGATCCGGGCTATGGGCTTGAGCCCGAGTTCCTTGGCTTTGTCCTCGCTCATGACAAGCAGCGCGGCAGCCGCATCGTTGATGCCCGATGCGTTGCCGGCCGTGACCGTCCCGTCCTTCTTGAAGACCGTGGCAAGCTTGCCCATCTTCTCCAGCGTCGTGTCCATGGGTCGCTCGTCGGTGTCGAAGACGATGGGTTCGCCCTTCTTCTGAGGGATCTTCACCGGGACGATCTCGTCCTTGAGGATCCCGGAGCCGATGGCAGCGCGGGCGCGGTTGTGGCTTTCGAGGCCGAGCTTGTCCTGCTCCGCCCTGGTGATGCCGTACTTTTCCGCGATATTCTCGGCAGTGATCCCCATGTGGTAGCCGTAGAAGATCTCGTAGAGGCCATCAAAGACCATGAGGTCTGCCGTCTTGCCGAAGGGCATGTCCATGCGGTAGCCCCATCGTGCCTTGGGCAGGGCTATGGGCACGTCGCTCATGTTTTCCATGCCGCCTGCGATGACGATCTCGTTGTCTCCGGCCACGATGGTCGCCGCAGCCAGGGCGATGGCCTTCATGCCCGAGGCGCAGACCTTGTTTACGGTGATGGCCGGGGTCTCCTTGGGCAGCCCGGCCCGGATCATGGCCTGCCTGCCTGGATTCTGGCCCTGGCCCGAGGTGAGCACGTTGCCCATGATGACCTCATCCACCATAACCTTCCTGAGGTCTTTGGGCCAGTTTGCGTACTGCTGCTCGATGACGCTGAGCCCGGTGTCCTTGAATGGATCGGGATTGTCTCCCCTGACCGCTGGAGACACATCCGGAGCCAGGCCGTTTCTGAGAAGGACTTCTCGGATCACGAGAGCTCCCAGGTCCTTCGCAGGGATTTCCTTGAGAGATCCGCCGAATGAGCCGACGGCGGTCCTCACGCCGCCAACAATAACCACGTTCGACATAGGGCATCCTCCTGGAGGTTTATTTTATCATTTTCATGGGCTCGCTTGATTGCCGGGCCACTATACCATTGTCTGGTCCCGGATGGAACAGCCTTGCTGTATCTGCCCATGCCCGGCCTTGATAAAATCGCCCCCCCAGTGTACAAACGCTGCATGGATCTGGACTACGAGGCCCTGCTGGACCGTTACGCGCTCGTGCTTCTCGACAACAGAGGGCTCTCCCGGGAGACATACCGGGCCTACCTGGGTGATATCCGGGATCTCATCGCGTTCATCCGGGAACGGCACGCGGGTGTTCCCGACCGCCGCACGGTGCGCTCGTACCTGCTCAGGCTTGCGTCGCGCTACAGCCGCACCTCGGTCAACCGCAAACTGAGCGCCATCAGGGGATTCTTCAACTTCGTGATGCGCACGAACGGGCTTCCCATGAACCCCTTCGGCCACATCCGGTCGCTCAAGGAAAGCCTCACCCTGCCGAAGTTCCTGACCCACGATGAGGTCTTCGACCTCATCGATGCGGTGACGGATCCGCGGGACAGGGCGATCCTCGAACTGCTCTATTCGACGGGCATACGGGTGGGGGAGGCCGAGATCATGAAGTGCTGCGACGTGGACGTGCACAGGGGCTTCGTCCTCGTGACCGGAAAGGGGTCCAAGCAGCGCCGGGTACCCGTGGGCTCCCGGGCGCTGGACGCCCTTCGTGCATACCTCAGGACCAGAGGCATCGAGGACCCCATCTACTGCACCGAGCCGATGTTCCTGGGGAAAAGGGGCGGCCCCCTGGGATCCAGGGGGATGCGCCAGGTCATTTACCGGTGGTCCCTCCAGGCGGCGCTGGCGAAGCGGGTGAGCCCCCATGTCCTCAGACATACCTTTGCGAGCCACCTGCTGGACGCGGGGGCCGACCTCAGGTCCATCCAGGAGATGCTCGGCCATGCGAGCCTGTCCACGACCCAGCGGTACACCCATTTGAATCTGGACAAACTCATGGATGTGTATGATAAAGCTCATCCGAGGGCAAAGGAGGGATGATGGAGATCCACGGAACGACCATACTGTGCGTGAGGCGAGGTGGAAAGGTCGTCCTGGCCGGCGATGGCCAGGTCACCATGGGCACCGTCATCCTCAAGGCCACGGCAAAGAAGGTGCGAAAGATCTACGAGAACAATGTCCTTGCAGGGTTTGCCGGGTCCACCTCGGACGCATTCACCCTGTTCGAGCGCTTCGAGGAGAAGCTCAAGGAATACCGGGGCAACCTGACCAGGGCCGCCGTGGAGATGGGCAAGGACTGGCGGACCGACCGGGTGCTCAGGAGGCTCGAGGCCCTCATGATCGTGGCGGATTCCACCAAGACCTTCATCCTCTCGGGGACCGGTGACGTGGTCGAGCCCGACGAGGACGTCTGTGGCATCGGCTCGGGAGGCCACTATGCCATGGCCGCCGCCAAGGCCCTCATCCGGCACACCGACCTCCCCCCGCGGGAGATCGCGGAAAAGGCCATGGAGATCGCCTCAGACATCTGCATTTACACCAACAAGGCCATCCACTGCGAGGAGCTGTGATGAGCGACCTCACCCCGAAGCAGATCGTTACTGAACTCGACCGGTACATCGTCGGCCAGGGCAAGGCGAAACGCGCGGTGGCCACAGCACTGCGGAACCGGTGGAGACGCCAGAACGTGGATCCCGACATGCAGGACGAGATCTATCCCAAGAACATCATCCTCATCGGCCCGACGGGCGTGGGCAAGACAGAGATCGCCCGCAGGCTTGCCAAGCTCGCCGGCGCGCCGTTCATCAAAGTGGAGGCGTCCAAGTTCACCGAGGTGGGCTATGTGGGCAGGGACGTGGAATCCATCATCCGGGACCTCATGCGGATGGGCATCCAGCTTGTGCAGGCCGAGGAGAGCGATAAGGTCAGGGCCAAGGCAATCGAGGCCGCGAGGGAGCGGGTGCTCGACCATCTCCTGCCTCCCCAGAAGGATGCGGAGCTCCACACCGAGAGCAGGGAAAAGCTCAGGAAGATGCTGGAAGAGGGTGCACTGGACGACCGTTTCATCGAGGTTGAGTTCAGGGAGACACAGATGCCCACCATCGAGGTCTTTTCCGGCCAGGGGCTCGAGGAGATGGGCATCGACTTCAAGGAGATGTTCTCCTCTCTCCTGCCCAAACGGACCCGACGCCGCCGGATGAGCGTCAAGGAGGCGATGGAGTTCATCACCGGCCAGGAGGTCTCACGTCTCGTCGATATGGACAAAGTCACCCAGGAGGCGCGCCACCGGGTTGAGAACGCTGGCATCGTGTTCGTGGACGAGCTCGACAAGATCGCGGGCAGGGAGGGAGGCCGTGGCCCCGACGTGTCCAGGGAAGGGGTCCAGCGGGACCTCCTGCCCATCGTTGAGGGGACCACGGTGAACACCAAGTTCGGCCCGGTGAACACGGACCACATCCTCTTCATCGGCGCCGGTGCTTTCCATGTGAGCAAGCCTGCAGACCTCATCCCCGAGCTGCAGGGGCGGTTCCCCATCAGGGAGGAGCTGAGCCCGCTGACCAGGGATGACTTCATCCGCATCCTCACCGAGCCGAAGAACGCCCTCATCAAACAGTACCAGGCCCTGCTCGCCACCGAGGGCATCGATCTCGTCTTCGCCGAGGACGCGATCGGCGAGATTGCGGCCATTGCCCAGTACATCAACGAGCACACCGAGAACATCGGGGCCCGCAGGCTCCACACGGTACTGGAGAAGCTCCTTGAGGACATCTCCTTTGCATCGGAAGACATGTCCGGGACGGTGACGGTGGACGGGTCCTATGTGAAAGAACGCCTGGAGCCCCTCATGAGCAGAGAGGACCTGAGCAGGTATATCCTCTGAGGATTGCCGCAGCTGCACCGAGGGTATATGATGCGAGCTGAAGAGAAAGGACAAGCATGATTCCCAAGGGACGATTCATCAGCGAGATCGGCGACGGCGACCGCGTGAAGGCGGTGTTCCTGATCTCGGAGCGCAGGCTGCTCACGGCCCGTAACGGCAAGCCGTACGGCAAGGTCATCGTCTCCGACAAGACCGGTGAGATGCTCGGCCTCCTCTGGGATGACGCCCCGGATCAGATCGCGGGCATAGCCCCCGGCGACGTGGTGGGAATCCGCGCCAGCGCCGAATCGTACGAGAACAGGCTGCAGCTCCGGATCGAGAAGATAACAAAGCTCTCGGAGAAGGACGTGGATATGGCAGGCCTGGTGCCCACGACCTCACGGGACATGGCCTCCATGATCGCCGAGTTCGAGCAGGCCGTCTCCGGCATAAGGAATCAACATCTGCGGACGCTCATAGAGCGGATCTTCGAGCGGGAGGGGGTCCGTGCCGGTTTCATGAAGGCCCCGGCAGCCAAGGGCATCCACCACAATTACGTCGGCGGTCTCCTGGAGCACACCCTGTTCGTGCTCAAGGCCATCGACGCCCTGCTGCCCGTCTATGTCCACGTGGGGCTCAACCGCGACATGCTCTACGCAGGTGCCATCCTCCACGACCTGGGCAAGATCTACGAGTACTCATGCGAAAAGGTCATCGAGATCACCCCGGTCGGCAGGCTCCTGGGGCACATCTATCTCTCCGCCCACATGGTGGACCAGGAGGCGGGCGCCATGGAAGGATTCCCCGAGGAGCTCAAGCTCCAGCTCCTCCACATGATCCTCGGCCACCACGGTCAGCTGGAATTCGGCTCGCCCAAGCTGCCCATGACCAAGGAGGCCATATTCCTTCACATGATGGACGACCTCGACGCCAAGCTGACCGGCATCTGTTCCATCATCGAGGCCACCCCCGAAGACGAGACCTTTACGGCCTTTTCCAGCATCTACAACCGCCACCTCTACACCCGCAGCTACCGGGACGAGGAGTAGACGGCTAACCACAGAGGCGGTGGATAAGCCAGGAGATCCAGCAGTCTGTGTGTAAAATGGTAAAATGGTAAAATGGGGTCAGAGTCGATTTTTGATAAGATATGGCTCGCCTGGGGTTAGAGCAAAACGTAAAAATCGACTCTGACCCCCTGACCCCTAGATCATGGGTGCCAATCTACAGCATTTTGAAGACGGGTTCACCATGAGATTGCATGGAAGACCTGAAGACAGCGACGGGCCGCCTTTTGGGCGGCCCGCATTCGTAGGTGCACGAGGTCTTTGTATCTGTGAGCGTATCGACTAGTGCTGCATCCTGTATCTCTGGTTGTTCAGCTCGTCCTTGGCCTTCGTGTAGTCCGTGTACATCCGCGCGATGCACAGGCCGATCCCCAGCACGAACAGGCCCAGCATGAAGGTCGGCTCCGTGTTGAACCTCACGTCGATCCACCGACCCACGAACAGGAACAGGAACGAGGAGATGACCAGCGTGAAGCTCCATGCACTCAGCAATATGATCTGGTTGAGCGTCCTGGTCCTGAGCTTGCCGCGTCTGACCTTCTTCATGGCCCCTCCTCCTTTCCGGCCTCTCCCGCCCTGGTGCCGGGGCGGGGACCCGGGTTAATCTATATATGATCTCCTTAGCTCACCAAAGTCTTCACCGCCTCGATGACCGGGGCCGTGAACATGGCAACCAGTACTGCATACAGTGCAAATGACCCCACCGCCTCGCTCATGTACAGCCTCGGGTAGCGCTGCTTCAGAGACACGATGGTCAGCCCGCCCATGATCAGGCAGCCCAGGTGGAAGTACGGGAAGCTCCCGCCGCCCGACGTCGCCGCCGCCGCAAAGGCAAAGGTCGAGGTGATGAGAACCACGAAGAGTGCCACGATGACCGTCTGGATTGTCCTTTTCATTATCTTATCCTCCCTTGAGTTCAGTGTGTGATGTCTACCTTACAGCAGCAAGCGTGCCAACTCGGGAAGGATCCATGAAAAGAACTTTCAACTCATTGATTACTCAATAGATTAAATGAACCGCGCATTCCCGCACACCCCCCAGATCCACCCCCCTATCCCCCATCCCCTTCAACCTTTCTTTCAACTCAATCGATGAAACGTTGAACGGTTCAGGGAGACGGAGTCATTCCCGCTCGAAGGAGATGTTGTACTTTTCCAGCTTCCGCTCGAAGGTGGGTCGCGAGATCCCGAGCATCTCGCATATCTCGCCCTTGTTCTTCTTGGTGTCCTTCAGGACGCGCCTGATATGCAGCTCTTCGACCTCGTCGAGGGTGAGGACCCTGCCGGTCTCGTCGCGGAAGGCGTCGGCGTCCTGCCCGGCGGGCCTGGACTGGCCTGCAGCCTCGAGCAGGTCTGGGAAGTCGCTCTTGACCAGGACCTGTCCCTTGGCGATGACCGCCGCGCGGACCAGGAGGTTCTCCAGCTCCCGTATGTTGCCGGGCCAGCTGTAGCTCCTGAAGATCTCCATGACCTCCTCCGATACCCCGTGGATCCTCTTGTGGAGGTCGAAGTTGATCTTGGTCAGCAGGTAGGTGATGAGCGGCTTGAGGTCCTCTTTCCTCTCGCGCAGCGGCGGGATCCAGATGGTGACGATGTTGAGGCGGTAGTAGAGGTCGTCCCGGAACAGGCCGTCCTTGACCATGGTGCGCAGGTCCTTGTTCGTGGCAGCGATGATCCGGGCGTTCACCTTGATCCGGTCCTTGCCGCCCACCCGTTCGAACTCCATTTCCTGGAGGACTCGCAGGAGCTTGGCCTGGAGGTTCAGGGACATCTCGCTGATCTCGTCCAGGAACACGGTCCCGCTGCGGGCGAGCTCGAACTTGCCGGGCTTGCGGGTGACAGCGCCAGTGAACGAACCCTTCTCGTGGCCGAAGAGCTCGGACTCGAGCAGGGTCTCCACGATGGCGGAGCAGTTGACCGCGATGTAGGGCTCGTTGAGGGCGGTATTGTTGTGGATCACCTTGGCGATGAGCTCCTTACCCGTACCGCTTTCGCCCTGGATGAGCACGGTGGTCCTGCTCTGGGAGACCACGCCGATGGTCTTGAAGATATCTCTCATCCGGGGGCCTTCCCCGATGATGTCACCGACCTTGTACTCCCGCGAGGACTCCACGAGCCCCTTGATCTTCTTCTCCATCTCCAGGGCGTGCAGGGCCTTTCTGATGGCGATGTCGAGTTCGTTGACGTCCACGGGCTTGTGGATGTAGTCGAAGGCGCCTTCTTTCATGGCCCTGATGGTGGACTCCATGTCGTGGTGTGCGGTGATCATGATGACCTTGACGTTTTCGTCCTCCTCCCGGAGGTCCTCGAGGATGATGAAGCCGTTCACGTCCGGGAGCCTGATGTCGAGGATGACCACGTCGGGCGCGACCTGGGTGAATGTGTTGAGGCCGTCGGTACCGGTGGGGGCGGTGTGGACCTCGTAGCCCTCCTCGGTCAGGTACAGGTCGAGCGTCTCGCGGATCGAGCTGTCGTCGTCAATGACGAGAATCTTGGCCATTCCGGTTCATCCCCTTGAGACAAAGGTCCGTGCAGCGGTCGTTGTCTCCATAATAGCAGTCATACCATGCCTCTCGGAAGAACGATCACGAATCTTGTGCCCTCTCCCTTCCTGCTGTGCACCTGGATGCTCCCCTCGTGCTGGTCGATGATCTTTTCGACCTGGGTCAGCCCGAGACCGGTGCCGTAGCTCTTCTTCGTGAAGAACGGGTTGAAGAGGTAGGGCAGATCGTCCTCGGGAATGCCGCACCCGTTGTCTTCTATCTCCAGGGTCAGGGCTGCGTGGTCGATCTTCATCGCTATGACGAGCCGCCCCCCGTGGTCCATGGCATCCACTGCGTTCTGGAAGATGTTGATGAGTGCCTGGCTGATCATGGAAGGATCGACACTGATGAGATCGACAGGCTCCTGGTAGTTCTTCACGACGTCGATCTCCTTGTCGTTGATCGACTTCTCAACCATGGCCAGGGCCTGGTCGATGATGGAGCGCATGTCGCACGGCGCCTTGGCCGGGGCCGATGGCTTGGCATAGATGAGCACGTCGCTGACGAGCTTTTCGAGGTGCTCCACCTCCCGCTGGGCTATCCTGAAGCGCTTGAGGTCGTTACCGTCGGGCTGCAAGCGCTTCTCCAGGATCTGCAGGCTCATTTTGATGGACGACAGGGGATTGCGCACCTCGTGGGCGATGCCTGCCGAGAGCTGGCCGATGGCGGCGAGCTTCTGGCTCTCGTAGAACTTCTTCTCGAGCTCCTTGAACTCGGTTATGTCGCGTTCCACCAGCACGAAACGGTCAGTGCCCTTGACCGGGCCCGGGGTCATGAGGAGGTACCGCTTCTTGCCCTCCTTGTTCACGAACTCCAGCTCATAAGGTCTGAAGATGCCCTTCTTGGCGTCCTCCCATTTGGTGATGACAAAATTCCTGTGCTCGGGCAGCACGTAGTCGGTGAAGTGCCTTCCCTTGGGATCGTACACCCCCGGGCGGATCTGTCTGCTCACATAGTTGATGATGCCGTCACGGTTGAGCTCATAGACCTTGTCGGGCAGGCTGTCGAGGATGCTCTGGAGATAGCGGTAGAGCTTCTCAACCTCCCTGTTGAGCCGGATGTTCTCCTCGAGCTCGTTCTGGAGGGTCTCGGCATACTCCTGGAGATTCCTGGTCAGCTCGACCTCCTTCGAAACGTCCAGGAACGTCTCTATGGCGGCCACGACCTCGCCCTTCTCGTTGTGGATGGGAGCGGCCAGGAAGTGGAGGTGGCGATCCCTGCCCTTGAACTTGGTGAAGTGCTTCACCGCCTCGTAGGCGCCTTCGATGGTTTCGGACCTGGCCACCTTTCCCTCACCGTAGAAGGTCTCGAAGTCACCCGCGTTGCCGTCCACGATGAAGTCAGCCAGGAACGGTCGCTTGATCTCGTAGAACGGCTTATAATAATGATCCGTTCCGATCATCTCCTCCGGCCCCCAGCCGGTCAGGTCGGTGCAGGCACGGTTCCACAGGATGACCCGGTGGTTCTTGTCGATGACGAACATGGGCACGGGGGACCCCTCGACGATGCCCTCCATGGTCATCTTCTCCCGCAGGAGCTTGGACTGCCACTCCTCGCGTTCCTTGAGCCTCTTGAGCTCCTCCTTCAGCCGCATTCGCTTCACGTCGGACCGGGCGATGGACACGGCGGTGACGATGGTCACCGCGATGAGGCCCATGGCGCCGAGCATGATGTTCAGCGATGCCCTCCGGACAGGACCCAGGACCTTCTCGTGGGGGGTCACGAGCACGACCCACCACTGGGAGATGCCGATCCTGATGGGGGCATAGGCGGCGATGCAGGTCTCCAGCCCGCCGTCCTTTTTCAGGACGATGTCGCGGTAGTGCCTGTCGGCGTAGGTGAACATCCGGAACGGGGAATCCCCGGGCGGGGAGAGGTCCTCGATGGACGAGCCGATCACGGCACTGTCGGGATGGAACACGATGAGGCCGGATTCATCGACGAGCCAGAAGTCTCCCGGGTCGGCCATGCCTGGAGGATGACGGCGGCCGACAATGAACCCGGGATGCAGAACGGCCAGGAGTGCGCCCCGGTACGTCTGAGCAGGACCAATGATGGGCATGCCTATGGCCACGGTCTTCGCGGAGGGGCCCGTGGGCCCGTCCGTGACGGTCAGTTCTCCCATGTAGCGCTGGTGCATCTTCTTCATGGCATGCACCACGGCAGGGTCCTCGATGCTGTTCCCGGTCATGCCCGGTTCCGCGTCGTGGGGATAGACGGCGCGGATCACGTCGTCACCGTCGAGCAGGGCAACGGTCAGGATGATGCCGGGAAGCTCTTCGTACAGGGTCTGCAGGAGCTTCTCTCTCACCGCTGGGTCGTCGTCCGCGAGGGAGGCATTGCCGGCGAGCATCACGAGGCCTTTCTCGCACTTGGCGATCGTCTCGTTGATGCGGGAGGCTTTCTGCTCCGCTATGGATGCCTGCTGCTGGCTGAAGAGCTCGATGATGGACCGCTCGCGCACGGTGTACACGGTCAGCGCGAGGAGGACGATGAGGACGACGACGATCAGCGCGGTCAGCCAGATGGAGTACCTCAGGTAGGTGGTGGAGATCTTCTTGTTCATGGGGAAGGAGGGACTCATCTCCCGGTTCCCTCGTCATGCCGGCTGCGGTGCGTGAGAGAGAGCTCCGGGGGCGTCATCTATGCGTTCTTGTCCCTCTCCTCGTGCTCTGCGACAGCGATGAGGGCATAGATGCCGATGGCGAAGAGCAGTGAGATGATCAGGGTGAGCAGGCCGCTCTGAATGCCGAGGACCAGTTCGCAGAAGAGCCATGAAATCAAATATGCCGCGATGGCGCCGATTTCCCGCATGCCCACCAGCCTTCTCTGTGGAGTTCGTGGTGCCTGTATCCCTGCTTCCGGTTCAGGCATTGTATAAGGAATACACATTCTGTTCAACACCATAATGGCGTCCACCTCTAGCCGATGCCAGGGTGTATCCTTATTATATGTCGTGTATCATGCTCATCGGGGTGTAGCATCTTTTGTTCAACCTCACGGGACCCAATTGAACGATACGTTTAACCGGACCATCTGGTCAGGAAGGAGACACGACCTCGAGGTAGAGCAAAACATCATCAATAACGGTTAGTTGCGTATTATTGCAACCGTGGGATGCATGGTGGCACAGCTATTGCTTTTCTGGGGGCAACATTGAGGATTCACTCAATGATGCGAGCGAAACCATTATCAGTAAGAAAGGAGACCAATATGTATCGTCACGCAACCAAATTCCTGTTCACGTTTGCAGCAACAGCAGCAGTATGGCTTCTGTCGTCACCCGCCGTCTTTGCAGCTGACGCAATCCCTGCCGGGGATCCGCTCATCAAGGTGATCTTCTCCGTCGGCGCCATGATCGGTGCGGGCCTTGCCATCGGCCTGGGGTGCATCGGTGCGGGTGCGGGCATCGGTAATGCAGCAGCGGGCGCTTCCGAAGCGGTGGGCAGGAATCCAGCCGCCCAGGGCAAGATCATGATGACCATGATGGTCGGTATGGCAATGGCCGAATCCATCGCAATCTACTCGCTGGTTATCACCCTTATTCTCATCTTCGCGAACCCCTACAAGACTTTCCTGTTTGGATGATGGACTACCGGGGGTATACTTTAACAGAACGCTATGCATGATAAGGGGGAAAAAATGCCTGAATCGATCAAAGGAAGTCGCTTGTTAACGGTTGCAAGGTTATTTTTCCTGCTTGTGATCATCCCCTTATTACTGATAGCTTCCCTTATTGCCTTCAGCATCTTCAACCTTGGCGGCCTGTCCAAGACAGGCACGATGGCAGCTCTTGACCAGAAGGCGCAGCAGGAGATCCGCGTGCGTGCGACGGACGTTGCACAGAATATCGCCGATTTCCTTCGCGAGCGGCAGAAGGATATCCTCATCACCACCATCCTTCCCGTGAACGCGCAGGCCTACAAGCAGTTCCTGGAGACCAAGACCTATGACCTCTGGGTTAAGAAAGATACCGGCATCGTGAAAGAGCAGTTGCCGCTCTATGTAGAGGCGACGCTCACCGACACCAACGGGAATGAGCTCATCAGGATCAGGGACGGTAAGATCGTGCCCGCCGAAGAGCTGGTCAACGTGACGAATCCTGCCAATACCACGTACAAGGTGGAGGATTATTTCACAAGGGCCAAGGAGCTCAACAAGGGTGAGGTCTTTATCTCCCAGGTCACCGGGTGGTATGTAAACAAGGCAGAGTTTGAACAAGGGAAGAGATTCGAGGGGATTATCCGAATGGCAACTCCGCTGTTCGACAAGCAGGGTTTCACCGGGGTTCTCGCCCTCGCCATGGATGTGAGAGCCCTTGCCAGATATACGGATAACATCATCCCGACCGAGGCCGAGTACGTCATTGAGTCGGACAGCTCTACGGGCAACTACGCCTATCTCGTCGACAACCGGGGATACGTCATCTCCCACCCGGACGACTATCACATAGTGGGCCTTTACAAGGACGGGACCCAGGTCCCCCCGGTCACATCGGCCACCTACGAGGATATGAGGAAGAAGGGTGAAGAGGTGCTGAACCTCAACCAGCTCGGCGGCATCGATCCCGCCCTGCCCGAAGTGGCCAGAGAGGCCGTGGCAGGCAAGTCGGGCATCAAGACCTACAAGTTCGAGGACCATACCAAGATCGTGGCCTACGCCCCGGTTCCCTTCTATACGGCGGACTACCCCAAACCGGCAGGTTTCGGATGGGTGGGCATGGCCGTCGACGTGGAGAAGTTCCTGGAGCAGGCCAAGCTCGAGTCCGGCAAGATCGAGAAGGAAGCCCAGGTATGGCTGACCACCATCATCCTGATCATCTTCGGCGCAATGGTCATCCTGTTCAGCATCGCGGTCATCCTTTCGAGGGGCATCAACCGCTCCATCGCATCGGAGGTTCCGCCCGAGGCGCTCAACCCGCCCCAGTATGACGACGAGGATTAATCAGGACAGCACCTGTCCAGGTCAGTGAAAAAGGCCCCGCCGGTAACGGCGGGGCCTTTGCTTTCGTCGAGCGTGGACCGCTAGTCGTCCAGGCGGCTGTCGTAGTCGATGATGAGGTGGTACATATCTGCAGAGGTTCGTGTTTCCATGAGCTTCTGGCGCAGGGCGGGATCCTTGAGCAGCATGGAGGCCCTGGCGAGGGCCTTGAGATGCTGGCTTGCCGAGTTGCTGGGCGCCACCAGCATGAAGAAGATGTGGCAGGGCTTGCCGTCGATGGCATCGAAGTCGAGCCCCTGGGAGCTCTTGGCCATGGCCGCAGCCACGGTCTCCAGGTTGACCATCTTGCCGTGGGGGATCGCGACGCCCTCGCCGATACCCGTGGACCCGAGCTTTTCCCTGGCCTGAAGGACACCCACGAGCTCGTCGAGGTCGAGGTGGTACTCACGGGCAACGGGTGCTGCAAGTTCCTCGAGGATGTCCTTCTTGGCGCCGGCCTGCATGTCCGCGATGACGCACTCCGGCCTCAGGATGTCCGCAATCTTCATATCTGCGGCTCTACCAGTGCGAGCTCTCCGTCCTGCCGCTTGTAGATGAGGTTGAGCTGCTGCGACTCCGTGTTCTGGAAGATGATGAAGTCCTGGGCGATGGTGTCCATCTGCAGGAGGGCCTCGTCCACGCTCATGGGCTTGACGGTGTAGTCCCTCTCGTAGACGAGGCGGGGCCTGGCCTTCTTTGCGGGGCTCACGGGCCCGGCAGCGACGGCTGCCTTGGGCTGCGTCTTCTTGCCCTGCAGCTTTTCCTTGTGTTTCTTGATCTGCCTCTCCAGCTTGTCCATCACCGTGTCGATGGCGGCGTAAAGGTCTTCGGTGATCTCCACGGCGTTGATCACCGCGCCGTCTGCGTTCAGCGTGACATCGGCCTTGTGCCTGCGCTTTTCCACGGAAAGGACGACATGTGCCTCGGCGGTACGGTCGATGTATTTGTCTATCTTCGAGAGCCTCTTGATGGCGTAGTCTCTGAGGGCATCGGACGAGTCGATGTTCTTAAAGGTAATGTCAGTCTGCATAAAGCCTCCTCTCGTGGTTAACAGCGTTTCAGAAGTGCTTCTTCCTCTGGTTGGAGGGAAGAATACCAAGCAGCTCGCGATACTTGGCTACGGTCCTGCGTGCGATGCTCACCCCTTTCCCTTTGAGTTTTTGTGCAATGGCCTGGTCGCTCAGAGGATGCCTGACATCCTCCGCCTTGATGATGTTCTCGATCTCGTTCTTGACGCTCTGGGATGCCACGAAGCTGCCGTCACTCTTGGATATGCCGCTGTTGAAAAAGTACTTGAGTTCGAATGTGCCCTGGGTGGTGTGCACATATTTATTAGATGTAACCCTGCTTATGGTGGATTCGTGCATGCCCACGTCATCGGCCACATCGCGCAGCACCAGCGGCTTGAGGTGCGTGATGCCATGGTCGAGGAAATCCCTCTGGAACTTGACGATGCTCTCGGTGACCTTGCACAGGGTGTTCTGCCGCTGCTGGATGCTCTTCAGGAGCCACTGGGCCGATTTGTAGCAGTCGGAGAGATAGTCCCTGGCCATCTTGCCCATGGCGTCCGACTTCATCATGCCCTGGTATTCCCTGTTGAGCTTGAGTATGGGCAGGTCCTCCTCGTTGAGCAGGACCACGTACTCCCCCTCCAGCTTCACCACATACACGTCCGGTACGATGTACTGGGGGGGGTCGTCGGAATAGTCGCGGGCCGGGCGCGGCTCCATGTTGACGATGATCTGGGCCGCCTCGGCCACGTCGTCGACGGTGGCACCGAGGTCCTGGGCGATCTTGTTGTAGTTCTTGGTCTGGAGGTCGTTCAGGTGGGACTCTATGATCTTCCACACGAGGGAGCCTTCCAGCCCCAGGATCCGGGACTGGATCCGGAGGCAGTCCTTGAGGTCCCGGGCAGCGATGCCCGGCGGGTCGAACCGCTGGATCTTTTCGATGGCTGATTCCACCTCGCCCGGCGTTGCCCCGGCCTCCTCGCAGATCGTCTGCGTGTCCATCGACATGTACCCGTTGTGGTCGAGGTTGCCGATGATGAACAGGCCTATCTCGCGTTCCTTCTCGGTGAAGTCGTTCATCCTGATCTGCCAGAGGAGATGGTCCAGGAGGCCCTCGGGTTTCGAAGTGGTGGACTCGATGGAGGGCCGCTCCTCGTCCTCGTAGTAGGGGATGTTGTCCTGGCCGTAGGTCTCCAGGTAGGCATCCCAGCGTTGTCTCAGCTGCTGCCGTTCGGCGATGGACTCAGGGGTTTCCTCGCGGACCCTGGTAGTGTCGACGTCGAGCAGGGGGTTCTGCTCGAGCTCGGTTTCAATGTATTCCTGCAGCTCGAGCCTGGAGAGCTGGAGGAGCTTGATGGCCTGCTGGAGCTGCGGCGTCATGATGAGCTGCTGCGCCAGCTTGAGATGCTGCTTGAGTTCCAGGGCCATCCCTACATCCTCCCGTGCCTACAGGGAAAAGTCCCTGCCGACGTAGATCTGTTGCACGTTCTCATTCGCCACTACCTGTTCCGGTGTTCCTTCCTCGATAACAACACCCTGATGGATGATGTATGCCCTGTCGCAGATCTTCAGGGTTTCCTTCACATTATGGTCTGTTATAATGACACCAATTCCCAGATTTTTCAAGTTGACGATCATGTCCTGGATGTCCTTGACCGTGATGGGATCTATCCCTGCGAAGGGTTCGTCGAGGAGCATGTGGGTCGGTTTCAGGGCCATGGCGCGGGCTATCTCCACCCTGCGACGCTCGCCGCCGGAGAGCGAGACGCCCTTGCTCCGGCGCACGTGATCGAGACCGAACCCGGCGACGATCTCGTCGAGCTGCATCTTCAGGTCGGTTCCCTTGAGCCCCCGTGCCTCCAGAGGGACGGCGATGTTGTCCTCCACGCTGAGACCGCGGAACACGGAAGGTTCCTGGGGCAGGTACCCGATGCCCCGCATGGCCCGGCCCGCGAGGTCGATGCCGGTGATATCCTCGTCGCCGAGGTACACGCTGCCGCTGTCAGGCTGGATGAGGCCCACCACCATGTAGAAGGTCGTGGTCTTGCCCGCGCCGTTGGGGCCCAGGAGGCCTATGACCTCACCCGGGGTGCACAGGATGGACAGGCCCTTGATGATATGGGCCTTCCCGTAGCTCTTCTGGAGCTTCTCCGCGCGGAGTATCATTTTTTCCATTGCATGATACCCGTGCTTTCCCCGGTGTTCACCCGCACGTTCACCCTCCCGCCGCCGCCTTCAACGATCTGGGTGTCGTTCTTCATGTCCAGCGTCACCTTCTGGCCCGAGAGCTTCTCCTGGCCCCGTGATATGACGACGTTGCCGGTCAGCACCATGGTCTCCCTGGCGAGATCGTACGAAACCCGCTCGCAGGTCGCCTGCCTGCCCTTCCATTGTATGGAGACGTCACCGTCCGCGGTGAGCGTGGTGATCCTGCGGGTCTTCTCATCGTAGGCCAGCGCGAGGGTGTCGCCCCGGACCACGATGTCGGCCCTGGAGGCCTTGACGTTTCCCCTGAATACCGCTGTCCCGTCCCTGGTGTTCACATCCAGCCTGTCGGCCTCGATGTCCACCGTGGCGGACGCCGGTTGGCCGGTCTTGAGGTCCGCCGCGAGGGCGGCCAGCGGCCACAGCAGGCTACATATCAAGAATATTCTGCATAATCTTCGCATGGACCCTGCCTGTCAGCGCAATCGTGGTAAACCCGTCCGAAAACCCCGCGCGGTCCGCCGTCACGATGCTGTCCCAGCCCTCGAACCTCACCGGTCGGTCGGTGTGTGCCGCGTCGGCCTCTCTGTCCCAGATCAGGCCGTCGATGCGCACCCGGGCGCCCTGTTCAGCCTCGATGTCCAGCGGGCCGTGGATCGACAGGACCGAGCTCTTCCGGTCATAGGTCGCGTCCGTGCCAAAGAGTCGCGGACCCCCCTCCTGCTCGATGACGAAGTCGCTGAAGCGTGCCACCTGATCCCCCGTCTCCACCACTTCGCGGGCGCTGACCTCCATCGAACGGCCCGACTCATGGGTTCGTTCGACCATGACCACGTTGGTGGACCTGCGCGACATGGACTCGGCTCCGGGTGCCGGCGCACCCTGGTCAGGCTCCTGGGACGAGGAAAAAAAGAATATCGTGAGGACGACCACGCAGGCGAAGAGCAGGACCTTATACACCATAACGCTCCATGACCTTCTCGAAGAGCCCCAGGCGCTTCAGCAGGACCTCGATGGCCTCGCGGGCCGCACCACGACCCCCGGGGAGCGTGGTGACCACGTCCGCCCGATCCCTGACCATGTCCACGGCGTCCGCCGGTGCGAAGGTCAGGCCGCACAGGACCATGGGCGGGAGGTCCACCACGTCGTCGCCCATGTAGGCCATGGCGGCGGGGTCGATGCCGATCCGCTCGGCCAGGTCCAGCAGGGCGACCCTCTTGTCCCTGGCTCCCTGGACGACATGGGTGATGCCCAGCTCCCGGGCACGGTGCTCCACGACCCGGGAGGTCCTCCCGGTGAGGATGGCCACCTCGATGCCCGCGCGCATCAGCAGCTTCATGCCGTGGCCGTCCCTGCTGTTGAAGGTCTTGATCTCATCGCCCGCATCCGTGATGGAGATGCCGCCGTCGGTCAGCACGCCGTCCACGTCGAAGACCATGCATGAAATGGCGCTCACGAAGCGACCTCGTGGATCCGCCTGAGCTGCCCGAGCAGAGGCTCCAGGCGTTCGAGGCGCAGGCTGTTGGCGCCGTCGCTCAGGGCATGGGCGGGGTCGTCGTGCACCTCGAGGAAGATGCCGTCGAGGCCGAAGGCCACCCCGGCCCGGGCCAGCGGTCCGATGAGCTCGGCGGTCCCGCCCGAGGAGCTGCCCCTCCCCCCGGGCAGCTGGAGGCTGTGGGTGACGTCCAGGACCACGGGACGACCCTGCTCCCGCATGAAGGCGAGGCTCCTCAGGTCACAGACGAGGTTGTTGTAGCCCAGGGTGGCACCGCGCTCGGTGAGCACGATGGCGTTGTTCCCGGTGCTCTGCACCTTGGCCGCGGCGTGGGCCATGTCCCAGGGTGCCATGAACTGGCCCTTCTTGATGTTGACCGGGACGCCGGTCCTGCCGGCAGCCGTCAGGAGATCCGTCTGGCGGCACAGGAAGGCGGGGATCTGGAGCATGTCCAGGACTTCGGAGGCCGGCTGGGCCTGGGGCGGCTCGTGGATGTCCGAGAGCACCGGCACACCCAGGGCGCGCTTCACCTCCGCGAGGATTTCCAGGCCTCTTTCCAGGCCGGGGCCCCGGTAGGAATCGATGGAGGAGCGGTTGGCCTTGTCGAAGGATGCCTTGAAGATGAAGGGGAAGCCGGCTCGCGACGAGGCCGCCGCTATGGTTTCGGCCATGAACAGGGCGTGGTCCCGCGACTCGATGACGCACGGCCCGGCGATCAGCACCAGGGTGCCGTCTCCGAAGGTGATGTCGCGGACCTGTACCGTGTTCATAGGGCTCTTTCCTGCCAGCAGATGTATCGTATGGGGGTGGGGGTGTCAAGCAAACTCGGACAGATGAAGGAGTGGCGCAGGTTTCCAGGGTCAGCACGATCTCTCGACAGGAGGGGGGAGTGAACCTGCTCGATCAGTGCATCTCGCTTCTCAGATAGATCCTTTTCAGGTGCGAGATGCACTGATCGAGCAGGCAATGATTTCTTCAGAACCTCATGATCAGCCATTCCCGGCGAGCCGCCGGGCGAACCGGGTGAACCGCCTCCTGCTGCGGCTGTTCTCGACGCTCGCCTTCACGGCCCGGGCCGATCCGATGGTGACCACCAGGCGCCTGCCCCGGGATACGGCGGTGTAGAGCAGGTTGCGGGCCAGCATGACCGAGTGCTGCGTGTGGATGGGCAGGAGCACCGCGGGGTATTCGCTCCCCTGGGCCTTGTGGATGGTGGTGGCGTAGGCGACCGTGAGATCGTCCGCATCCCCTGCATTGTAGAGCACGACCCGCTCGTCGAAGGACACGTGGAACGTGCCGTCCCGCTCGTCGACGGCCAGGAGCGTCCCGATGTCGCCGTTGAAGACCTCCAGCTCGTAGTTGTTGCGGGTCTGCATGACCTTGTCGCCCACGCGGAATTCCACGGAGCCCCGCCGGAAAGGCCTGCCCGAAGGGTTCAGCGCCTGCTGCAGGTGCCGGTTGAGGCTCTCCACTCCCAGAACGCCCTTGTGCATGGGGCTCAGCACCTGGATGTCCCGCATCGGGTCAAGGCCGTACCGGCCGGGCAGCCCCAGGGTCACCTGACGGATGGTCTCGGCGAGGATACGCTCGGGGTCCTCCTCGGGGATGAAGAGGTAATCTCCGCTGCCGTCGGGGTAGGCCTCGGGCATGCGGCCCTCGTTGATCCGGTGGCAGTTCACGATGATCCTGCTGGCGAGCTCCTGCCTGAAGATGGTGTCGAGCCGCACCACGTCGATGACGCCCGAGGTGATGATGTCCTTGAGGCAGTTGCCGGGCCCTACGGACGGGAGCTGGTCCACGTCGCCTACGAAGACCAGGGTCGTGCCCGGTATGACGGCCTCCAGGAGGTGGTGCAGCAGCACGATGTCCACCATGGAGAACTCGTCAACGATGATGAGATCGGCCTGAAGGGGATTGTCCGCGGCGCGCTGGAATGCTCCCTCCCGCGGGCTGAACTCGAGGAGCCGGTGGATGGTGGATGCCTCGTGCCCGGTGGCCTCGGTCATGCGTTTGGCCGCACGGCCGGTGGGTGCACAGAGCACGATCCGCGCATCGGCCTCGCGGTACATGTGGAGGATGGCCGTGATGGTGGAGGTCTTGCCCGTGCCGGGACCTCCCGTGAGGACCATGCACGTGCTCAGGGCCGCGCGCCGCACCGCCTCCTTCTGCCGGTCGGACAGGTCGAGCTGCCCGCGCGCCTCCATCCATTCGATGGCCCGGGCGGGATCGAGGTCATGGGCCTCCTTGTCCGCCGTGGCCATGGACAGGAGGTTTGCCGCCGCATGCCTCTCCGCGAGCTCGAGCGGGGCATGGTACACGGGGTCCTCGGCACCGTGTTCCGTGGACACCTCCCTGAGGGCCTCGAGCTCCTCGAGCTGCAGCTCGACGAGGTCTGTTCCGACGCCCAGGAGCCTCGCGGTTTCGTGGAGCAGCATGCGCCGGGGCAGGTAGGTGTGCCCCTGGGCAGAAGCGACCTCCAGCGTGTAGACGATCCCGGCACTGATACGCTCGGGCGCGTCCTGGGCGATGCCCGTCTTCGCCGCGATGCGGTCCGCGGTGAGGAACCCCACGCCCGGGATGTCCACGGCCAGGCGGTAGGGATTGGTCCGGATCACCTCCACGGTGTCGTCCTGGTACCGCTTGAAGACCCGGGCGGCAAGTCCTGCCGTGATGCCCTGGCTGTAGAGGAACACGAAGGTGTCCCGGCGTCTCCTGTGGTCCCTCCATGCCAGGGTGACGGCCTCGGCACGCTTGCGTCCGATGCCCGTGACCTCACGGAGCCGCTCGGGGGCATGCTCGATGACGGCCAGGGTGTCCATGCCGAAGGCACCCACTATGCGGCGCGCGAGCTCGGGGCCGACCTCGTCGATTTCGGAGGAGAGATAGGCCCTGATGCCGTCGATGGTCACCGGCGGCTTCACCTCGAACTGCACGGCCTGGAACTGCAGCCCGTACCTGGGGTGCCTGACCCAGGAGCCCGTGAACTGGTAGAGGTCGCCGGTGCGGGGCATGGGCATGTGGGCCACCACGGTCATGGACCGTTCCTCCTCACCCAGGGGCTTGACCCGGGCGACGGTGTAGCCCGTGTCCTCGCGGTGATAGCGCACGTGCTCGATGACCCCGGAGACGATGCCCGCATCGGGGGCGTGGTCCGGGGTGGCGCTTTCCTCGCCGGGGGTGTTCCCTTTCATGGGTTTCCCTTTCCCGTCACCGGAACGGCACCAGCCGGGCGGGCTGCTCCAGCACCTCGAGGATGCCCCTGGCGCAGTACACGCGGTCGCGTTTCGTCTGGCTGATTTCCCTGACGATGCCCAGGTCCTGCAGCTTCTCGATGGCCCGCTGTGCCGTGGTGAAGGCGATGCCAAGGTCCGAGGAGAGCCTCTTGGCCGTGATGTAGGGATTCGCGGCCAGACGGTCCAGCGTCCGGGGCAGCACCTTTGACGGGATGCCGGCGACGGCGGTGCGCCAGTGGGCCAGGAGGTCGTTGATGGTCTCCGCGCGGCTCAGTGCGTCCTCGGCCTGGCGGGCCATGCCGTTGAAGAAGTAGGTGAGCCACGCCTCCCAGTCGCCCTCCCGGCTGACCCTGCGCAGGCAGGAGTAGTAGTGGTCCCTGGTGGCCTCGAAGAAGGCGCTCAGGTAGAGCATGGGAGTGGGCAGCACGCCTCGCTCGACGAGGAACAGGGTGATGAGGAGCCTGCCCACACGCCCATTGCCGTCGATGAAGGGGTGGATGGCCTCGAACTGGTAGTGGGCCAGGGCGATCTGGACCAGGGGGGGCAGGCTCGCGTCCTGGAGAAACGCCTCCAGTGCGGCCATGCATTCGGGGAGCTCTTCCGGAGGCGGAGGCACATAGCTGGCATCGGCCATGGCGCACCCCGGAGAGCCGATCCAGTTCTGCATGCGGCGGAACTCGCCGGGTGTGGCAAGCTCGCCCAGCACATCCTGCATGAGGCGCTCGTGGAGCTCCAGGATCAGCGGGGTGGACAGGGGCAGCTCCTTGAGGCGCCTGATGCCGTGGTCCAGGGCCGCCACGTAGTTGGCCACCTCCTTCAGGTCATCGGGGCTGCGTTCGACCGAGGCGCCGGCATCGGCGGCCAGGATCTCGCCCAGGGTGGCCTGGGTCCCTTCGATGCGGCTCGACAGCACGGCCTCGCGGGCAAGGAACGGGCGCATGAGCAGGTGCGGGTTGGCCAACCTGCCCCCTTCGCCTGCCAGCCACCCCACGAGACGGTCCGCCTCGGACAGCGAGCGCAGCAGGGCCGGGGTCCAGGTCAGTTTCGGGGGCAGCGGGTCAGGGACAAAGGCGGTGATCCCCTGCCTGATCTTCACGGACCGTCCCGGGCTCCTGGAAGGCGTCGCCATGGGTTCCCCCTCTCTGCGTCGATGAAAATAGGGCTGCTGGTTATTTTCGAAATATATCAATAACGATAATAACAAGGCAAGCACCTTTTTCCCGGGGGGGCATCATGGGGGGAAGGGCATCATGAGCCTTGCAATAGTGTGTCTTGGAGTTATAGAATCAAATATAGTATTATCCTGCCATGAGGAGACTCTATGAGGAAAAAGGGCATGAAGTTCGTCCTGACCGTGGATATGGCCCTGGAGGTCAGGAATGGTTCCGCGCAGGTTGTGGTGAAGGATGTCAGGATCAAGCCTCCCGAGGTGTCCCTGCCCCTGGGGGCGGCACCCGCGAAAGGGCAGCGGCCCCGCAGGAAGAAGGTGGGGAAATCCATCCACGACATCGTCCTGGAATCCGCCAGGAAGGTTTCCAGAAATACAGAGGGCGGCGTCTTCTCATCGGTGGATCTCTACCGGCAGGCATCGAGGAAGTATCCCGAGCTGAACAGGAAGAGCTTCAACACCACAGTCATTTCGGCGGCCCCGGAGCATACCTCCTGGAAGTACTACCGTAACGGCAAGGACTACCTGGTCTACCTGGGCAAGGGGAAATACAGGCTCAGGGAGTCGACCGAGTGATGCTCCTTGCCGCCAGGCGTCCGGGTACGGAAAAGACCAACAATATCTCTCTATACATACGAGGAGGAAGTCATGACAAAGATGGATCTGGTTGATGTGGTAGCCGGCAAGCAGAAGATTTCCAAGGCCGCGGCACTGGCCGTGGTGGATGCCCTCACCGATGCGATTGCCGGGGCACTCAAGAAGGGCGACAAGGTCACGCTGGTCGGCTTTGGCAGCTTCGACGTGGCGAAAAGGGCTGCCAGGATGGGCGTGAATCCCCGGACCAGGCAGAAGATCAAGATCAAGGCCAGCAAGGCCCCTCGTTTCAGGGCGGGCAAGGCCCTGAAGGATGCGGTGAACAAATAGGTACACGGGGAGCAACCCGGGGAAGAAGGAAAAGATCCCCGTCGCAGAGGAGCACGAAAAGCAAAAAAGAGGGCTCAAGGACACGCCTCCCGCCCTGTTCCGAGGAAGGCGGGGCCGGGAGGCTGCCTGCAGCCGGTTCCGTCGTGCAAGCTGCAACGCCCCGGAGATCGTGCATCCTTTTTCGCACAGGACGTCATCGACTCCATCAGTACCGCCTGAGCGCCTGCTCCCACCCTCGCATGAGGTGTGCCGAACCTGTGCTTCCGGGAAGTCCACGTCCATGAACACCCCCCTTGAGGAACTCACGGGCATGAGGTAAGATGTCCTGCACGCGAAGAACGTCATCGACGAACGACACGGCCGATGCTGGGTTGACGGTGCGTTTTGAATCGATACCCACACTTTGCACCATCCACAAGGAGGAGTTTCTGTCATGGCAGGTTCAGTGAACAAGGTTATCTTGATCGGGAGGCTCGGAAAGGATCCGGAGATGCGCTTCACCCCGGGAGGCAGGGCGGTCACCAACTTCACCATGGCCACGAACGAGTACTGGACGGACCAGAACGGGGAACGCCAGGAGCGCACCGAATGGCACCGCATCGTCACCTGGGGCAAGCTGGCAGAGAACTGCGCCAAGCTGCTCGGCAAGGGCAAGCAGGTGTACATCGAGGGCAGGATCCAGACACGGTCATGGGACGACCGTGACGGCAACAAACGCTATACCACCGAGATCGTGGCGAACGCCATGCAGATCCTCGGCGCCATGGAAGGCGGCCCCGACCGGACGTACGCCGGTGACGAGGGGGGCGAAGCGGCTGCAGGCAACGGCGTGCCCGGTTCGCCCGAGTTCGACGACGTGCCCTTCTAGAGTACCTGTGACAACGCAGGCGGGCCGGATCGTCTCGGTCCGGCCCGCCTCTTCTCTTGTACCGAAGCCTCAGTGCTCTATGTCCTGCACTTCTCCACGGCCTTCCGTATGCCCGGGCCGGCCGCCCTGATGATGGCATCGTCCACGCAGTAGGTGAAACGCACCCATCCAGGCCAGCCGAAGCCCCTGCCCGGCACGGCCAGCACGCGTTCTTCCACGAGGAGATTGCAGAAGGCCACCTCGTCTTCGAGGGGTGACTTCACGAAGAGGTAGAAGGCCCCCTCGGGCGGCGCGTAGGTCAGGCCCGCCTCGTCGAAGACCGCGCACATCACGTCCCGGCGGGTGCGATAGATGTCCACGTCCACCCGGTCGTCCAGGCACTCGGCCATGACCTTCTGCATGAGCGCCGGGGCATTGACGAACCCCAGGATGCGGGTCGCCAGGATCATGGCGGCGACGAGCTCGTTCTTCCGGTCGATGCCCGGGTTCACCGCAATGTAGCCGATGCGCTCCCCGGCCAGCGAAAGCTCCTTGGAGGCGGAGGTCACCACCACGGAACAGGGGATGCTCCTGAGGATCGAGGGCACGGTGCGGCCGTCGTACACGATGGCGCGGTAGGGCTCGTCGGATATGACGACCACGTCGGGGAACTCCCTGAGGAGTCCGGCGAGTTCGTTCAGGACCCCTTCCGGGTATACCCTTCCCGTGGGATTGTTGGGCGAGTTGACGATGATGGCCCTGGTGCGTGCAGTGATCCGTTTCCTGATGCGCTGCATGTCGGGAAGGAAATCGCTGCCGCAGTCCGCCACCACCAGCGACCCGCCCTGGTTGTCCACGTAGAAGCCGTACTCCACGAAGTAGGGGGCCAGGGCCATGACCTCGTCGCCCGGGTTGAGCAGGGCCTTGAGCACCACGTTCATGGCGCCGCCCGCGCCGCAGGACATGATGATGTCGTCGCCGGTGAGCGGCACGCCGTAGACCGGGGCGAGGTAGCCGGCGATGGCTGCACGCACCTCGGGGTAGCCGGCGTTGGGCATGTACCCGTGAAACATGCGCCCGGCCAGGGACGTCATCCGTTCGATGACGCGGGCCGGCGGCGGGACGTCGGGGTTGCCCAGGCTGAAGTCATAGACCCTGTCCTCCCCGTGGATGGCCTTGAGCCGTGCCCCCTCCTCGAACATCTTCCTGATCCACGAGGACCTGTCCATGAACTCGAGCATCTTTGCAGCGACCGGCATGGCGACCTCCTCGGCGTTGAATAGATCGGCATGATAGCAGGCATGGCGGAGAATGTACAGATACACTCATGGATCCATTCGCGCAGGTCAGCACGAGCTTTTGGTCCTTGTGAGGTCCCGCGAGTGGTGGTATGTGAGGGGCCATGAAGGGGCCGGCCCCGGTTTTCCCGATACCCGTCAGAAGAGGGAGTTGTCATGGCTGAGAGGATCCGTTCGCCGTTCATCATAGCTGTCCTGCTGGCCGTCATGGTCGCTGCGCTCTACTCGAACACCCTGGACAACAGCGCCACAAACTGGGACGACCCGGTACTGTTCACCAAGAAGATGTACTATGGTTTCACCTGGGACCACGTGAAGGAGGCGCTCACCTTCCGGAGCGGTTCCACCTACCAGCCCCTGCGCGACCTCTCCTACATGGTCGACTTCGGCCTCTGGGGCGACCGTGCGGTGCTCGGCATGCACGTCCAGAGCATCATCCTGTACATACTCATGATCTTCACCTGCTATGCCTTCCTGCGCAGGCTCCTGCGGGTGTTCCACGACGACGAGGACGAGTGTGCCATCTGGGCCGCCCTGGCGAGCGTGCTCTACGCCGTCCACCCCGTGCACGTGGAGAGCGTTGCATGGCTCTTCGCCCGCAAGGAGCCGCTGCTGGGCATCTTCACCTTCCTGTCCCTGTGGGCCTTCCTCAAGGCGAGGCTGGGGTCGTGGCGGTATTACCTCCTGAGCGCCCTGGCGATGGTGCTCGCCATCCTCTCCAAGCCCACGGCTTTGGTGATACCGGGGGTCATGTTCGTCCTGGACATCGCCCTTCAGGCACGGCTGAGGGAGCCCTCGTTCTGGAAAAAACGGCTGGTCCTGTACGTGCCCATCCTCATCGTCGTGATCCCCATGATCGTGCGGCTCGTCGTCATGATGCAGACAGCCGGCGGGGTCAAGCCCTACCATGGCGGCAGTTTCTGGACGAACCTGCTGGCCGTGTCCCAGATCCTCATCAGCTACATCCGGCTCATCGGGTTCAACATCAACTATGCCGCGGACTACCCCATACCGCTGTTCACCGACCCCGGGACCTGGCGGCCGTGGCTCTACGTGGGTCTCAACGTGCTCATCGTCGGCAGCGCCGCGGCGGCGTTCGCGATGAAGCGATATGTCTACAGCTTCTTCGTGGCCTGGTACTATGCCTTCCTGCTGCCCGTCTCCCACATCTTCCCCATCTCCCAGGTCCTGACGGACCGCTATGCCCTCCTGCCGTCCCTGAGCTGGTGCGTCCTGCTGGGGTACCTGCTCTCCAGGCTCTGGCACGTGAAGGTGCGCCTCGGGCCGCTCTCGCCGAACTTCTTCACGGCGCTGGCCGCGGGTTTGTTCGGCTTCATAGGGCTCTTCTACGCCTACATGACCTTCAACCAGAACGACGTGTGGCAGAACAGCCAGACGCTCTGGGAGGACACCCTGGCCAAATATCCGCACTCGAGCCCGGGCAATGTCAACCTGTCTGCCATCTACCTCTCGCAGGGCAGGCCCGCCGATGCCCAGAGACTGGCCATCGAGGCCATCAAGGCGCTGCCGTACGACTACCTGGCCATCAGCAACCTCGCGCTGACCCAGATCATGATGAAGCAGTACGACAACGCCATCAGCAACTACCAGCAGGCCCTGCGGCTCAAGCCCGGCCTGGACGAGGCCCGCATGGGACTGGCGTACGCCTACTGGGAAAAGGGCGACTACACGAGGGCCTATGAGGCCTACAGGGACCTTCACCTGGAGAACAGGACGGGCAGCCCGGCCCACCGGGTCATCATGTACTACCGCCTCGGCTACGCGGCGTGGAAGCTCGGGCTGGACGAGGAGGCGCGAAGGTATCTCGCTGTGGCAGAACCGGGGCTGCGCAGGGACGTGTTCAAGCTGTCAGACCTGGCAGGCGTCTACACCAGCATGAGGGACATGCGCAAGGCCTACGAGCTCTACTCCGACCTCTATGACAGGCTCGAGGAGGGGGAAGCGAAGGACAAGCTGGCAAGGCTGCTCGGGGCGCTCAGGAAGAGACTGGACAGGGACGCAGGGAAGGTCACTTCCCCCTGAGCCGGGGTGATATCATCATGAGGGCGTAGGTGTTCTCCGCCCGGTAGGACTCGAGCACCACGGGGTTCATGCGCCCCTTCATCTCGTCGAGCAGATCCTCGAGGTCGGAGGTGCTCACCGCGAGGAAGGCCGTCTCGTTCATGGGAACGGCGTCCCTGCCTACCACCACAGGTTCTGCGGTCACCGCGCTCAGGTAACCCCGCATGGTGACGTCGTCCTCGTAGACGACCAGGGGTTCGTGCCCGCAGATGCCCTGCATGTAGCTGATCTTCTCGTTCCAGTGGTCCTCCGGGAGCACGAAGGCCAGGCACCACCCGATGAAGAAGACCGTCGCGGCGGCAAGCGTGAACTGTGCCATGACCCTGCCCCTGAAGACGAGGAGGCCGAAGGCCAGGGCTGCGATGACGAAGGCCGCGGCGGCCAGGAGCTGTTCGGGCATTACGGCGGTTCCCCTGAGCATGGGCATGGCCAGGAGCGCCAGTGCAAAGAGGAACACGACGGCGCCCGCCAGCGCCATCATCCAGGTTCCCAGCGCCCTGGCGCGCGGGGATCTTCCCATGCCGTGCGTGAACCACGTACCGATGAGCGGGGCGGCAAAGGGGACCAGGAGCACGGCGTGCTGGGGAGTGATCTTCCACGAGAGCCACAGCATGATCAGCACGATACCGCAGGCGATCCTGAGCGGCAGCAGCCTGCGCCAGGCCTCCTGGTCGGAGGGCCCCCCGCCGAAGGCCAGGGCGGGGATCAGCAGGAAGATCCAGGGCGCGCCGTACGTGAAGGCGGCCAGCAGGCCCCTGAGGAACCCGAGGTGGTCGCCGGCCGACAGGGAACCGGTGGTGATCCCGGGTCCCGCCAGGATGCGGTATCCCGCATAGTAGACGGCCAGTGTGCAGATCACGATGGCGGCACCGGGGGCGAGGTGTATGGAAAAGAGCCTCGACGGAGCCAGGTCGAAGAGGATGAGGAGCAGGGCCGCTGCGACGAAGAAGGTCAGCATGAGGTAGCCGCCGGTCACGGCCGCTCCCGCGGCCAGCAGGTAGGAGGCGATGTACCAGGGCCTGCTCAGCATGCCGAGGTAGACCAGCGAGAACAGGATGAAGGCCGCCGCTGCGAGGGTGACGGGCAGGGCGATGAGGTTGAGCGTGCCGAACAGCGCCGGGTAGCCGAGGCTTGTCATCGTGACCGCCGATGCGGCCACGGCGCTCTTGAGGTCGAAGAGGAGCAGGGTGTAGACGAACACGAGGACGGCGAGTGCACTGCCCAAGACGCAGGATGCGAGGCGCGGCGCCGCGATGTCCCCGGCCGGGATGAGCGAGAGGGCGGCCAGCGTCAGGGGATTCCTGCCCTTGAGGACTTCTCCGTTGAGCAGGGGCAGGTGGCGCTGCCCGTCCTGCATCTCGCTGATGCTCTGGAAGAGCCACACCTCGCTGTCCCTCGGCGGGATGGACAGGTTCAGCGGCAGCAGGAGGGCGAGGCTCGCCGCGCCCACAAGGACAAGGGATACGACGGATCTCCATGATGTCACGAGGCTCGACCTCCCAGTCACCATGAGCGATTACATGAGGCGGGCCGACGGTGTCAAGAGGCGAGATGGGTGAATTCACGGCCCCGGGAGGCCCCGTCATGGGAGGAGTTGACTTCTCGGAGAGGTGCCCGTAGAATTGCCCGCGAGACCTTAAAAGGAAAGGCGTGCATGGCATCCATAGAGGAACTCCTGCGGGACAAGGGCTTCACACGGCCGAAGGTTGCGAGGCGCTCGGACAGCCGGGCCCACGATGAGATACGGCAGGCGCGCATCACCAGGGACTACATCAAGCACGCCCTGGGGTCGTGCCTCATCGAGATCGGCGATACGAGGGTCATCTGCGCCGCCAGCGTCGAGAACAAGGTGCCCCCTCACATCAAGAACACCGGGACCGGCTGGATCACCGCGGAATACGGCATGCTGCCCGCATCCACCAACACCCGCACCGCGCGCGAGTCCTCGAGAGGCAGGACCAAGGGCAGGACCCACGAGATCCAGCGGCTCATCGGGAGGTCCCTGCGCGCCGCGACCTCGCTGGCGGACCTCGGCGAGCGTACCGTGTGGATCGACTGCGACGTCCTCCAGGCCGACGGGGGCACGCGCACCGCGGCCATCACGGGCGCCTACGTGGCGCTCCACGATGCCGTCGGGGCACTGCTGGGCCAGCAGGTCATCGCGAGGAGCCCCCTGCTGGAGCAGGTGGCCGCGGTCTCGGTGGGCATCATCGACGACCAGGTCTTCCTCGACCTGAGCTACGCGGAAGACTCCAACGCGAGCGTGGACATGAACGTCGTCATGACCAGGACCGGCAGGATCATCGAGGTGCAGGGCACTGCGGAAAAGGCACCCTTCACCCTCGATCAGCTCATGGAACTCATCGATTACGCCCGCAAGGGCATCAACGAGCTCATGGTCAAGCAGCGCGACGCCCTGGGGATCCCATGAGGATCCTGGCCGCGACGACGAACCGCGGCAAGATCGGCGAGATCACCCGGATCCTCTCCGGCCCGAACATCACGGTCCTCTCCCCGGTGGACCTGAACCTCTTTCTCGATGTCCCGGAGGACGGCACCACCTTTGCCGAGAATGCCGCCACCAAGGCCCTGGCCTGGCATCGGGCGGGCGGCCTGCCGAGTCTTGCGGACGACTCGGGCCTGTGCGTGGACGCCCTCGACGGGAGGCCCGGGGTGCACTCCGCGCGCTTCGCCGGAGCCGGTGCCGGCGACCGCGAGAACTGCGAGCTCCTCCTGCGGCTCATGGAGGGGATCAGGCGTCGCAGCGCCCACTTCGTGTGCGTGGTAGCCCTGGCAGTCTCCGAGGAGACCGTGATCACGGCGACCGGGCAGTGCGAGGGCGTCATCCTCACCGAGCCGAGGGGAGAGAACGGATTCGGCTACGACCCGGTCTTTCTCGACCCGGGCAGCGGAAGGACCTTCGCGGAGCTCAGCGCTGAGGAGAAGAACGCCCTCAGCCACCGCAGGAAGGCGCTCGAGGAGCTCAAGGGGAAGCTCGAGGTGCAGGGGATCATCTGATCCTCCGGCACTGGTTCTTGGTTTTCAGCTGACCTGGCCGAGATGATCAACACCCCCATCCTTTCGGGGGGAGTCGACCAGATCGGCCAGGCTGAACCCCCCATGGCAGGCTGTCGAATAATAATTGATGATATAGTCGTTTGTTCGTTTCAGGGTCGAATGAATCCGTCGGGGTAAAACAGACGTCCACGGTGTGTCCTTTTCATTTTGGCGATTTCATCGATAAAACCTGATGAAATCGCCAAAATGAAAAGGCAAGGGAAAGACATTCACCGCCGACTTCATATCCCGACAACTCTGTGATACGCTCCGGCTCATGCCCTACACCCTCGTAGACCATACCGCGGACATCGGGATGCGGGTGAGCGCGCCCACCGTGGAGGAGCTGTTCGTGGAGGCGGCGCACGCGCTGTGCGACATCATGGGAGGGCTGACGGACCACGGGGAGGATGCCGTCACCGTCCGGGCCGCGGGCATCGACCACGATGAGCTTCTCGTGAGGTGGCTCCATGAGGTGCTGTTCCTGGTGGAGGTCAAGGGGTTCAGGGTCTCGGGCATCACCCTGCAGGACCTCACCGACACGGGCGTCACGGGTATGCTCGCAGGGTCCTTTTCGGGTGCGCCCCTGCTGGCCGAGGTCAAGGCGGTCACCTACCACAATCTCGAGATCGCACGTATTGACAATGCCTGTGTCGCCACCATTATTCTCGACATGTAAAAGGTGATGACATGAGCGGCCTGACCATCAGACGCCTCGACCCTTTCCGCATCGAGATCGCAAGGACCCCTCCCATGCGGACCACCGGCCTCGTCTATGCGAACCGCGCCATCGAGCGCACCCTCGAGCAGGAGAACGCGCTCCAGCAGGTGGCCAACGTGGCGGCCCTGCCGGGCATCGTCGGGCCGTCCATGGCCATGCCCGACATCCACTGGGGCTACGGCTTTCCCATAGGCGGCGTGGCCGCCTTCTCGCGGGACGACGGCGTCATCTCGCCCGGAGGCGTCGGGTACGACATCAACTGCGGGGTGTGCTGCATGCTGACCGGGATGAGGGTCGGCGACGTGACGCCCCGCCTGGACAGGCTCCTGGCATCGCTGTACAACAACGTGCCCGCCGGCGTGGGGTCGAGCAACAAATCCCTCGCGGTCTCGGGCCGGGAATTCGAGCAGGTGCTCGAGCTGGGTGCCCGGTGGGCCGTGAAGAAGGGCTATGCCCCGCCCGGCGACCTGGATGCGCACGAGGACGCCGGGTGCATCGCCGGCGCCGACCCGGACGCCGTCTCGGCCAAGGCCATCGAGCGCGGCCAGCCCCAGCTCGGCACTCTTGGATCGGGGAACCACTTCCTGGAACTGGACGTGGTGGACCTGGTGGCCGACGCAGAGACGGCCCGCGGGTTCGGGCTGTTCGAGGGCCAGGTGGTGGTCCTCGTGCACACGGGGTCCCGGGGGCTGGGACACCAGGTCTGCGACGACCACGTGCACGGGATGGTCTCGGCCGCCTCCCGCCACGGCATCGCCCTGCCGGACCGCCAGCTCGCATGCGCCCCGGTGACGAGCGTTGAAGGCAGGGAATATTTCGGTGCCATGGCCGCCGCAGCCAACTTCGCCTTTGCCAACCGGGAGCTCATCGTTTTCCTCATACGGAAGACCTTCGAGGAGGTCTTCGGTGGCTCGTTCGAGCGGCTCGGCATGCGGATGCTCTTCGACTGCTGCCACAACATCGCGAAGATGGAGCGCATCGAGTGGGGGGGCAGACGGATCGATGCGTGCGTTCACCGCAAGGGGGCCACGCGGGCGCTGCCTCCCGGGGATTCACGGCTTCCCGAGCGATTCCGGCGGACCGGGCAGCCCGTGCTCGTACCGGGTGACATGGGGAGGATGTCCTTCATCCTCGCCGGGGCCTCCGGGGCCAGAGAAACCTTTTACAGCGCCTGCCACGGCGCGGGCAGGCTGCTGTCGCGGCACGAGGCGAAGAAACGTGCAAAGGGCAGGAAGATCATAGACGAACTGCGCAGCAGGGGCATCCATGCCATGGCCGCCTCCCGTGCAACGCTGGCCGAGGAGATACCGGATGCCTACAAGGACGTCTCCGACGTGGTGGACACCATGACCGGGGCCGGCATAGCCACTGCCGTCGCCAGGCTCAGACCCTTCGCCATGGTGAAAGGGTAGATCAGCCCTCGGCTGCCGGCGCCTCTTCGGCTGCTGCCGCCGCCGCTGCGGCCTCCTCCTCGGCTTCGGGTGCCGCCTCAGCCATGCGGGCCGTGGCCAGCGACGCTATGACCTTCTTCTCGCTCACGCCGTGGGCCAGGTGTACGCCCTCGGGCAGTTTGAGGTCGGAGGCGTGGATGACGTCGTGCTTGTCGTAGATGGCCGACACGTCCACCTCGATGGCCGAGGGGATGTCGGCGGGGGAACACTTCACGTGGATGGAGGTCTCCTCGTGGGTGACCTGGCCCTTGCCTTCCTTTTCGCCGGGAGACACACCCACGAAGACGAGCGGCACATCCACGGTGACCTGCCTCTTGGGGTCGACCTTGAGGAACTCGATATGGACCGGGGTGCCCTTGAGCTTGTCCCTGAACACCGAGTGGATGAGGACCTGGGTGTCCTTCCCGCCGATGTTCAGGTTCACCAGAGAAGTCCCGTGGGCCTTCCTGTAGAGCAGTTCGAACGTCCGTTCATCCACCTGGACGTGGATCGGCTCGAAGTCCTTGCCGTGCACGATACCGGGGATGATACCCTCCCTGCGAAGCTTTCCGACCTTCTTCTTCCTCAGGACACGCTCGCTGACTTCCAGGGTGAGCTTCTCTTTCGCCGCCATACGATCCTCCAGTCTCGAAAATAGAGACTCTCTATACCGGCAAGCCCCTGGGGAAGTCAATGGGTAAGTCCAATGACCGATGACCCCTTGACACCTCCGCCCTGTTCGGGGATAATGCATCCAAACGATACTGGTAGGACGCCTACCGGTATCTTTTTCATTTTCTACCGAGGTCACGGCATGAGCATGAAACGAAACCCCATCACCAAGGAAGGGTACGCCGCGCTGCGGGAGGAGCTCGAGCGACTCAAGAAGCACGAGCGGCCGAAGATCATCGCGGCCATCGAGGAGGCCCGTGGGCACGGAGACCTCTCCGAGAACGCCGAATACATCTACGCCAAGGAGCGGCAGGCCTTCATCGAGACGAGGATGCAGGACCTGGAGAACAAGCTCGGCAACGCTGAAATCATCGACACCAACAAGCTGCCGACGGACCGCATCGTGTTCGGGTCGAGATTCGTCCTGTGCAACGTGGACACCGAAGAGGAGATCTGCTACCAGATCGTGGGCGTGGACGAATCGGATCTCAACAGGGGGAGGATCTCCGTGGAATCGCCCATGGCCAAGGCCCTCATCGGCAAGAGGATATCCGACGAGGTCGTGGTCGACACCCCGGGCGGCAAGAGGGAGTACGAAGTCCTCGAGATCGTCACCGAGTAGCTCCTCTGCGGCGCCTTCGGCGCCGGCATCATGATTCCCCGTTTTCCCGTTCGCACGAGCCCAGGAAATACACGTGCGGCCTGTTCAGGTAGGGGTCACAGGCCACCTGCGAGCGCAGCCCGTAGACGTGCTCGATGGTGTCCCGGGTGATCACCTCGCCCGGTGTCCCCCGGGCATGGATGCGCCCCCTGTCGAGCAGGGCGAGCGAGGTACAGTACAGGCCCGCCAGGTTCAGGTCGTGCAGGGTGACGAGCACGGTGAGCCCCCTCTCGGCCGACAGGGTGCGCAGCATGGTGAGCAGCCTGACCTGGTGACCGATGTCCAGGTGCGCGGTGGGCTCGTCCATGAGCAGGATCTCGGGCCGCTGCACGAGGCCGCACGCCAGGAACACCCGCTGCATCTCGCCACCCGAGAGCCGCTGGATGCGCTGGCGCCTCACATGGTCTATGCGGAGCATCTCCATGGTCTCGTCCACGATGGCGTGATCTTCCCTCGTGAAGGCCGACAGCCTGCCCCGGTGCGGGTACCTGCCCATGAGGACGTATTCCTCGACGGTGTAGGGGAAGGTCACGGCGTGTACCTGGGGGATGAACGCGGCCATCCGGGCGAGCCTCCTCCGAGGGATCCGGGAGACGTCCTCCCCCCCGAGCCTGATGGTACCGGAGAACGGCCTCAGGAGCCCGCACATGCACTTGAACAGCGTGGTCTTGCCGCTGCCGTTGGGGCCGATGAGGCCGAAGATGCTCCGCGGTTCCACCTCGAAGGAGACGTCGTCCACCACGGGCCGGTCCTGGTAGCCGGCCCTGATCCTCTCTGCGGTGAGCCCGGTCATCTAGATGACCTCCGGCGGGGAGGATCTGAGGAGATAGGCCAGGAAGAAGACGCCCCCCGCGATGCCGGTTATGACGCCCACGGGCAGCTCGTAGGGCCTGAGCACCACCTGGGCCAGCGTGTCGCTCAGGAGCAGGAACACGCCCCCGGCGAGCATGGCCGCGGGCATGAGCCTCTGGTGGTCGGCGCCCGCCATGGGCCGCATGGCGTGGGGCACGATGAGCCCCACGAAGCCTATGATGCCGGCCACGGCCACGCAGAGCCCCGTGACCAGCGATGCGAGACCGAGCAGGAGGAGCTTCAGCGCACCCGGGGAGAGACCCAGCAGGTGCGCCTTTTCGTCGCCCAGCGAGATCAGGTTCATGTCGCGGGCCAACGCCAGCAGCCCGAAGAGCAGCGGCAGCATGGCGGCCAGGAGCGCCGGCAGGGACAGCGCGTCCGTCCCGCCCAGGCTCCCCATGAGCCAGAGCACCGAGGCATGGACCTCGCGGGAGCTCGCCACGCTGAAGATGAACATGATGACCGAGGAGAGCAGGAAGCTCAGCACCACGCCGCTCAGGATGATGGTGGAGGTCGAGAAGTCCCTGAACGTGGACATGGCCAGCACCGCCGAGATGCTCAGGAAGCAGCCTGCGAAGCACAGCGCGACCATGGGGATGCCCGACAGCCCCGCCATGATGGCTATGGCGGCGCCCAGCGCACCTCCCGCGGACACGCCCAGGGTGTAGGGCTCGGCCAGGGGGTTCCTGAGCACGGCCTGGAAGACGACCCCGCACCCTGCCAGGCTCGACCCCACCACCAGCGCCCTGAGGACGCGGGGGATGCGGAGCTGCCACACGACGGTCTGCGCCATGCCGTCGCCGCCCGGGTGGAGCAGTGCGTCGACGATGTCCCGGGCGGGCAGGGCTGACCCCCCGAGGAAGACGCCCAGTGCCGCCGTGACGGCCAGCAGCGCCGCCAGGGCCAGGAAGGTCGCAGGGCCTCTCATGGTTCCCCGGGGTGCACGGCGGCCACGACCGCCTCGAGGGCCTTCAGGAACATCGCCGGCGTCGGCTGGCAGACCAGGTCAGCGCTCAACTCGTGAACCCGGCCGCTCCTCACCGCGCTCATGCCGGGGTACCGTTCCCAGAGGGTCGACCCGGAGCCGGGCTCCATCCGGCTCACCACGATGATGACGTCGGGGTCGCGCCTGAGCACCTCCTCGGCGTTCACCCGCGGGTAGCGCATCCGGGCGTCGCCGAACACGTTGACCGCGCCGGCCCTGCGCAGGAATTCCCCGGCAAAGGTGGCATCGCTCGCCGTCACCAGCGGGCTCGCCCCGACCTGCCAGAACACCTTCGGGCGGTGTGTCGCCCGGACGCCGGACTCGATCGCCCTGATGCGGGCCTGGACGTCCTTCACGATGGCATCCGCCCGATCGCTTCTGCCCAGCAGATCGCCAAGCTCCCGGAACGAGGTACACATGCATGCAAGGGTCTCGCACCCCGCAAAGACGTGGATGGCGCAGCCGAGCCCCTTGAGCGCGGCGACATCGGCCCTGCTGTTGCAGTCCGTGCTGGCCAGGACGATATCGGGCTTCAGCGCGTAGACCCTCTCGATGCTGATGCGGCCGGGGCTCCCCACGATCCGGACGGAAGTGCCTGCAGGGAGCGGGCAGTGGGTCGTCGCCCCGACCAGCAGGTCCTGGGCTCCCAGGTCGGAGAGCTCCCTGGTGATGGAGGGCGCCAGCGACACGATCCGTCCCGGCGTAGAGTCCTGTCCGGCCGATGCGGGCCACGCAGAGAGCGCCAGGGCCAGGAGGGCCAGGATCATGGCGGTCGGGCCCCGAGAAGCCATCATGGGCGGGTTCGCTGCCCGCGCCGGGTGTTCACGCATCGTTGACCCTCGAGCCGTCGGATTCTTCGGGAGGGGCAGGCACCCTCTTCTTCCCGAACAGGTAGGTGACCACCACGCTGAGCTCGAAGAGCAGGTACAGGGGGATGCCCAACAGGGTCATGCTCAGGATGTCGGGGGGGGTCAGGACGGCCGCCAGTATGGTGATGGCAAGGAACGCGTACTTGCGGTATCTCCTGAGCATGAGGTGGTTCACGATGCCCATCCTGGCCAGGAAGAACATGACCACGGGGAGCTCGAAGGTGATGCCGAAGGCCATGAGCAGGCTCATGCAGAGGCTCAGGTATTCCTTCATGGAGGGAAGGGCCTGGATGTTCTCCGTGGTGAAGCCGAGGAAGAACCTGAACCCGAAGGGGAACGCCACGAAGAAGGCGAAGGCCGCCCCCATGATGAAGAACAGGCACGCGGTGAGCACGAAGGGGAGCACATACCTGCGCTCGTCGGCGTACAGGCCCGGCATGACGAATTTCCAGATCTGATAGAAGATGACGGGCGTCGCGACGAAGATCCCCGCGAAGAAGGAGATCTTCAGGTAGGTGATGAACGCCTCCTGGAGCGAGGTGTAGATGAGCTTGCCGTCCTCGGGCATGGCCTGCATGAGCGGCCAGGTCAGCACGTCGAAGATCTGCCTGGAGAAGGAGTAGGACAGGGCGAATCCCACGGCCACGGCCAGCAGGCACTTGATGAGCCTGCGCCTGAGCTCTTCGAGGTGGTCGGTTACCGGCAGCTTGTCTTCTTCCACGGGCACGTCCTCGTCAGCCCCGGCGTTCAGGGGTTCTTTTCAGGGGGCGGGGGCTGGTCGGCCGGTTTGGCGGGCTGTTTTTCCGTGTCGCTGCCCGGGGACCGATGCAGGGAGGAAGAGACGTCGATCTCCCGCTTGAGGTCATCGGCGGCCCGCTGGAACTGTCCGAAGGCCTTGCCCAGGGTGCGGGCGATCTCCGGCAGGTTCTTGGGCCCGATGACGAGCAGGGCGACGATGAGGATGACGAACAGCTCCTGGCCGCCTATACCGAACATGTTCTCGATCTATATCATTTCATGAAGCCCTGTCAAATGAGCAAAGCCTCGGGAAGGAACCCGTCCGAAGGACGCCGACTTGACGGGAGCGGTCCAGACCTCTATTATGCATGGTCGTCATGAAGACCAGACCTGTCCATGCGCTGTGTGCCGCCGCCCTGGCGTTTCTCTTCTGCACGGCCGCGTTCCCGTTCGGCCTCGCCGACCAGGCCCCTGCCCACGAGAACGCCGTGGGGGTGATCGTCCCGCTCAGCGGCAGGTGGGAATCCGTGGGCCAGAAGATCCTCAGGGGCGTCCTGGCGGCAGGGGGGGTGTTCAGCCGGGGCCAGGCATCGAACGTGCGGTACATCATCAGGGATTACGGCGCCAGCGAGGACTCCATCCCCGCGATCATCGACGAACTGGTGCGCGAGGACGCCATCGTGGGCATCATCGGCCCGGTCGGGGAGCGCGCCTCGGAGATCGCGTGCGGGGAGGCCCAGAAACACGGCCTGCCCGCCGTCATGTTCACCCAGGCGGAGATGACCTCCGGCGAGGGGACCTGCTGCTTCAGAAACTTCCTCACCATCGAGATGCAGGCAAAAGCCCTGCTCGATGCGGCACGGTCCATGGGCATCACGAGGTTCGTGATCATGAGCCCCGATGACCACTTCGGCAGGACCTTTTCGGATCGGTTCCAGCGGCTTGCCCCCGCCTTCGGTGTCCAGGTGGTCAAGACGCGGGTCTACGCCCTGCGCAAGGCAGACTACAGGCAGGAGCTGACGGCCCTGTTCTCGGGCCTCGGGAAGACATCCGTCCCGGAGGCGCTCCTCATCCCCGACTCCGCGCAGAATGCCGGCGTCATCGCCTCCTACCTGAGCTACCTGAAGATGGGCCATGTCCGGATCTTCGGGCCCACGCTGTGGGACAGCCCCGAATTCCTCAGGGTGGGCGGCAGGTACGTGGAGGGCGCGGTGTTCCTGAGCGGGTTCTTCCTCGAAAGCACCTCGGGCCACGTCCGGGCCTTCATCGGCACCTTCCAGGAGACCTTCGGCGCCCAGCCCTCCGTGTGGGACGCCTGCGGCTACGACACGGCCCGCATCATGCAGGCCTTCCTCGACGAGCACCGTCCCTCCCCCGCGGGCCTCAGGGCATACCTGGCAGGGCTGAGGGGGTTCGAGGGCGCCAGCGGGAAGACGTCCTTCCTCCCCGACGGCGGCCTGGAGAAGTCCGTCCACCTCCTGACCGTCAGGGGCGGGCGTGTCCAGGAAATACATCCTTGATTCCGATGGCGATCTGTCCTAATGTTGGCCTCCGCATGAGGCCCGTTCCGCTGACCATCACGATCCTCCTTGCCGCGGCGCTCTTCTTCGGGTGCGCCCATGAGGAAGATGCGATCAGGCCCGCCCAGGAGCTCTTCGACGAAGGGGCGCGGCTTGCCGCCAAGGGCGACGTGGAGAAGGCCTCCGACACGTTCATGCAGGTGAGGACGTATTACCCCGGCCACGACCTCGCCCGCAAGGCGCTCCTGGCCACCGGCGACCTCTACTACGACGAGGAGGATTACCCGTCGGCGCTCAAGAGCTACCAGGAATTCAGGCTCCTCTACCCCACGGACCCGGATGCCGGCTACGGCCTGTTCAGGATCGGCATGTGCCATTACCGGCAGATGGGCACCTTCGACCGGGACCAGAGCCAGACCATAAAGGCCATCCAGAGCTTCGACGCGTTCCTGAAGACCTATCCGGGTTCCCCCCACACCGAAGAAGCGGCGCGGTACAGGAACGAGGCGCGCACGCAGCTGGCCCGACACAACGTGTACATCGGCAGGTTCTACCTCAGAAAGGGCAACACCGCTGCGGCGTGCGCACGCTTCGCAGCCGTCAAGGCGCAGTACCCCGACGCCGAGCTCGGGGAGGACATCGACGCCCTCATCCTCGAGGCGTGCTCGTCCGGGACGGACGCGCCAAGGGAATGACCGCCCGGCTGCCGGCAAACCTGTCAATATATTGAACTACCCCTGTTGCTGTTTCCAGGAAGATCTGAATCCTTGAAGAAGACCTTTTCATCGGCATTCATGGAGAGTTATGGCGTGAGACGCCGCCCCTGAAACCGTCAGAAGAACCGACATTGACATGCGGCAGCACGGCCCGAGAAGACCGGAAAGGCTCTCAACGCTCTGAATATATTGCGATAAATATTCGTGGCATGATTTAAGCAATCCTCCTCGTCATGATGTTTTTCATGACAGGGGACGGACGATGACCAAGAAGGAGATCATTCGGGCCCTGGTCCTGAGCCCTCTGTACTGGAGACTCAAGCTCAAGGACAGGGCATTCCTCATCCGCAAGCTCATCCCCCGGCGGTGACCTCAGGGCTGCTTTGCCGCGGCGAGCTTCCGCACATCCCCCACCCGCATGGTGAAGTGGATGCGGTCGAGGTACTCGAGATAGGGGATGGCGTATTTCCGTGACACGCCGATTACCGCCTTCATGTCGGAGGCGGCCATGGACGCGTTCTTCCCTATGAACTCCCTGACCCGCTCCCTGAGTGCCTCCTCGTTCGTCCGGGAGAGGTAGATGTCGTCCTTGATCTTCACGAGGCGGCCCTCCCTGCAGAGGAAGGCGAGGATCTCGCCCGCCTCCCTGGGGGAGATGCGCAGGGCCTCGGCCACCTCGGCGATCCTGGGCGGCTCGAACGCGGCCTTCTCGATCATGGCCGCCATCCGGTCGCTCGTGCCGGTGCGGTCGGCGGCCAGCGATGCGCTGAAGCCGGGCCTCGACAGGGTGTGCCCCGTTTCGGCGAGGGCGCCTTTCTTCACGAGGTCCTGGAGCACCTTGTGGAAGAGCTTCGCCTCGACGCCGCCCTGCACGGAGGATCGCAGGTGCTCCCGCGAGATGCCCGAGGTCGAGGGGTTCGCGCCGTGATAGTCGTCGACCCTCGAGACGAGGATCGCCTTGAGCTTTTCCAGGTGGCTGCCGTGCACGTACAGGTCGCCGGCCGCGTCGAACCGGACGAGCTCGCCGGCCGACAGGAGCGCCGCGATGGCTTTGTCCGTCCGCGCCGGCGCGTCGGAGAACACCGCATCGATGACCCTGCGGGCGATGCCGTGCATGCCGCCGTCCTTTGCCAGGCCCACGATGCGCCGGGCCGGGTCGTCGCTGAGGAGATCCTCCAATACCTCTTCGGAGAACCTCCTGGCCGGGTGCGGGTTCAGCACGGTGCCTCCCCCGATGGTGACCGGCGGCGAGACGGCCCGCAGGATGAAGCGGTCGCCGTAGGCGGCCACGACCGGCGCCTTGAGCCTGATCCGCGCCGCATCCCGGCCGCCCGCCGCGTGCAGGCTGATATCGCCCATGACCTCGGCCGTGCCGATGTACATGCGGATGCCCCCCCTGCCCGGCTTGCGCAGGAGGGTGACCCTCGCGTCGATGAGGCGGGTCGCGTCGAAGACCCCGGCGGGCACGACCCACTGGCCGCGCTCGATGTCCTCGGTGGAGAGCCCCTGGAGGTTGACCGCGGTGCGCATGCCCGCCAGCGCCTGGTTCACGTCCTCGTCGTGCACCTGGAGATTGCGTATCCTGGCAGTCCTGCCCGCGGGGAGGACCTCCACCTCCATGTCGCCGGTGAAGGTGCCGCGCGTCAGCGTGCCGGTCACCACCGTGCCGAAGCCCTTGATGGTGAAGATCCGGTCCACGGGCAGGACCGGGATGCCGGTCACCTGCCGTTCGTGCACCAGGGCGACCTGGGCATCGAGCTCGGCGAGGAGGCTTTCGATGCCGTCGCCCGTGGCGGAGCTCACCGGGATGATGGGCGCGTCATGGAGAAAGGTGCCGGCGATGAAGTCCCGCACGTCGCCCATGGCGAGCTCGAGGAGGTCGTCGTCGACCAGGTCCTTCTTGGTGAGCGCCACCACGCCGCGTTCGATGCCCAGGAGCTCGCAGATCTGCATGTGCTCCCTGGTCTGGGGCATGACGCCCTCGTCGGCCGCGATCACGAGGAGCACGAGGTCGATGCCCGATGCGCCCGAGAGCATGTGCCGGATGAACCGCACGTGGCCGGGCACGTCGACGACGCCCACGCGCTCCCCCGAGGGGAGGTTCATGGAGGCGAAGCCGAGCTCGATGGTGAGCCCGCGCTCCTTCTCCTCCTTGAGCCGGTCGCAGTCGATGCCGGTTATCGCCTTGATGAGCGACGTCTTGCCATGGTCTACATGGCCTGCCGTCCCGATGACCACCCTCTTCATGGATATCACTATAGACGGATAGCGCAGGGATCGTCAATGTGGACACGGCCCGGAGGTTGCTCTTGTCGTGTTCAGGTATTCCTTATATATATCCAAGTGCATGGACAGACGGCTTGCGGCCATCGTTGCGGTATGCATCCTGGAGGCGGGGTTCAGGATCCTCTCCGGTCATGTCACGGTGGACGGCCTTGCCTGGACGCTCCTGGCCAGAATCGTCGAGCTGGCCCTCATCCTCGTGGTCGCCTTCAGGTACTGCGGGGTCGTCACCGCATCCATCCCCCGGGAGCTCGCCCTTGGCCTTGCCGCCTCCTTTGTCTTCGGCGGCCTGGTCATCGTCCTGGACCTCGTGAGCCGGGCCTTCATGGATGGCGGGGTGCTCGCCATGCTGCTCGCAAGGCAGTCATTCAACCATTGGCTGCTCTACTTCGCCACGGCCTGCATGGTGGGACCCTTCGTGGAGGAGCTCTTCTTCCGGGGGCTCCTTTACTCGTGGATCCGCCAGGGACTGCCTGCCTGGGCGTGCATCGCGCTTACCTCCGTGCTGTTCGCCTCCATGCATGGCCGCATCTCCGTGGTGCAGCTCGTCGGCGGGGTGCTCTTCGCGGTCCTGTACGAATGGAGGAGGAACATCTGGCCAGGCTTCGTGCTCCATGCGTCGGCCAACTTCGGGTTGTGGGTCCTGCCGTTTGTTCATCCGCTTATGTAAATCTTCGTGCAGGCAAGGGAGAGAAGGCTGGTGCCGGAGAAGGGAATCGAACCCCCACGGACCTGCGTCCATCGGATTTTGAGTCCGACGCGTCTACCAGTTCCACCACTCCGGCACGCAAGAAGTTTTCTAGCAGAGCGCTGAGGGCTTTGCAAGGACAGGGTGAAAGCCGCGGGCTGTTGCATGGAGTCGAGGGGTGTGTGGAAAATCTGCAACGGGTCATGGATGCAATCCAAGGCAACAGGTTAATATATTTATATATTTCTAAATGGCATGAGGATTGCTTAAGTGTGGTGATTATATGAGGGGGGTATTTTTGCATCATTTTCAGCAAGGGGATTTCTTTCTATGGTTTTCAGTAGCCAAGTTTTATCAGGCATACTGTCGTACAAATCGTTGTTTTTCCTTGTTGACAAACGTGGTCCACAATCTATAATAGAGCACATTGGTTGTTTTATGCTGAGAATAAAAACCAAAAAGATTAAGTAGAGGAGGAACATATGGCTAAGAGGTTTCTGGTACTGGTCGGACTGCTCATGCTCGG
>Ga0209717_1000313_pt1 | contig 61343 bp, 42 predicted proteins | sample AD_UKC048_MetaG_FD_184418 | JGI IMG/M metagenome (GOLD analysis project Ga0209717, IMG submission 184418) | Active sludge microbial communities of municipal wastewater-treating anaerobic digesters from USA - AD_UKC048_MetaG (SPAdes) (version 2) | ecosystem: Engineered > Bioreactor > Anaerobic >...
TTTCGACGCATTCTCGATGGAGGACCGCATGACGGTCTGCAACATGTCCATCGAGGGAGGCGCCCGCGTCGGCTACGTCAACCCCGACGAGAAGACGTTCGCCTATCTCAAGGGCCGCCCCCACGCGCCGAAAGGCGCCGAATGGGACAAGGCCGTGCAACGATGGCGCGCCGTCGCATCCGACGCCGACTGCCGATACGACGATATCGTCGAATTCAACGCGGCCGACATTCGGCCCACCGTCACCTGGGGGATCAACCCCGGACAGGCCGTCTTCATCGACGAGAACATCCCCAGGCCCAGCGACGTCCCCGAATCCGAGCGCGCCTCCGTCGAGGAAGCCCTCGCACATATGAAATTGAAGGGCGGCCAACCCGTGCGCGGCATCCCGATCAACGTCGCTTTCCTCGGCTCCTGCACCAATGGCCGATTCAACGACTTCGTCGAGGTCGCAAAGCACATCAAGGGCCGCAGGGTCGCCCCGGGTGTCCGCGCCATCGCGGTGCCAGGCTCCCAGGCCGTAGGCGACCTCCTTCACGAAAAGGGCATCGATCGGGTATTCATCGACGCAGGCTTCGATTGGCGCGAGGCCGGGTGCTCCATGTGCCTCGCCATGAATCCAGACAAACTCGTCGGCGACGAGCTCTGCGCCAGCTCCAGCAATCGGAACTTCAAGGGGCGCCAGGGCAGCCCCACCGGCCGCACCATCCTGATGAGCCCCCTGATGGTCGCCGCCGCCGCCATAACCGGAACGGTCTGCGATGCCCGCGAAATCTTTCAGGCCCCCTCTTGATTGCATCGCCAGGCTCCTGCACTATCACTTGTAGCCCCCGACCTTACCCTCTTTGAATTATGCCCCTGACCAAGATCACCAGCATCTCCGGCCGATGCGTCCCGGTCCCCGGCGACGACATCGATACCGACCGTATCATCCCCGCCCGCTTCATGAAGTGCGTCACTTTCGACGGGCTCGGTCAGTACATGTTCTACGACGTGCGCCATGATGAGAAGGGGCAACCGCGGCAGCATCCCCTCAACGATCCCCGCTTCGCCGGTGCCGCCATCATCCTCTCGGGAAAGAACTTTGGCTGTGGCAGCTCGCGAGAGCATGCGCCACAGGCGATTCGAAGGGCGGGCTTCAAGGCCGTCGTCGCCGAGGGCTTCGCCGAGATCTTCTTCGGCAACAGCACCACCCTTGGCATGCCTTGCGTCAGCGCCTCGCGCGCCGACATCGGCGCCATCAGCGAGATGGTCGAGGCAAATCCGGCGCTCGAATTGACCCTCGATCTGGCCGCAAAAACGCTCTCGGTTGCTGACCGGCAGTTCCCCTTCGACATCCGCGAGACGGCCCGCGCGGCATTGATGGCGGGCGAGTGGGACCCCATCGCCCAGCTGCTCGACAGCACCCGCGAAGTGGATCGCGTCGCGACCGCATTGCCCTACGTCGGTCCCCGGACCTGATTCGCACCCCGAACTCGAGCCGTCCTCGGCAGACTATGCCTAAGAGAATGAAACGTTTCGGCAACCGCCCGCCCGGTGCGCTGCGCGCCATCAGTTTCCGCAAAGATGTCGCCCCACGAGCCCTGGGTTCCGTGCTGTGCTCCTTCGGTCGCACCTCGGTCATCTGCGCCGTCTCTAATGAGGAGACCGTGCCCAAGTGGATGAAGGAGCAGGGAACCTCCGGTGGCTGGATCACCGCAGAGTACTCGATGCTCCCCTACTCCACCGAGCCCCGCAAACCGCGCGATGTCACGAAGGGCCGACCAGACGGCCGCAGCCAGGAAATCCAGCGATTGGTCGGCCGATCCCTCCGCGCCATCGCCGATCTCGAAAGACTGGGACCGCGCACCCTCTGGATAGATTGCGACGTCATCGAAGCCGATGGCGGTACCCGCACCGCCGCAATAACCGGCTCGTACGTGGCACTCGCCCTCGCCTGCGCCCGCCTCCGCCGCGACGGCCGCCTCTCCGACTGGCCCCTGCGCGATTCCGTTGCCGCAGTCAGTGCCGGAATCGTCACCGGTCGCCCCCTCCTCGATCTCGACTACGCCGAAGACAGTGCCGCCGAGGTCGATTCCAACTTCGTCATGTCTGGACGGGGCCAGTTCATCGAAATCCAAGGCTCTGGCGAGGAAACCACTTTTTCCGACAAGCAGCTGGCGGCCATGCTCGCCCTCGCGCGCCGCGGGATCCGTGCGCTCACCGCGTTGCAACAGCGAACGTTGCGCCAGACATTGCATCATCGCTGATTGGCGCAATATTCTGGCCGTGAACATTTCTCGAATTCGCCTTTTCACGAAGTCCTGGTGCGGTTGGTGCCACGAGGCCCGCCGCTGGCTCGACACCCACGGGTTCTCTTACGAGAACATCGATATCGAGGGCGATCCGACGGCCGCCCGAGAAATGCAGCGCCTCTCGGGCCAAAGCCGCGTGCCCACCATCGAGGTGGACGGCCACGTGCTGGGCGACTTCGACTCCCGGCAGCTCGAGACGTTCTTTCGCCGCGTCGGGATATTCCCCAACGGAAGGTCACAACGGTGACCCCACTGGACCCATCGACCGGCCTCTGGGCCAGCGGCGGGGCGATCTTCTCCATCGCGCTGTTCCTGTTTGCCTCGGGCCTCGCACACAGCGCCTCCGCGCTCGCCCGTCACCTTTCGGTGCCCGCCTTCGCCATCGCCATGGGCCTCGGCGTATCCTGGTTCTCCGGTCGTCCGTGGCTCGGGGGCATCGCCGCCATGGCGTGGATCGCCTTCCCGCTGGCTCAGATGGCCCGCGGCTTGCTCAAAGTGCGCGTCGCCCGCTACCGCCAACTCACCCCCACGCTCACCTACGCCCCGGAATTCGCCGAACTGCGCGACCGTTCGAAGGAATGGGAGGACCAGGGATTCGAGATCATCGATGACTGCGAACTCCACCCCGGCGAGCCCCGCCAGGTCTTTCGATTCTTGGCCGCGCCCGACCAGAGGCATCTCGTGACCCTGGGGTGGATCTCGCAGGACCCCTGGATCCTGACCTACTCGGCCCTGTCTTCCTGGGCGGCCGACGGCCGGCACTGGATGACATGGAACTATCCCCTGCCCTACGGGCTCAAGACATCCCCCGACGTCTGCCTGTGGCGCTGCCGCAATGCCGATACCGCAGAGGCACTCCTCGGCGCCCACCTCGAGTTTCTCAGAATCAACGATGTTTCCGCCGCGGCCCGGCCCGAAATCGCCGAACCCGATGGCGCCCGCGACACGTGGCTCGCATTCATGCACCGCCAACTCGAGCACAATCTTTCGGTAGGATGGCTCCACCCCGTAGACGACGGAAAACGACTGGCCTATTCCCTGCGCGGCTTGCTCGGCGCCTTCTCCCAGTTCTTCAGGACACTCTTGGAAACACGGTGACCGTCAGCCACCCAAAGACTGGACGGCGTGTGCTATAATGTTGCGTATGCCCGAAAAACGCTTTTGCCGTTCGGGGGTATGGGTTCCGCTGATCCTCCTCTGGACGCTCGCTTTTCCCTCGCTCGCCGCCGATGGCCCAACCTGGCACGGCAACTACGATGCCGCCCTCGCCGTCGGGATGTCCGACCACCGCCCCGTCCTCGTCCTCTTTGACGCCCCAGCCACTTCCGTCAGGCGCAAGAACATCCTGCCCGACCTGGACCATGCACCGGCGTTCGTCGAGTTCGCCTCGCGGCAGCTGGTGCTCGCCGTCGTTCCCCCGCCCAACAGTTCGCGGGATGCCGCGGTCGAGCGCCAGGCCCGCCAGCTCCGCGCCAACCACGGAGTCGGCTCCCTCCCCGCCCTGGTGCTCCTTGACCCTGACGGCCGCAGCCTGGGCAGCCCCAGCCTCCGGCCAAACCAGTCTGCCCAGGAACTCGTCCGCTCCATCGAGCGCCTCATCCCGCGATCACTGCTCATCCCGGCCACCAACTCCCCGCCAAAAACCTCCGGCCCACTTAGCGTCGACCTCTCTTCCCCGACCGGGATGCCCGCCACCGTCGCGGCCACGCTGGACCTTGAGAAGATGCGCCGAGAGGGAACGCGGGGATCCTACCCGTCCCTCATCATCGTGTCGCCCGACACCGTCGCCGGCACAAACATCCTCAACCGTCGCATGCCGCCCTGATCGATGGGCCAACCGCGCCCTCCCGCCATAAACGAAGATTCTATTTTGTCCGCCAGGCGGTAAGAGAATTGGCCAAATGTTAGATTGCAAGGTCAGCCGCCTCCCCTCCGGCCTCACCGTCGCCACCGCAAAGCTGCACGGGGCCGACAGCGTGACGGTGGGGATCTGGACCGGCACCGGCGGCCGATTCGAGGACCGGCTCGACTGCGGCGCGGCACATTTCTTGGAACACCTCCTTTTCAAAGGCACCGCCGCGCGCACCGCCCGTCAGATCTCCGAGGCCGTCGAGGGCATTGGCGGTTACCTCAATGCCTCAACCGGAGAGGAGAGCACATGCTACTATGCCAGGGCCCAAGCCGTCCACCTTCCCCGCCTCGTAGACGTCCTCCTCGACATGTTCTTGGAGGCAGCGCTCCCGCCCCGCGAAATCGTGCGAGAGCGAGACGTCATCAGAGAGGAGATTCTGATGACGCTGGATCAGCCCGCCAGCCATGTGGAGGACCTGCTAAACGATGCCCTTTGGCCGAATCATCCCCTTGGGCGGCCCATCACCGGAACGGTTGAGAGCGTCCAAGCAATCTCGCGCGCGCGACTGGTCGCTTTCCGGGCCAGAAACTACCGCGCGTCAAATACGGTCGTGGCGGCAGCCGGTCCCATGGATCACGAGGAATTCCTTCGACTCGTCACCGGTTCGCCGCGCCGCTGGCGCACGGGACCCAGGCCGCGCTGCCGCCGTGCCACGCGTCACCAGTCGCGCCCTCGATTCCGACTGCTCGCCAAGGAAACAGAACAGGCCCATCTGGCGATCGGGATCCGCGCCTTCTCCCGGCACGATCCCCGCCGCTCCGCCCTCCGCCTGCTCAGCGTCATGCTGGGAGAGAACATGAGCTCCCGCCTGTTCCAGGAACTGCGCGAAAAACGCGGCCTCGCCTACGCCGTAAGCTCGGGGGTCTCGCACCTGAGCGATGATGGCCTCCTGCATATCGCCGCCGGACTCGAGCCATCCCGGGCGCCCGATGCGCTCCGCCTCATCATCCGCGAACTCTCGCGCCTGAGACTCAGGACGGTTACCACCAGGGAACTGCGACGCGCCAAGGACTACGCCATCGGCACGCTGTTGCTTGGCCTCGAGGGATCCGCGGCGCAGGCAAACTGGGTCGCCGAATCCCTCCTCGCCTTCGGGCGCATGATCCAGCCAGACGAATTCGTCCGCCAGATGCGGGCCGTCTCCGCCACCGATATCCGCGATGTCGCCCACGCGCTTCTCAGGCCATCGCGCCTTAGCCTCGCCCTAATCGCGCCGGAGTTCTCACGCGATGCCCTCGACTCAGCGGTTTCACGCCTGGATTGAAACGGATCTCCCGCTGGGTCACGATCGGGCAGCGATCGCCGCGACTGAACCGGTGCGCACCATAGCCGGATCGCGGCGCGATTGGCCACGGCTCCGCCGCTTTCTCGGCGATCCGCCGGCATCGCCCGCCGCCGGCCGGCTCCCCACCCGCGCCGCCATCGGTTATTTCACCTATGAGGGCGATTTCTGGTTCGGCTTGCACGACAGGGTTCAGGTCGTCCCTGCCACGGCGTGGCCCGACACCACCGCAACATCCTCCGTAGGCCCCGCCACCTCCAGCCTCACGCGGGAAGAGTTCATCCGGGCCGTCCGCAGGATCCACGAATACATTCGCGCCGGAGACATCTATCAGGTCAACCTCACCCGCACGGTCCAGGCACCGTTCCGCGGCTCACCGCGCGCGATGTTCTCCCGCCTGCGCGGCGTGTCCCCCGCCCCCTTCGCCGCATTCATCCAAGCGCCCGATCGCGCCATCCTCTCCGCCTCCCCCGAATTGTTCTTGCGCATCGATGGCCCGATCATTGAGACCCGCCCCATCAAGGGCACGCGCCCCAGATTCCACGATCCAGATGCCGACCGCTGCGCCGCCGATGAACTCGTCTCCGATGGGAAGGAGATCGCAGAACTCATCATGATAACCGATCTCGAGCGCAACGACCTGGGCCGCGTGTGCGAATTCGGCACCGTCGAGGTCCTCCGCCTGGCGGAGCGCCAGAGTTTCGCCCAGGTCCACCATCTCGTGAGCACCGTCCGTGGTCGTCTCCGCGAGCACACGACCCCCATCGATGCCCTGGCCGCGTGTTTCCCGGGCGGCTCGATCACAGGCGCCCCGAAGAAACGCGCCATGGAGATCATCGCGGAAATCGAGCCGTGCCCACGGGGCCTCTACACGGGTGCCATCGGATTCTTTGGCCTTGATGGGATATCACAGTTCAACATCGCGATTCGCACCATGGAGATCACCGGGCCCGAGGTCCGCTACGGCGTCGGCGGGGGCATTACAATCGATTCTGACCCCTCGCGCGAATTCGAGGAAACTTGCCACAAGGCCGCGGGCATCGAATCGGCGCTCTATGCGTAGCGACGCCCGCCATATGAGTTTCAAATATCATCCGATGACCGCACCACAACGCCCTCCTGCAGCCAGCCGCGCCGCCGCAAAACTGGCGTTGGCCGCGCTCCTTTGCGTCCACTTACTGCCCGCCGCGCATCCCCTCACCGCCAGCCCCCTGCAGCGCTTCGAGTACGAACACCTCCAGATGGCAACATGGTTTCGGCTCGTGATCTATGCGCCGGAACGCGGCATCGCCGATCGGGCCGCGACCGCCGCATTCGCTCGTGTCGACGCGCTCAACGCCGCCATGAGCGACTTCCTCCCCGACAGCGAGGTCAGCCGACTCACCGCACCGGAACATGTCAAAACCGCCGTGCCCATCAGCGAGGATCTCTGCCGGGTTTTCCGGTGCGCGCGCCCCATTGAACAGAATTCTGGGGGCGCGCTAGACCTTACCGCCGGACCCTTGACCCAGCTATGGCGACGCGCCCGGGAGCGCGGGGTCCCCCCAGATCCCGACGCAATCCGAGAGGCCAGGCGCGCGGTCGGATACGAACTGCTCATCCTCGATCTTACGCGGTCCTCCGCAACACCATCGATTCCCGGCATGCGCCTTGATCTCGGCGCCGTGGCCAAGGGATATGCCGCAGACTGCGCGCTTGCGGAATGCCGCCGGCGCGGACTCACGCGTGTTCTGGCCAACGCTGGCGGCGAGGTCGTCGTAGGCGAACCTCCGCCCGATCAGCAGGGCTGGCTCGTCGGATTGCCCGCGCCCGGCGCCAAAGATCCACCCGACGAATGCCTGGTCGTCGCAAACAGCGCCGTCTCCACATCGGGCGACCAAAATCAATTCTTGGCCTATGGCGGCGAGCGGTACTCGCACGTGATCGATCCCAGGACCGGCAACGCCGTCGCGCACGGTTGCACCGTGACCGTCGTCGTCTCCAACACCGACTCGGACGGCCTCATCGCCGACGCCTTGGCCACCGCCGTCAACGCCCTCGGCCCAGAGCATGGACCTGCGCTGCTGGCCCGCTTCGGCCCGGCTGGCGCGCGCATCATTCGGCCCTCTCCCAACGGACCCACCACTATCACCACACCAGAATTCAGGAGGTGGCGCGTCGTTCCCCGCCAGCCAAACCCACCAGATCAAATGGGATCGGCCATGACCAACCCGGCCCGATAAAGAAATTCCCCGGGCATCTGACTCGAGAATTCAGATGCCGAGCAGTAGGAGCCTGTTTGCAGGCGATTCCATGCGCGAATCGCGCGCAAGCGCGCTCCCACGTCTCATTTTCACTCCCGGTGGTCCGGCAGCCCCCGGATGGGACCCAGCTCGAGAATTCGTCCGCCCGAACACGGCAGTTTTCCAGGCTCCCAGAAAGACCGCGGTCGCCAGTTTCTCTGTCAGGCCCCAGCGAGGGCCCACGCCGATACGATGAGTCCCACGACGCTCAGCACCGTCATCGGCGCACCGGGCATCGCTTTGCCTCGCGCCCAAGCCGGTCCAAAACGCGCCAGCAACAATGCGGACACCACCGCGGCAATCCAATGACCGGCACGATTCCCCCCTGATCCCAACTGTCCCGCGGCAAACAGCGCCACCCCGCTCGCCAAACCGGCTACCACCGACGCCACGGATCGTGCCCGCACCCAGCCAAGCACACCCCCCGCCGCCGCCAGCACACCAAAAACAACGTAATACACCGCCGCCGCTGCCATGCGCGCCTCCAAATAAACTGGATTCCGTCACTCCGGCGGATTGGCCTGCGCCGTCCGTGGGCGCCGGTTCTTCCGAATCTTGAATATCTCCCCGTCCTCATCCCCAGACAACTTCTCCATCCGCCGATACAGCGCCCCGCGGCTCAGGCCCAAGATGTGCGCCGCCTGCGACTGCTTGCCCTTGCATAGTCGCAGCACCTCGCGCACGAAGTGTCCTTCCACGTCATCCATCGTCATCTCCCCCACCCGGAAGATCAGATGGATGTGGCTGGTCGAATCCGTTAACCGCCTCGCCTCGTCGTGGGTCGCGGGGAACAGGCTCTCGGTCAACCACCTCCCCAGCATCAGGCTCTTCTGGACGAACCACTCAAGCTCCGCCACGTTGCTCATGAACGGCGCGGCAAGCAGGCGCTGCTGGATCGCCGAATCCAGCGACAGCGCGCCCGCCTGCAGCAACCCGGCATCCCTCTCCAAAAAATATCGCGCCAGCAGCAGCACGTCGTCGCCGCGCTCCGTCAGCGGCAAGAGTTCCAAACGGCTCGTGCTGAGGATCGCCAGCAGTTTCGGATCCAGTGAACTCGACGCCCTCAGCCTCTCTATCGAGATCGAGGAAGTCGCCACGAGGCGCCGCGGCCCCGATCCACCGCCCTGTCCCGCCTCAATCCACTCCACCAGCGCACCCTGCACTTCCCGCGCAACCTGAGATACCTCGTGCACGATCAGGGTTCCCCGCTCCATCTTCCCGAGGACGTCCGAGCACTCCCGCACCCCAGGCGTCTGCCGAAGTTCCGGCAGCGAACCCGGCGTCCGATACCAGACCCCGTTCAGAAAACGGCAGTCTGCAGAGTTGCCGTGTGTCGCCTCGTGAATCGCCCTGGACACCAGCCGCTTTCCAGTCCCCGGCTCTCCAAATATGAATGCCGGCTGCACTGCGCTCGACGCCAGATAGTTGATCTGGTCGTTGAGAACCAGCATCGAAGGATGCGTCCCGATAATTTGTGTCGCTCGAACTTGTACCATTTGTGTTGACAATATCACAGGACTGGACGACAATCTAGTCCAAAATCGGACACAGGAAATACTGACATGGCCAGACACACGCAGGAACGAACAGCCCTCATAATCGATGATGAGCCAGGCATTTGTTCGGTTCTCAAGAGTTTTTTGCGCACCCTTGGCCTTGGCTCTATCACATGCAATTCCGCGGAAGAAGGACTGCGCCTGCTCGACGGCGCTGATGCCGACTATGGTCTCGTCATCCTTGATTATCGCCTTCTTGGCATGGACGGGGCGAACTGTTTCCGTGAGATACGCAAACGCCGCGCCGACCTCCCGGTCCTCTTCATCAGCGCCTACTCCGGCCAACCTGGACTGGATGAAGTCCTGCTCCAGCCGGCCACCAATCTCCTTAGTAAGCCGTTCAGCATACAGCAGTTCCGAGATGCCATCACGAAGCTGGTGCCCGGCCTGATCTAGCCGCCTAGCCCGACAGCCCACCCGTTGCCGCACGCTGCGCACGCAACAGGGCGCCCAAGGCAGCACCATCCGCCACGGCTCGTTCGCACCGCCCGCTGTGACACAGGTGCGCTTGGGCTTGGTCCCCCGCAGGGACTTTCACAGCCGCAGGTATGGGTGAATCCGGACCTCCAATTGCGATCAATAAATCGGGCCAATACACCCTCCAAGCCTCGCATTCGAGATCACAAAATCGTTCCGAAGATCTGTCCCCCGTCAAAACCAGCTGCGCTGGCAGCGAGTGCCACTGGTCCAGGGCCGAAAGAAGGTTGGGCACCGATTCGGGCAATTCTTGCATGTGTCGGCTGTAGAGGGTCAGCCCCCGACCAGCCGCCTCTTCAAATTCCCGCCTCCCGAGGGCCCGACCGATGGTCAACAGCGCTTGCGCTGCGGCGGAGTTTCCCGATGGCTCCGCGCCATCATAGTCCTCCTTCATTCGGATGGGCAATGCCCCGTCCCCACCCCCAGCCATGAAGAATCCTCCCCGATCCCCGTCCGCGAACCGCGCGATCACCTCCTCACAGAGGCGCCCGGCCCACTCCATCCACCGCGTCTCGAAGGTCGCCTCATAAAGCGCCACGAGTCCCCTCGCAAGGAACGCGTAGTCGTCCAGAAGTTCCGGTCCCTCGGTCGGCCCGTCGCGCCAGGCGTGCCCGAGACGACCCGTCGCCGAGTCAAATTGCCTTTCCCGAAGAAAGGTCGCGGCGCGACGCGCCGCTTCAATCCAGTCGGTTCGCCGGAAGTAGGCTCCGGCGCGGGCCAGTGCGCCCAGCATCAGACCGTTCCATGAGGTCAGCATCTTGTCGTCGCGATGAGGACGAGGCCTGGCCGACCTCGCGCGCAGGAGACTGTCACGGATTCGTTCCCAGGCGCTTTCGCACTCGCCCTCCGGCATCCCGCACGCACGGGCCGCATCGGCCAATGGCACGGCGCGCCGCAGCACGTTCTCCCCCGGCGGCTGCACGCCCTCCGGAGCACTGTGGTCAAAAAAATTCCCCTGCGGCGTCACGCCCATCACCATGATCGCAAACTCGGCATCACAGCCCGACAGCACCGCCCGCACTTGGGCCTCCGTCCAAACGTAAAACGCCCCCTCGCGCCCCTCGCTGTCCGCATCTTCCGCGCAATAGAACGCCCCTTCGGGCGACGTCATGTCGCGCAGCACGTAGTCCACCGTCTCGAGCGCAACGCGGGTGAAAAGTGATCGCCGCCGGCCCGCGTCTGGCCCCAGCCCCCCACCGCCCGAGTCCAGCGTCTGAAGCCCGTCGACGTATGCATCCAACAGCTGGGCGTTATCGTACAACATCTTTTCAAAGTGCGGCACCAGCCACTCGGCATCGACCGAATAGCGGGCGAACCCTCCGCCCAACTGGTCGTACATGCCACCACAAGCCATGTGCTCTAGCGTCCTGAGCACCATCTCCACCGCCTCCCCATCACCATTCCGGCGCGCGTGCCTCAGCAAAAACTGGAGTGCCACGGGCCGGGGAAACTTCGGCGCCGCACCAAATCCGCCATGCTCCCCATCAAAATCGCGCTTCAGTGCCGCCGCCCCCCGCGCGATCAATTCCGGTCCCCCCACCCCATCAGAGGGCTCGGCCGCCCCGGCGATCTCCTGCAATTGCCCTTTCATCTCCCGGGCGGAAGCCAGGATGCGCTCCCGGTCCTCCCGCCAGAGTTGCGCGATGCGCCGCAGGAGATCGATGAAACCCATGCGCCCAAACCGTCCCTCGCGTGGAAAATACGTTCCCCCGTAGAACGGGTTGAGATCGGGTGTCAGCCACACCGACAGCGGCCACCCGCCGCCCACGCCCATCACCTGAACGGCCGTCATGTATATCTTGTCGACATCCGGCCTCTCCTCCCGGTCCACCTTGATGCTCACGAAATGCCGATTGAGCACGGCTGCCACGTCCATGTTCTCAAACGATTCCCTCTCCATCACGTGGCACCAGTGGCATGTCGAGTACCCGATGCTCAAGAAAATCGGCTTGTCCTCGGCCGCAGCGCGCCGAAATGCCTCCTCCCCCCACGGATGCCAATCGACCGGATTCATCGCGTGCTGCAAGAGATACGGGCTCTTGGCCGACGCCAGCCTGTTCTGCCTACGCTGTCTCACCTCTTCAGACATCCCCGGACCCTGACACACGCTCAGGCTATTTCAAAAAACTGAAACGCTAAATCCACCGAACCCGCGCTGGATTTTCTTCCGTCCTGTGGCAGAGAGTGCGAAACTTATCGCCAAAGCATGAGGAGAGCCCCCGTCACCCAGAAGGCCGCCTTGCGCGCATTCCCCGGAATGCTCGTCGCGGCGTTTTTCCTGCCGTGCGGCCACCACCGCGCCCACGCTGCCGAACCTTTTATGCCGTCGCGCGAGAACCCACCCGCCCTCGCGCGCGAATTCAGGGGCGCATGGGTCGCCACCGTGTACAACCTCGACTGGCCGTCGAGCGCGGGCCTGCCCACCAGCCGCCAGCAGTCCGAGCTGGTCAGACTCATGGATCGCGCCGCCGACCTGAAACTCAACGCCATCATCTTCCAGGTGCGCCCGGGCTGCGACGCACTGTACAAGTCCAATCTGGAACCGTGGTCCCAGTGGCTGTCCGGCCGCATGGGCCGCGGTCCAGAACCCGAATACGACCCCCTGGAGATGGCCGTCCGGCTCGCGCACGAACGAGGCATCGAACTCCACGCCTGGTTCAACCCCTTCCGCGCCATGCCCAATCGCCAGCATCCCGCCTGTGCCACTCACGTCAGCCGTGCGCGGCCGGAATTCACCCGCCGCTACGGCCAATACCTCTGGCTTGACCCCGGCGACCCCCTGGTGCGCGATTACTCCTTGCGCGTCATCCTGGACGTGGTGCGCCGCTACGATATCGATGGCGTCCACCTCGATGACTATTTCTACCCCTACCCCGTCAAGGCCGGCAAAGGGGGCCAACTCCCATTCCCGGATGACGCCACGTGGGAAAAGTACCGCGCGCTCGGCGGCAAACTCGGCCGGAGCGAATGGCGCCGCGCCAGCGTCGACGAGTTTGTTCAGCGCCTCCAGGCCGACATCCGAAAGGCCAAACCATGGGTCAAATTTGGCATCAGCCCGTTCGGGATCTGGCGCCCCGGCTACCCTTCCTCCGTCCACGCAGACATTGACTCCTACGAGGACCTTGCCGCCGACTCTCGAAGATGGCTCGCGCAAGGCTGGGTCGACTACCTGTCGCCCCAACTCTATTGGAGCATCGATGCCCCAAAGCAGAGCTTCTCGGCCCTGCTCGACTGGTGGCTCGCTCAGAATCCCCAGAACCACCACGTCTGGCCGGGCGTGGCCTGCGACCGCATCGGCAAGTCGCGCCCGGCGTCTGAAATCATCCGCCAGATCTCCCTCGTGCGAAAGAAATCACCCCCCACCTCCATCGGCCATATCCAGTGGGACATCAAGCCCCTGCTCGAAGATCGCCGCGGCATCGCCGGCCTTCTCAAGGACCAGACGTTCGCGGATCGCGCGGTCATCCCCGCCAGTCCCTGGTTGGCCGGTTCCCAGCCCGGTACCCCGCGCCTCCAATCCTCTGAGGACGCTTCGGGCATCCGCCTCAAATGGACCCTCGACAAAGATCGCTCCTCCGCATGGCAGTGGGCCGTCCAATCTTGCCGCAATGGCCGGTGGGAAACCCGCGTCCACCCCTCCTTCACCGACACCGCCTTCTGGAAAAAAGGCTCCGCCCTCCCGGACGTCGTGGCAGTGACGGCCATCAATCGCTCCGGTCGCGCCGGCCCACCCGCCGTGGTGGAAAGAATCTCAGCACCCGTTACTTCCGCCATGGCCACACCCAAGCTCAGGGCGATGCCTTGACTCGCCACCTGCCCACCACATCAACTCCGCGGCCTAGCCTGCATATTTCACGCTTCCGCGTGAAATATGCAGGCTTAAAGGAAAACCGCGCTCCGAAGAACGCGACTTTGAAGGGTCTGGGGCCATCGGTCCGCGAAACACACTCCGCAACCGCGAAAAGACCCAGTCTTTGCCTGACCTTTCCCAATAAATGGCTTTCGTGGCGCGGTTTTCCCAGAGCCCAGAATTTCACAGCCGGCAGGCTGTGAAATATCCGGGCTAGTCAGGCCGTCGCCCTTCGTTTCACGACCTGCTGCTCTTGCCTCGTCTTGACGACGCTCTTCTCCGGCAGCACGCCCCGCCACTGGCTCAGGGGATAAAGGATGCTGTCCCGTCCCAGGACCGACCCCGGATTGATGACGGAATTGCAGCCGATCTCCGTGCGATCGCCCACGATCGCCCCAAACTTCCTGAGGCCCGTTGGAAACTTACGCCCGTCGACCTCGACCACGATCTCGCTCCGGTCCAGTTTCACGTTGCCCAGGATCACGCCGGCCCCGAGATGCGCCTTGTGGCCCAGAATCGAGTCCCCCACGTAATTGAAGTGCGGCACCTCGCAGCCGTCGAACACGACCGCGTTCTTGAACTCACACGAGTTGCCCGCAACAACCCAGTCACCCAGAATCACGTTCTCCCGGATGTATGCGCCCGCGCGCACCTGGCAATTCCTCCCTATCCAGGCGGGCCCCTTGATCACCGCGCCGGGCTCCACGACGGTCCCATCCCCGATGTACACCCGCTCGCCCACGAACGCGTGCCCCATCACCCGCCCACGATTCGCGGGTTCCAGATGCACCTGCAGATATGCACCCACCTTCTTCAGCGCGTCCCACACGAACTCAACCTCCTCAAACAGCTCGCGGTGCGCGGTCCGGGCCAGGTCGACGTACTCCTCAGGTCGAAACATGCCGGTAGCGTAATGCAAAATCTGAAATTAAGAACACCGGATTCTCGCGCCCGATGCGACCGGCGAGCGCGCTATTTCGCGACGCTCGCGCCCGCCTCATTGGCGGCCTCGTCCCGCGCGCGAATGAAGAGCCGCCCGCCCGGCGCGGGCACGCGGAACTCCTCCACCAGAGAATCCAGCACGCCGTCGATCGGCAACACCGGGTCGAACTCCAGCCCATCCGCCGAAACGGTCACCGATGTCAACACCGAGGCCGCATCCTCGACGCGAAATGCCGCGTTGGTCCCCTCCATCTGCAATCCAACGATCTGCGGCGGACGATTGTCGATCAGCACCAGCTCGCTGATCCGCTCGCCGCTCAAGGCCGCGCCGGGATTCGAATGTCTGTCCGAGGCCGTCACCCGAAACTCGTACCCGCCATCCGCCCAACCGGACGTGTCAAAGCTGAGAATGGGTCGATCCAAGGGCTTGTCGAAATCCATGAACCCACCCTTCCCGCGCGGTCGCCACCCGACCCGGTACTCCAGCTTGTCATCGTTTGGATCGCTAGCCGTCCATACCAGGGTGCGGTAGCTGCGCCGCTCGATTCGCGTGAAGCGCGCCTCGTCGCCCACATCGGACAGCGGGTCTTTCTTCGCGGACGCGATCTGCGAGACGCTCCTGCTGGGCGGGGGCATGGTCGCCCGCGGGGCCGGCTCATAACCCTCCCCGGGCGCCAAAATCACAATTTTCCCGACCTCGGGCGGGAGATTCCGCGGGGTGTAGAAAACCTCCGCGCGCCTCGCTCTGCCGGCCGGCTCGAATCGCAGCTCAAACTGTAGGTATCGCGCCGCGCGGCTCGTGACTTTGCCCCCCGACATTGGCTGCCACTCGCCCCACGTCCCGTCCGGATCACGCGTATTCCCGGAGCGGGTCCGCACCGCCACGCCCTCCCCCTCCACCCTCGCGGAGCCCCAGTCGCTCAACGTCCCCCCATCGATCACCTCCGACCGGTACCATCCACTCTTCCCGGCGGATCCAAACTTCAACCATGCCGCCTCATTGCTGCCACCGGCCCAGAGGGTGTTTCCCGTGACGAGCAGCGCCGTCACATCCTTGGACTCCAGTTTGGCGACGATCCTCTCCCGGCCATCGTCGCTCACCCTGAAGACGCGCCCATCCCCTCCAGTGCCAACGATCCACTCGCCCCCATGCCGGGCCAGAGATTGCGGAAACTCCGAACCAGACCACAGGCGCCTCGCAAACCCCGGCTCCACCAGCAACCAGAGATCGCCACCCCCAGAGGGAGTCGCCGAAGGCGACGTCTCGACCTTAGGCGCCGGCGCGGCCGCGTCCTTGGCCCCCTCCTCTTTCTTCGGCTCGCCCCCGGAACTCGGCTCCGCCGCCTTCAGCGCGATCACCACCGGCGCAGCCACCGAAGATGCTTTCTTGGAACCCGAGTCTGCCTTGCCGCCCGCCACGAACGCGATGTGCCCCGCCTCGTCCACCGCAATCTGTCGCACCTCGCCCCGCCCCGAATCGAATAGCGCGAAGGCCTTGCCATCGCCCTCCAGTCTCAGCAAAAGCCCCCGACCCTCTGAACCCACCAGCACCCTACCATCCCGATCCAACGCAAGACAGCGCAGGTTCGATTCTTCCCCGTCGTAGGCGACCGATCCCTTCCCTTTCTCGATCACCTTGAAAAGCCGCCCGCGGTTTCCCGTCGCCACGTACAGCTCTTTGCCCGCCCAGAGGAGAGCCCAGACGTGCTTTTCGCCAGGCTCATAGTAGACTTCCGGTTCCTTGCCCCCCTCGCAGCGATACACCTTCGCGTCCGGAGAACACGACGCATACACGGCGCCGTCCGGCCCCGCAGCCACCGCGTAGACATTCGCCCCGGGCAACTTCGCCACCCCAGAGACCTTTCCCGTTCCGTCGGCACGCAGGATCCAGCCCTTGGGCCCCGTCCCCAGCAACGCGCCACCCGCGCCATCATCCGCCACCGACCAGATCGCCTCAACCCCAGAGAGAACGAGATTGCTCATCACCGAAAACCGTCCCCCGGCCGCAACGAAGCCATCCTCGCCAATCAACGCCCCGTCGGCCTCACCCTTCCGCCAATCCGAATACGTCTCGACAATCACTCGCTTTGTCTCCACCGCCGACAGACCGGATGCCACCAGCGCCGAGATCACAACCATTAAAGACCGATTCATCCGCACCTCCAGATTCACAGACGTTCACCGGACCGTGAGTCGCGCGACGGAAGAACCCTCGACCGCCCCTTCCGTCGCCTGCCTCATCTCCGCCACCACAGAATCACTGATCGCCTCCACTTCCGAGGGCCCATTTCGCAGCACGGCCGCCACCGAACCCGGCACATCCTCATGTCGCCCCCAGCCATCGCGCACGCCGTCCTGCTGCCGGCTCACCCTCACCATCAGCACGTTCGCGCGCCCAAGCCTATTCATCCCCTCGATCAATTCGCCAAGCGATCGCGGCCCCGGCCCCTCCTCGCGCCTCGAGCCGAACAACGCCAGCAGCCCCGTGCCCCCGCCGCCCGTGCCAGAATCCTTGGCCAGGAACGTCCGCTCATCATTGGCCTCCACCCGCAACACCTCCCCCGCCCGGGCCTCCTCGGGAACCGTGAACTCAAACTCCCTGTGCTCCTCTCCTCCCCAACGTCTCTCCAGCCGCACCTCCACCCGCACCACCTCGCCAGGACGCGCCTGCCGCGGCCAAAGCGTCACGGATTCGATCCGCGCCTCCTCCCGGCGCTGCGCCACCCGCACATCCAGGTCCAGCCCCTCGGGATGAATCTCCTCAAAGGGCTGCTCGAAGACTCGCTTCAGTCGGCCTCGCATATCCATCGCCGCGTCCACCACCACCTCGGCATCCCCGCTGGAAAAGCCGTCCAACCGCAGCGCCTGCCCGTTGCGCAGCCGCATCGCCCCGGTCACGCAAATCGTCATTTCCTCGCCCACGTGCTCGCTGCCCAGCACGCTGTCGATCAGAAGCGACGCCACGACCGAAGGCGCCATCTCCCTCTGCGCGAGAAAATTTCCCCGATATTCCACCGGACCGCGCCCCTCAAAATCCACCCTGACCCGGTACGCGGGCAGAACCGGCTTCGGCCCGACCCGACCCGCGATCGCGGAAAAACGATCTTCCAGCACCGTGCCCGCCACCCGCCGAATGTTCGCCATCTTGAACGGTCGCTGGTAGCTCGGGACCGTCGTGATGATCTCGGCCTCGCACATGGGCATCTCCACCTCGCCCAACCCCATCATCGGATGCCCAAATGCCAGGACCCGATCCCCGTCCCTCCACGTCAGCGTTCCCGTCCCGCCCATGGTGATGTCACCGGTCAGGAACGCCGCGGATACCGCGGCCCCGGGCGTCAGTTCACCGCCGGGCGCATCCGCGTCGCCGCGCCCGCCGCCCCCCGAGGCCAGGATCACGCCGGCCCCCGCCCATAGCTTCTCCAGGGCGCGCAACGCCCGCCCCGTCGCCCCGGACACCTCCAGCGGCAGCGCCAACCAGTCGCTCGTTATGCCGCCACCCAGCAATCCTTCGCGCACCAGCCTCCGCATCGAAAACCTCGCGGGCCGTCGCGCCCCCCCATCGAGATACGCCCCCGTTTCCAACATGTCCTCGATCGGCGTGAAACCACAGTGCCCGTCCTTTTCGAAAATCGCCACCCTGCGTGACAGCGCCCCCGCCAGTCTCCCATCGATGTACAGCGGGCTGCCGCTCATCCCGTGCACCGCCCCAGTCACCCGCGTCTTCTCGTCCACAAGCCGCCCGATGATCATATGTTTGCCTGGTCCAATCCCATTGCGCAGGACACCCAGGATCTCCGTCTCGACAGGTTCCGCGTTGGTCCCCCGCAGCACCGTCATGACCACCCCCCGCATCCCCGGCCTGATCTCGTCCACCGGTATCGTCACCGTCGCCGCACGTCCCGGCCCCGCGACAATCATCGCCGCACCAAGCCACGCCAAAATGCCCGCCCAAGAGGCACGCAACATAAATGTTTAGTCTGCCGCGCCTCCTCCCGCTCCGCAACCCCCTTCCGCTCCTCCAGGGCTCTTGGCTTTTCGACGGCAACCTGTTGGAGTCAGCCCTCAGGCTGAATCAACAGGCTAGAGCCTGGACTCCAACGGCTTCGGTCGAGCAAACCCAGAGACCTGCCTCTCCTCTCCCCGCGCCACGGAGGGCCGAGACCACCCTCTCGCGCCCGTCGAAAAACCCACACACCAGACGCGTTGGCCATGGGAGGGACACCGGCCCCGGCCCGAAGAGAATCGCCGCTTGCCAGCTGGCATGCCTCTGGTATACTACAAGCATACATGGCAGCCGATTCGACCGCCCCCCTCCGGCTCCGCGCCTACGGCCACATCCAGGCCAAGATGCTCTCCGGCCAATTGCTCCCAGGCGCCGTCGTGTCGGAGCAGTCCATCGCCGAGGAACTCGGCATGAGCAGGACGCCCGTCCGAGACGCCATTCGCCATCTTGAGCGGGAGGGCATGCTCGCGCCGGTCCCCCGCTACGGGACTGTCGTGCGCGATCTCGACCGGCGCGACCTCGCCGACCTCTTTGAACTCCGCGAGGCGCTGGAGCCATTTGCGGTGGCGCGCGCCACGGGCCGGCTCTCCCGCGAGGACGTCGCGGCCCTCGTCGGCTTCTGCCAGGAGATCCGCGCCCTCGCCACGGGGCTGGGACGTTCACGGGGTCAGGCGCTTGACGCCCAAGGCATGCGCCGCCTGCTGGAGGCGGACATGGCATTCCATCTCACGCTCCTGCGCGCGGCCGGCAACCCGAGGCTCCTGAAGATCGTCTCCGACTCGCGCCTGCTGGCGGGGGTCTTGGGCGCGCGACGCCAAGAGCACACGCGGGATGTCCTCCTCCACACCTGCCGGGAGCACGACGCGATCCTTCGCGCGGCTGCGGCGGGCGACGCCCGGACGGCCGCCCGCCTGATGGCGAAACACATCCGCTCGAGCCGCGACCAGGCCCTGGCCGCGCACGACAGCGAACCGCGCGGCGGGCGCGCCCACGCCGGCGCGGCTGTCCTCCCGCCCGGGTTCCTGGCCGGGTCGCCACCCCCCGGCGCATCCCGCCCCCGCCATCGAAAACCTAAATCGAGACGCCGCACTTCCCCTGAATAAGCGCACCGGAATGTATCACGCCAACGCCATCAGTAATCTCCCGTACGCTCGTTCCCGGCGCGCATCGTGGCTCGCATCCGTCGGCGCCATTCTTGCGTCCGCACACTGGGTCCAGGGCGCCACCCCCGAAAAAGACAGCACCATGTCGGAGGCCGTCCCCACCGTGAAACCGGCGCAGAAGCAAGACGTCGTCGTCTTCAAGGAACCCGGCCGCTATGGCGGCTGGCCAGCCAACCACGGCCTGTGGCAGTGGGGAGACGAGATCGTGGTGGGCTTCACCGTGGCATGGTTCAAGCACGCCACCAATGACCACGCCATCGACCGCGCCAAACCCTCCGAGGAATGGCAGGCCCGCAGTCTAGACGGCGGTTTGACCTGGCGGACGGAAAACGCGCTGCCCTTCACCCACCCAGGCAAGGAGGCGAAACCCGCGCCCCTCGACGGCCCGCTGGATTTCACCGCGCCGAACTTCGCGCTCATGTTCCGCTTCGGAAGCCTGCACGTTGGACCATCGTGGTTCTATGTCACGGCCGATCGCTGCCGGACATGGCGCGGACCATTCTCGTTCGATGTCGAGGGAATCGACAGGATCTGCACGCGCACGGATCTGGTCGTGCTGGGGGCGCGCGACTGCATGATGTTCGGCAGCGCCGCGAAGAGCGATGCGAGGGAGGGCCGAGTCTTCTGCGCGCGGACCACCGACGGCGGCCTGCATTGGAGACTGGTCTCTCTCATCGGTCCAGAGCCGAAGGCCGGATTCGCCATCATGCCCTCCTCGCTCCGCATGCCGGGCGGCGCCTTCCTGACCACCATCCGAAACGGCGGAGGACCGCGCCGCTGCATCGACGCATGGCGCGGCGATGACGAGGGGCGCCACTGGACTTCCCTGGGCGATGCCACGCCCGACATCGGGAGCAATCCGCCAAGCCTCGTGCGCCTCAAGGACGGTCGCCTCTGCCTCACATACGGATACCGCAGGAAACCCTTTGGTGTCCGGGCACGGATCAGCGCGGACGAGGGCCAAGCCTGGGGCCCCCAGATCATCCTCCGCGACGATGGGCTCACCGGCGACCTCGGCTACCCGCGCAGCATCGTGCGCCCCGATGGCAAGGTATTGACCGTCTATTACTTCAACGGCCCCCGCGACGAGGATCGCGCGATCGAGGCGACCCTATGGCAACCATGACAAGGACAACCGCGCCCGCCGCCCCCATCCGCCCAAATTCGCGCGTGGGCCACGCTTCGCTAGTCGTCGCCTTGGCCGTCGGGCTGTGCGCCACCGCACGCGGCGAAACCATCACCAACACCCTCGGAATGGCGCTGGTCCCCATCGGCCCCGGTTCATTCCTCATGGGCCAGGACGGGCCCCGCGCGGATTACAAGATGATGGCGCATCCGGCCAAGTTCGATGACGCCGACTGGGATGAGCGCCCCGCGCACCGCGTCGCGATCACCGCCCCTTTCCACATGGCGGCGACGGAGGTCACCAACGACCAGTACGAGCGCTTCGACCCGTCCCATCGGCAGCAGCGCGAAACGTCGAAACTCTCGCGCACGGGCGATGAGGCGGTGATCACTGTCAGCTGGCACGATGCCGTAAAATTCTGCGAGTGGCTCTCGGCCAAGGAGAGGCGCCCATATCGCCTGCCCACCGAGGCAGAGTGGGAATACGCCTGCCGCGCCGGCACGACCACCCTCTTCCACACCGGCGACTCGCTCCCGCCCGGTTTTCACAAGTGGATCTCAAACACGGGCCTCAGGGACCTGTATTTCAAGTCTGATGCCGCGAAGCGCCGGATCGACGGACACCTCCCGCCCGAATTCCGCGCCCCCCCGGGCGACGCCCCCCTGAAAGTCGCCCGCACCCCCGCGAACGCATGGGGACTCTCCGACATGCACGGCAATGTCGAGGAATGGTGCCTGGACTGGTACGGTCCCTACGAGGCCACCGACCAAAGAGACCCGGTCGGGCGCAGCGACGGCGATTTCCGCGTGACGCGGGGCGGCTGCCACTCCGCACTCACGCGCCTCCTTCGCTCCGCCAACCGCGCCGGCCGCCTCCCGGATACGCGCAACGACATGATCGGCTTTCGTGTCGTGCTCGCACCACCCCCACAGGGCCAGCCTCTGCCCCCTGCCCCTCCGCCCCTCAACGCGACGGACGTGAATCCAAAGCCCGCGCCACCATCCGCCGTCCCCCAGCAGACAACGCCCGTCTTCTCGGGGCCAAAACCCTTCGTGAGAATCCCGCCCGACTCCTTTGGCCCGCTCTTCTCCTCGCACAACCACAGCCCGGCGATCGCACAATGCCCCAACGGCGACCTCCTCGCGGTCTGGTATTCCTGCGTGGAAGAGTCCGGCCCCGAGCTCTGCGTTCTCGCCAGCAGGCTCCGGCGAGGCGCCTCCGAATGGGAGCCCGCCTCACCATTCTGGGATGGGCCAGACGTGAACGATCACGCCCCAAAACTCTGGTCCGACGGCAAGGGCTCGCTCCTTTTCTTCGCCCGCGGCCTTTCCGAGAACGTGGTGCGCACATCCACCGATAGCGGCGCCACCTGGTCCAAGGCCCGCACCCTGCAGCCCCACGGCGAATTCGCCAACGCCCCGATCCGCACCCGCGAGGGCTTCCTGCTCGTGCCCCACGACAATCGCTCCACCAGCCTCGTCATCAGCCGCGACGACGGTACGACGTGGACTTTCCCAACGCTGGCATCCAAGGCCCACGACTATCGTCCCGGCGGCAAGGGCTGGCGCCTCGCCGGAATACACAACGGCCTGGTCCAACTCATCGACGGCCGCCTCATGGCCATGGGCCGATTCGACCAGCCCGCCGACCAGGAGCGCTTCGGTTTCAAAACGCCCATCAGTCTGTCCTCGGATTGGGGGGAGACTTGGACCTATGAGGCCAGCCCATTTCCCGCGATCAGCAGCGTGCAGCGCCAGGTCCTCATGAGGTTGCGGGAAGGCCCCCTGCTGTTCTGCTCGTTCACCGACCAGTGGCGCGATCGCAAGAACCGCAAAGGTCTGCCCTTCGAGGATGCCTCGGGCGGACGCTTCACGGGCCATGGCCTGTTTGCCGCGCTCTCGTCCGACGATGGAAAAACCTGGCCGTCCCAGCGGCTCGTCACCGCCGGCGGCCCGGATCGCCCCGTCAGCGCCATCGACCGCGTGGAATTCACAATGGGCGACGCCTCCGCCGAGCCCTGCGGCTATCTCGCCGCCTGCCAGGGCGACGACGGTATGATCCAGCTGATCACAAGCAAGAACCACTACGCATTCAACCTGGCATGGCTGAAGGAGAAACCGGCCCCGCCGCGCCAGAATTAGCCGAGGGTCCAATTGCGAACCAGATATTTGCGGTCAACGTCAAATGAAAACTCCTATTGCAGAAAATACCATGCGGCATATGGCGGCCCTTCCCGGCCCGCTGCGGGGGATCGTTCCACCCATGGTCACGCCCTTGCGCGGCCGCGACGAACTGGATGTCCCAGGCCTCGAGCGGCTCATCGAGCACATCCTCGCCGGCGGCGTCAGCGGGCTGTTCATTTTGGGCACGACGGGCGAAGGGCCCAGTCTCAGCTACCGCCTGCGCCGCGAAATGATCGAGCGCACTTGCCGCCAGGTGCGCGGCCGCGTCCCAGTGCTCGTGGGCATCACCGACACCGCATTCGTCGAGTCGGTGAATCTCGCCCGCTCGTCCGCCGATGCCGGCGCGGATGCCGTGGTCGTCGCCCCCCCCTATTACCTCCCGGAGGCACAGCCCGAGCTTCAGGAGTATCTCGACCACCTAGTGCCAGAACTCCCGCTTCCCCTCTTCCTCTACAACATGCCCGCGCTGACCAAGGTCTCGTTCGAACTGGAGACGGTTCGCCGCGCGATGGACAACCCCCGCATCGTCGGCCTGAAAGACAGCTCGGGGAACATGATCTATTTCCACCGCGCCGTGGGCCTGCTCCATCACCGTCCCGATTGGACCCTGCTGATCGGACCGGAGGAAATGTTGGCCGATGCCGTCCTCGCCGGCGGCCATGGCGGCGTCAATGGCGGCGCGAACTTCCACCCCCGCCTCTACGTCGAGTTGTTCCAGGCGGCGCGGGCGGGCGACGCCGCTCGCACCCGCCGTCTCCACGCACTGGTCATGCGGATCAGTGACAACCTCTACCACGTCGGACGGCATCCCTCGGCAATCATCAAGGGGATCAAGTGCGCCCTCTCGCTGCTCGGCGTATGCGACGATTTCATGGCCGAGCCGTTCCACCGGTTCCGCGAGCCCGAGCGCCAGAGGGTGCGAGACCTCCTGCAGGAAATCAAATCCGAGACCCTATGAACCCGCGACACATTGCCACCATCACCATGCTCCTCTGCGCAATGGCGCAGGGATGCCCCGCCGAGACTCCCCCAGCCAAGGTCCCCGGCATTGTCATCGATCACGTGCCGGCGTCGTCCGGCGTCTACATCGGCTCGCCGAGCATCGCCATCCTCCCCAATGGCGACTACGTGGCCTCGCACGACAACTTCGGCCCCAAAACCACCGAGCACCAGCGCGCGGCGACCGCCGTGTTCCGCTCGGCCGATCGCGGCCAGTCATGGAGGAAGGTCTCGGAGGTTCAGGGGGCCTTCTGGTCCAGCCTCTTCGTCCATCGCGGCGCCCTCTTCCTGCTCGGCCCCGACCGCCACCATGGCAACATACTGATCCGCCGCTCGACCGACGGCGGCGAAACGTGGACTTCGCCGACGGATGGCACGAACGGCCTGCTGCGCGATAATGGCGAATACCACTGCGCCCCAATGCCCATCATCGAGCACAGGGGCCGACTCTGGCGCGCATTCGAATGGCGCCACCCGCCCATCGCCTGGGGCATCAATTATCGCGCGACGATGCTGTCCGCCCCCGTCGATGCCGACCTCCTGAATGCTGCCTCCTGGACCCTCGCCGAACCCCTGCCCAGCGATCGATCCTGGAACGGCGGCGACATGGGCGCATGGCTCGAGGGCAACGCCATGGTCGCGCCCGACGGGACCCTCGTCGATGTCCTCCGCGTCCAGACCCAGTCGCCCGACGAGAAGGCCGCCATCGTCCGCGTCAGCACCGATGGGCGATCCATGTCTTTCGACCCGGCCACCGGCTTCGTGAAATTCCCCGGCGGCTCAAAGAAATTTGCCATCCGCTTCGATCCCCAGAGCAAATTGTACTGGTCCCTCGCCAACGCCATCCCGGACCGGCACCGCGCCGAGAATCCCGGCGGGATCCGCAACACGCTCGCCCTGACATCATCGCCAGACCTCACGAATTGGACCGTGCGCTGCATCCTGCTCTACCACCCGGACGTCCGCAGCCACGGCTTCCAGTACGTGGATTGGCTGTTTGACGGGGAGGACCTCATCGCGGCCTGCCGCACCGCCTACGACGACGGCCTCGGCGGCGCCCACAACGCCCATGACGCCAACTTCTTGACCTTTCACCGCTTCACCGCCTTCCGCGCGAAAACGATGGCCGATTCGGTGCCATTCACGGTCGCGCCCCCTCCCAAGATCGAGACCCCCGAGCACATCGTCACCGGCCACGGCTGGACCGAGGCGACGCTCGCCGACAACCAGGCCGCGTTCGCCAACCGAAACTATGTCTGGAAGAATGTGCCAAAAGATTTTCGCGGGTGGCGCATCACACAGACCAGCGGCGGAGTGCGCGCCGAGATCCGCGTCCGCGCCCAATGCGATACCACGCTCATCGCAGCGACCCCCGCCAAACAGACCGAAATCGACCTCGTCGGCTGGAACACCATCCCCAATGCCACCTTTCATTACACGGACCCCGGCAAGACGCCCATGGCGATCTACTGCCGCCCGATGAAAGCCGGAGAAGAATTTGCGGTGCCGCAAGGCGGTTGGCACGGCATGGTCGTGCTCCTTCCGCCCCATGGTGTCACCGTTGGACGAATCCCGGCCGCCGTTCGCCCGCTGGAGCGCCTCAGATACAACAACCCGGGCCTCGTCGTCGATCTCGGCGTCGGGCTCTGGGCCTGGCCCCTCCCAATGGACTTCGATGGCGATGGCGACCTCGACCTCGTCGTCAACTGCCCCGACAAGCCCTACAATGGCACTTACTTCTTCGAAAACGCCACCGGCGACACCGCGAAAACCAAGATGCCCGTGTTCAAACCCGCAAGGCGCATCAGCAGGGGCCTGCAAAATGTCCAGGTCAGCTATGTTGCCGGCAAACCCCGCGTCCTGTCGCCCGCCACCGAGTATCCCGACTTTCTCAAAACCGGTCTCGCGAACGGCACAGACTTGCCCCGCCCGACCAACGTCCACCCGAATAAAGTCCGCGCCAATATGTGGCGCTACGCCGATTACGACGGCGACGGCCCCCTCGACATCATCGTGGGCGTCGGAGACTGGACCGACTACGGATGGGACAACGCCTACGACGCCACCGGCACGTGGACCAACGGCCCCATCCACGGCCTCGTCTATGTCATCCGCAATACCGGCACCACCGCCAGCGCCACCTACGGCACCCCCGCCAAGGTCATGGCCGACGACAGGCCCGCCGAGGTCTTCGGCTGGCCATCCCCCAATCTCGCCGACTTCGACGGCGACGGGGACCTCGACCTGCTCTGCGGCGAATTTCTGGATGGCTTCACCTATTTCGAAAACCTCGGCACCCGCACCGCCCCCAAATACGCGCCGGCCAAAAGGCTGCGAACCGCCCAAGGCCAACCGCTCGTCATGGATCTCCAGATGGTCACGCCCACGGCCATCGACTGGGACCGGGATGGCGACCTCGACCTCATCGTCGGCGACGAGGACGGACGCGTCGCGTTCATCGAGAATACCGGCAAGCTCGCCGATGACCGCACGCCGCAGTTTCTGTCCCCACTCTACTTCCGGCAGGAGGCCGATGAAGTAAAGTTCGGCGCCCTCGCCACGCCATGCGCCTTCGATTGGGACGGCGATGGCGACACGGACATCATCTGCGGCAACACCGCCGGCTACATCGCGTTCTTCGAGAATCTCAGCGGCCCGGGCATCGAGAGACCCAAATGGGCGGCGCCCAAGTATCTCGAGGCGGACGGCAAGATCATCCGGATCATGGCGGGCCCCAATGGGAGCATCCAGGGCCCCTGCGAGGCCAAGTGGGGATACACGACGCAGACCGTCGCCGACTGGGACGGTGACGGCCTGCCAGACATCGTCGCGAATTCTATCCTGGGCAAGGTTCACTGGTATCACAACATCGGCACGCGCGCGCACCCGAAACTCGCAGCCGCACAGTCCATCGACGTCGAATGGGACGGCCCACAGCCAACCCTCGCATGGGGTTGGCTCCGCCCCCAGGGCAAAGCCCTGCTGACGCAGTGGCGCACGACGCCGGTCGCGGCCGACTGGAACAACGACGGACTGACCGATCTCGTGATGCTCGATCAGGATGGCTATCTCGCGTTCTTCCAGCGCACCAAACGGGATGGAACTCTCGCGCTGCTGCCACCCATGCGGGCCTTCTGCGACGAAAAGGGCGAAGCCATGCGCCTCAGCACAGGAACGGCCGGGAAAAGCGGTCGCCGCAAACTCTGCATCGTGGACTGGGACGGCGACGGCATGGCCGACATCCTCGCGAACGCCGCCAATGCCAGACTCCTCCAACAGCTCGACGCCCACGACGGCAAATGGCTCTTCAAAGACATGGGTTTGCTCACCGCCCAGAACATCGAGGGGCATGACGTGAGCCCAACGGTGGTCGATTTCAACGGCGACAAGATACCCGATTTCCTCGGCGGCGCAGAAGACGGCCACTTCTACTACCTCAAGAACCCCCGCTCAAAGTGATCCATGCGACGAGGGCAACTGGACCGTCGGCACGCTCCTCGCACCACCAGACTCGACCCAACTCGAAACCCCAACAACCAAGCACCGAACCCCACCCACCATGAAAGAAATCACATTATCCCTCGCCCTCGTGCTGCTGGTCCCAGCCCTGGCGCCCGCGGCCGAACGGCCGGACCTGATCTGCTCGGAGTTCATCTACGACGCCGCGCCATTCCCCTCCTGCCATGCCACCACCATAGCCGAGACAAAAGGCACCCTCGTGGCCGCGTGGTTCGGCGGAACACGCGAGGGAGACCCCGATGTCGCCATCTGGGCCTCGCGCCATGAGACCGACGGATGGACGCCGCCCACCGAGGTCGCCAACGGCGTCCAACCCGACGGCGCCCGCCACCCCTGCTGGAACCCCGTCCTGTTCCAGCCAAAGGACGGCCCCCTCCTCCTCTTCTACAAGGTCGGCCCCTCGCCCAACCGATGGTGGGGCATGCTCCGCACCAGCAACGACGGCGGCAATACGTGGGGCGATGCTCGCCGCTTGCCCGACGGCGTCCTCGGCCCCATCAAGAATAAACCGGTGCAATTGCCCGATGGCTCCCTCCTCTGCCCCTCGAGCACCGAGACCGATGAGAAGCCCTCGAAATGGCGCGTCCACTTCGAGCGCACGCCGGACCTCGGGAAATCCTGGACCCGCGTCGAACCACCCGCGGGCGAACCCATCAACGCCATCCAGCCCAGTATCCTGCTCCATCCCGGAGGCACGCTCCAGGCACTGGGACGTACGCGGGAAAAGCGCCTCTTCGAAACGTGGTCGAAAAACGGCGGCCAATCCTGGGGACCGCTGGCGCTCACCCCGCTCCCCAACCCCAACTCTGGAACCGATGCCCTCACATTGCGCGATGGCCGTCACCTCCTGGTCTACAACCACACCCCCAGGGGCCGATCACCCCTGAATCTCGCCATTTCCACCGACGGCCAATCATGGCAGGCCGCCCTCGTCCTTGAGGACGAACCCAAGGCCGAGTTCAGCTACCCAGCCATCTTCCAAACCGCCGACGGCCTCGTCCACATAACCTACACCTGGAAGCGCCAGAAAGTCCGCCACGTCGTGTTGGACCCCACAAAACTCTCGCCGCGATCCATGCCCAATGGCGAATGGCCCCCAATGGCACTGGTTCAATCAGGCCGATAACTGCACCCCACCTGAGAATGCCCAGTGTCCGCCGACGGAAGATCGATCCCCCCGCGAATCCACAATCACTCCCAGGCCACCTTCCGCCACCCCAAAAAAACACGAGAATTAGCCTTGCCTCATCCCCGTATAATCGCTCAGATTATCGGCAGAATTGAAGGCGCAATCTTTGGCTTCATGGAGCACCTCCCGATGAATCGGTTGCGGCTCGCTGCCTTGGCTCTGCTGGGATCCGCCACGCTGGCGAGCGATCTCGGCGCGCAGACGAATTACACGCTCAATGTAACTAGTGTCGCGAGTTCGCCCTATGACTGGGGCACGCCCTCGAACTGGGACCTGAACAGCGTCCCGGGCTTCGCGTTCGGCAGCGGCAGCTCCAACGACATCGCGACCATCAACTTCAACGTCGGCGGCATCCCCTCCGTCACGTTCAGTGGGACCGAATACGTATTCCAGAAGCTCTCGATCACCGAAACCGCATCCGCCAATTCCGACGGAAACTTCTATGGCAGCAGCGGCTTCACCAACTCCTTTACCCCCCCCTTCACACAAACAGTCCAGCGCGTGGAATACCTCAGTGGCGGACGGCAGATCGACTTCTATGGGGACCTCGTTATCCAAGACTGGGCCGATGGCCTCGCCTTCGAGGTCGACACCACCGGCGGCAGCACCCTCGATTTCGGCGGTGGAATCACCGGCACCGACGGGATCCGCATCGTGGGCAACGACACGATGTACTTCCGCGGCTACAACATGTCCTACGGCGCAGGCCTCTCCAATGGCCTCATCTTCAGTGGCGAGGTCGGCGGAAACAAGAGCTTCTACATCGACGCGACAACCGGGCCCGTCACCCACGACATACCCAATCTCGTCATAGAGAACAGCGGCGCATTCAACATCAACTTCGGCCGACTGGCCGGCTCCAACAGCATCGCGGTGAACATCAGCAACGTGGTGCTCACCACCAACACCACCAGCCTCCGGTTCGGCGGCGACTCCGAACACGACGGCACACCTACGGCCACCGTCAACGTCAACGGCCAGGTCGATTTCTCCGTCGCCACCGCTGCCGCTAACCGCACCCTCGTCCTCAATTCGACCTACGGCGGCATCGTCAATTTCAACAGCAACATCGTCGTGAACCAGGACTTGGATGTCGCGCGGACCATCGTCTGGAACGGCAACGGCGTGGCCCGCGTCAACGCCGACATCATCCAGACCAATGGGTCGCTCACCAGTCTCACCAATCGGCTCGATGGCGACAGGAACCTCGTGGTCGAGGTGGATGCCGAGAGCCGCCTCGGCACCGGCAACATCGACATTCGCAACGGCTCCGTCCTCCGCATGGCCTACGACGTCTACGGCGACGCCAACGGCTATCCTGGCTCTTCCTTCCGCTACGGGGAGAGCGCCAACACCTTCTTCGATTTCGCCACGAACCAATCGGGCTTCTTTGACCCGGTCGCCAATAGCACCTCATCCGGGCTGGTCCTCCGCGCCTTCAACGGCATCAGCGGCAACCTCACCGGGGCCAACTTCACCAATGCCAGCGGCTTCTATGCCGCCAACACCATATCGTTCCAGACCAACGCCATCATCGGCGAGCGCGCCACCGCCCTCCCCACGCGCGCCCAGCTCGGCGGCGCCATCCTCTATCAGGGCATCCAGACCGCAGGCGGCACGTACACGAATATCGGCGACGATGGCGCCACCTCCATCTACAAGGGTGTTGCTATCTGCGCCCTAACCCCCATGGGCACGGGCGAACTGCCTGTCCTCGATGACCCCTCCGTCAATGCGAATTACTTGGAGGACACATTCCTCAGCGGCTTCTTCGGCACCCTCTCCGCCCGCCCCGGCCAAGACCTCGAGGTCCTGATCCCAGGCAACGTCTTCGTCTCCCCTAATTCTTTCGGGAGCAACGCCGCCTTCAACGCCAGCACCGGGGTCGCCTACTTCCGCGGGCCGGGCACGCTGTCCTTCCAACGCCGATACACAATCAACGCCATCAACACCACCGCAGATCCCTGGGAAGGCACGGTCTCCAACCTCGTCCGCATCGGCCTCGATGGCACCGCCAGCCCCGAAAACCCCCTCGCGATCCAAAGTCAAAGCTCCCTCATCGCCGACCTCATCGGCACCGGTGCCATCCCCCAGTTCAAGACCATGACCGTGCGCAATGGCCGCATCCGCGTGCGTGGCGGTGACAATATCGGCGAGGCGACCGGCGCCACCGACACCACGCTCGTCATCGGCTCCGGCGCCAGCCTCCTGCCCGACGATGGCACAGGCAACAACGCCGCAACCATCACACTGAATCGCGGCAAGATCATCTTCGAGGACGACGGCGCCCTGTACACCGGCACCGAGCCGGACGTTCTGAACGCGAGCACAAACTCCGTGTTCAATGCCATGCAGTTCAGCTCGAACTGTCTGTTCGTCATCAACGACGGCAGCTCCGGAACCGCGGGCCTCGGCGGATTCCGAAATCTCAATACCGCCCTCTACACCCACATGCTATCGAACATGAACATCGTCCTCGGCGACGATGGCATGCGCACCGCCCGCGTCGCCAGCGCCACGGCGTTCGCGATCGGCGACGGCAAGCGCCTGACCCAGGATGCGAATTCCAACGGCAACCTCAACCGCCTCATGACCATCTCCGGATCGACCACCAGCGATGTCCCCGTCGTCGCGGTCGCGGGCGCCAGCAATGTCATGATCACCGCCTCGGGCGCCCGGACCTTCAACATCGGCGCCAGCGTCATCACGACCAACGCCCTCCTCACCACCCTCAACAGTTTCACCAACCGCTTCATCACGGTCCTGGATGATGGGACGACGCGCTCCAACGCGACCCAGAACGGCACCATCGCCATGAACGGTGCCACGAACCTCTTCCAGGACCTCCTCCTCCAGGGCGGCACCGCCAGCATCAGCGGCACCAATGCGGTCGCCAACAACATCGAATCCCGGGGCATGCGCGGCGCAACAGCCGCCCTCCGATTCTTCGCGGACTTCAACACCGTCAGCAATGCCCTCTCCACCGATGGCGGTGACCTCTGGTTCGGCAACAACGCGGGCGATATCTCCACCGTCTTTGGCGACATCGTCGTCCGCGACACGACCAACGACACCGCCAGCATCATCCTCGGCTCCGGCATCGTCCAGGTCGCGGGCAACATCTATGCCGACGGCACCGCCAACACCAACGCCGCCTTCGCCATCCGTATCGCGCCGCAGATCAGCACGTATTCGGACACCGGCATCGTCACCGGAACGATCTGGATCGGGCCCACCAACCCGGCGATCGCCGGTTCCGCGCTCCTGCGCGTTAACGACCAAGACACCGACGTGACCATCGTCGGGGGCGATATCGTCCTGAACCAGGGGGCCGCGTACACGACCGGCAGCGCGATCAACCGCGGCGACCTCGTCGTGTCCAACAACATCGTCGTCAACGCCTACGGCATCGATCGCCGCACCACCACAAACGCCCTCGTCTTCGCCCCCAGCGGCAATGCCAACCTCCTGCAGATCTATGCCTACCGGGATGTCGTCACCAACGACGGCGTCGGAATCCTCGACCGGCTCACCGACGGAACCATGGCGCTCGGTTCGGACGGCATCATCATCAAGCCATACGGCCAGGTCCTCGTCGATTACAACCGCACCAATAACATCACGTACACCATCGGACAGAAGATCACCATCGACAACGGCGGGCCCCTCTACAAGGAGGACCAGGCGATGCTGTGGATGCGCGCCACCACGAACGCGTTCGTCGGCGCCCCCGGCACCGGCACGCCCTCGGTGAACATCACCAACGTCTGGCTGAACGAGAACGCCCACCTCCGGATCGACGAGGACAATGCCATCGTCAGCGTGGGACTGGTGCTAGCCGGCACCAACACCGCCATCGGCGAGGGCACGCCCACGCAGGCGGACGACTTCGACCTCCTCGATATCCGGTCCAGTTCGCCCGGTTCGCCGCGGACCCTCGCGATCGGCACCACCAACTCTCCCGTCGCAAACGACTCCACCTTCGAGACATCCCTTCTCGGCATCTCATCCCCCGATGTCACCCTGGATATCATCAATGGCACCCTGAACGACCGCCGCGACCTCGGCGGCGATATCCAGGGCAGCGTGACCGTGCGCAGGCTTCAGGCGCTGGTGATCACATCCGGACCCGACGCCATCCTCGACCTCGCCGGCAGCGGGCGAGTGATCGGCGACATCTCCGTCAGCAATAACCTCTCCCCCGGCGACCTCGCCTTCAACCCGGGAACGCTCACGGTCACCGGCGACGTCAGGTTCTTCGACACCACCGTTTTCAACTTCGACCTCCGCGGCGATGACATGACGGTGGACGGCGGCATCAACGACCTCCTGTCCATCGATGGTCCGGGCAGCGACCTCATCCTCGATGGGATCCTCAACGTCAGTGGGATCGGCACTTTCACCAACGCCGTCCTCGGCGATACGTGGACGATCATCCGCTACGGTGGACTCCTCACCAGCAACGGCGTCGACCTGGGCACCCTCCCCGAACTCGCCCCCGGACTCACCTGGGCGCTCAGCTACGACCTGGTCAACCAGTGGATTAATCTCACGGTCGCCATCCCAGAACCAACCACATGGGTCCTGATCTTCGTCGGCCTGGGCATCGCTGCCCTCGCCATCCGCCGCAGACCTTAAGCCGGCAAGCCGCCCAGATCGCTAAAGCTGGCGCCACACCACCCCTCCCGCGCCACACGCGCGCGTAGTCCGCCGCTCCCCGCCGCCCCCCCCGATGCGTGTTGCGCCGCGGCCCCCCTATCCTTATTAGAGTCCTGTGGGCGCGGTGTCGGCCGCGCCGTTGCCCCATGGGACGAAAACGACAGCAGATCAAGTCCGAACTGGCAGCCGCAACCGCAAGGCGCCGTCGGTCCCTCCTTGTCCCAGCCATCGCCATCCTCGCCGTCGCCACCCTGATCACCGCGGCCATCTTCCACCTCGCCAACCCGGAGGAGCCGATCATCCCCGGCCAGACCATCACCCCCGATCTCGCAAAACGATCGCGCATCCCACCGAACGAGGCCGTCGCGTGCGGCAAGTGCCACAAGCCCGAATTCGACCTCTGGGTCAATTCCCAGCACGCGTGGGCCAACCGGCTCGTCAGCGCCAGCCGCGACAAACCCGCGTTCCATCCCGACCGCCTCCTCGCCCATGGCTCATTCACCAACACCATGCGCGTCGCCACCGGCCTCTTCGAAATCACGACCACCGGCCGAACCGGCACCGCCTCCGTGCACCACGCCGAGGCCGTCATCGGCATCGAACCCCTCCGCCAGTACCTCGTGCCATTCCCCGGCGGCAGGCTCCAGGTCGTCGACGTCTCGTACGACCCCAGGAATGACGATTGGTTCAACGCGCAGGGCGACGAGGATCGCCAACCTAACGAATGGGGCTACTGGAAGAACCGCTCCATGACGTGGAACGTGCAGTGCGCCTATTGCCACATGACCGGCCTGAAGAAAAATTACGACCCCGCCACCGACGCCTATTCCACAACGTGGCGCGCCATGGGCATCTCCTGCACGCAGTGCCATGGCACGATGCCCGCCCACATGGCGAACCCCAAGGCCCCCGTCGTCGGCGCCGAGAAACGCTCCCCCGACCAGATCTTCCACGCCTGCGGTTCCTGTCACTCGCGCCGCGAAGAGATCACCGGCCGATTTGTCGCCCGAGACGATTACTTCGACCACTACCGCCCCGCACTTCCCGACCTCGGCAACACGTACTACCCCGACGGCCAAGTCTGGGACGAGGATTTCGAGTTCTCCTCTTTCCTCACCAGCCGCATGGGCCACAAGGGCGTCCGTTGCCTCGATTGCCACAACCCCCACTCGGGGAAACTGATCCTCCCGGTGGACAACAACGCGCTCTGCATGTCCTGCCACACCCCGCCCGGCCGTAATGGCGCCATCCCGATTCCCGACCCCGTCGCCCACGGCCACCACAAGGAGGGCTCCACGGGAAACCTCTGCGTCGAATGCCACATGCCCATAACCAAGTACATGGTCCGCGATCCGCGCCGCGATCACGGCTTCACCTGCCCCGACCCCCTGCTCACAAAGGAATCCGGCATCCCGAACGCGTGCAGCCGCTGCCACACCGACAAGTCCATCGACTGGAACCTCGAATGGGCCCAGAACTGGTACGGCGCCCGCCTGGAGCGGCGCTCCCGCCAGCGCGCCCGCCTGGTCGCGCGCGCACGCCGCATGGATGATTCGGCCGTCCAGCCATTGCTCGAAATGGCGCGGTCCGAGGAGATTGCCGCGTGGCGCGCAGCCATTGTCGGCATTCTCCAGCCATGGTCCCACCGGCCGGAGGTACGCTCCCTTGTCGAGGAATCGCTCGCCCATCCCAGCCCCATGGTCCGATCCGCGGCCGTGCGCATCCTCAGCCCCATGCCTGACGCCATCGACCGCCTCAAGCCCCTTCAATCCGACCCCTCCACCCTCGTCCGCGTCGATGCCGCATGGGCCGCAGTTCAACAGAGGGCCAGCACCGAGCCCGCCGCCTACCGCGAGCTCCTGGATTACATCAACAATACCTGTGACCAGCCACCCGGTGCCCTGCGCCAAGCCCAGCTCGCGCTCGCCGAAAATCGCCACGCCGACGCCGAGGCCTGGGCCCGGAAGGCCGCCTCATGGGATCCCACCGGCGCCGCGCACAATCTCCTCGCCAGAATCCTCCATGCCATCGGCAAGCGCGGCGAGGCCATCCAGAACTTCCGCGTCGCCATGCGACTCGAACCCACCAGCCCAGACCATCCCTATGCCCTCGCCCTGCTCCTCGCCGAAACCGGCGAGGTCCAGGAAACTATAAAGCTTCTCCAGAAAGCCGTTCAACTCGACCCGGGCTTCGGCCGCGCATGGTACAACCTCGGCCTGGGCCTCGCACAACAGAACCGCCTGGAGGAGGCCATCGCCGCGCTCCGCCAGGCCGAAAAACTCATGCCCGAGTCCCCGGACCCCGCCTACGCCCGCGCCACCATCCACCTCCGCCTCGGCGATATTCCCGCCGCCAAGGATGCCGCCCGCCGGGCGCTCGACATACAGCCCGACCACGAGGCCGCCAAAACCCTGATCCAGGGCGCGGACCATTAGCCCATGTTGTCACTTGAGATTTGGCCTTCTTCTGCCAATCTTGCGCGGGAATTTACGCTTATGGTACGGATCGCAACGGCCACATCCATCGCCTGCCTGGCGCTGTTCACCATGCCCCCAACGGTCCGAAGTGCCCCACAGGCATTTCAGGAGGCCGTTGTCACCGAGGCTGTCAATCGCGTCGACCTCCTGTCCGGCTCCGCCCAACGACCCGCCAAAGTCGAGGACCGCATCCACGGCAACGACGTCGTCCGAACCGGGGAACGGTCACGCGCCGAATTGAAGTTCCCCGATAGCACCATCGCCCGCGTCGGCGCAAATGCCGCCTTCTCCTTCCGCCCGGACACCCGGGGAATCGATCTCCAGAAGGGAAGCATCCTCTTCCACTCTCCTAGGGGCCTCGGCGGTGGCGAGATTCGCACCGCGGCGGCCACCGCTTCCGTCCTCGGCACCACCATCGTCGTCTCTGCCACCTCGAACGGTGGCTTCAAGGTTCTCGTCCTCGAGGGCAAGGCAAAGGTCCGGGACGCTAAGGGTCGGATCCTCATCCTGCAAGCGGGCGAAATGAACTGTATCCTGCCCGGCAGAGGCGGCTCCATGTCCCCCGTCATCACCTTCCATCTGGCCCAACAGATCGGCAGTTCCAAGCTCATCAACGGATACAAGGCCGCGCTGGCCTCCATCAAGAAGATTGAAGCGGCCATGAAACGCCAAGAACAGTTCATCCAAAGAGGTCTTCTCGAACCCACCGGCGAGGAAATGGGCGACGTCCAAGAGGGCGACATTTTGGAAATCCTTCCCGACCCAGAATTGCGTCGGCGCCAAGGACTGCTGGACCCGTTGGCACGCCGAATCTTCCTCGCGTTGCTCCATCGCTATTATTACATGCTCAACCGGCCCGCGGTTGTCACCGACCTCCCCCTTGACCTGCGGCATGTCATCCACCCCGGCGAACTCGATAACCCCATCGCCTTCCATGCCTTCCTCTTGGCGCTTGCCGCCACCGGATCCGGTGCCGGATCTGCCTCCGGTGACGATCCCGGCATAGATATCATCAGCGCACCCAATTTCGCCTTCGCCCCGCTCGAGGCCGGGTTCATCGCCAGGGGCATCGCGTTCAATGACGCCACCATCCACCTGGACGCATTCCGGCCCTCCGACGTCTTCACTTTCCTCTCTCTCGCCGATATCGTCATCAACGGAAACCTCGAGGTCGGCGGCCTGCGGGGCACCGTCGATTTCCACGCCCGGGGCACGATCGATTTCAGCGGCGAATCCACGATTTCGTCTCTCAACTTCGGCCTCAACATGGTCTTTGCCTCCGGCGGCCCCCTCTCCCTCAACACCGTGAATTTCGAACTCCCGGGCGGATTCCTCGGCCTCGCCTCCGGACAGTCCATAGACATCAACTCGGGCCAGTGGTTCGTGACAGACGGCCTCCACATCGCCGCCAGGGGCCCCGTCACCATCTCCGACCTCACGCTCAATGGATCCTACAACGTCAACGCCATAACGGAGGGACCATTGTCATACACCTTTCCGCAGGTCGATATCTTCGCCGGCGGACCCATCACCCTGCTGAACACGGACTTCGGCAATGCCGAAGTCCTCGCCCTCACCCCGGACATTTTCTCCATCGACGGCTATTTCTACGCTCGCGGCCTCGATGCCATCGCCGGGACCATGGACCTCGACCTCTATAACCTCGGCTACCTCGATTTCCTCCACCTCACCCAGATCGACGACTGGTCCCTGGTCGACACCAGCTGCTACGTCAACGGGGATATCGCGCTCGGCTCATTCGGCGCCCTCTCGCTCTCGGCGATCAGCCTCAACGCCCCCGACGGAATCGCCCTCCGTGGTCAGGATGTTTTCGTCGACGACTACTCCTCCCTCAACAGCCCCGGCACCTTCGGCGCCGAAGGGGTCACGATTGACTCGGCCGGAAAACTGTACGTCATCGGAAACAGCAGCATCGATTCTGGCAACAAGATCGAACTCCTTGGCATGGACGTCCGCCTCGAAAACGCCAACCTCACCGTCGACAGCGCCGATCCCCTCCACGCCATTCGCATCGACGCCCGCGACAGCCTGAACCTCATCGCATCATCCCTCTCGTCCACGGGGCCCATCCTTCTCAACGCTAAGCAAAACATGAATCTCGTCGGCGGCGCCTTGAACGCCGGCACAACCGCCCCCTACGACCTCATCCGTCTCACGGCCGGCAGTCAGCTCAATGTATTCGGCACCGCGCTCAACGCCGCAAACATCCGCCTCCAGGCCATCACCATCGCCCTCAAGGATGTCAATTTCGCCGCCGGGTCACAGGTGACGCTCCGCTCGGGCAACGGCCTCCTCGCCCCCAACCCAAACAATCTCACACTAAACGGCGGTGTCGCGCTCCCAGGCTACGTCAACTACATAGACAACGTCCGCTACAACAATGTCCTCCTCTACGGGCAGCATCCGAACATCTCCATCCAGAAGATCAACCCATGACCGCGCCCTTCACCCGACACCACGCCCCAGCGCTCTGCCCCCTCCTCGCGGCCCTCGCACTCGCGGGATCCCTGCCCACCTCGGCGCAGGTCGGCACCCTCCCGCAAATCTCCACCGCCGCCGAAATGCAGCGCCGTCAGAGCCTCATGACCAATCCCTTGCACGGGACCACAACCCAGGTCTCACAGGAGGAGGCACCCTCCCTCTACCAGGACGAATTCGACGACGTCGGCCACCAGTTCATCGTCAAGGTCAAACCCCGCCGCACCTGGGTCGAGGCCCGCGTCGATAGCCAGTTCTATTACACCTCTAACTTCGGCTACACCGAACCCGACACCGACCCGGATCCCATCGATACCTCTGTCCTGCTCAGCACCGCGGAGTTTGCCATCTCGCCCACATTCGATCTCGGCGGCGGCAAATTGAACCCCCGCCTCGGCTACCGCCACCAGTGGTACAACTACGACATCGTCGAGAACAATATCGACATCGACGGGCTCGGCTTCGGCCTCAATAACTTCGACTTCGATATCCAGACCGTCTTTGCCGAGGCCCGCTACACCTTCCCCGACCAGGAGTGGTACTGTTTCATCGGCGCCGAGTGGAACCGCTACCTCAGCCACGAGCAACCCGTCAATGACTACGACGAATTCTACAAGGAATTCCTCCCCTACCTCGGCATCCAGAAATCCTTCCCCCTCGGCGAAAGCGCGCTCTTCTCCATCGAGTACGATGCCTACCTCCACGTCACCGAGGTCACCCCCGCGTCCGATCTCCTGACCGCCGACGGAATCCCGCTCTTCACCGTGGACGACAGCGGCAATCCCGTCCCCGCGGCCCAGTTTGACCCGCGCCCCAACGCCTACATCAATGACCGCATGGACCACGTCCTGACCCTCACTTTCGCGTACATGCCGCTGGAGAGTGTCATCCTTCGGCCGTTCTACCGATTCATGTACACGGACTACCTCAAGGGCGACTGGGGTGACCGCAACGATACCATCCAGACCATCGGCCTCGTCGCCACATGGGACCTCGCCAAATGGTGCCAGCTCCGCGGCTTCATCAGCTACGACCACCACGAGTCCGACGACGAGAGAATCCCCGATTACCGCAAATGGGACGCCGGTTCCGGCGTCAGCCTCTCCGTCAAGTTCTAGCCCGAGAATTCAGATGCCGGGCAGTAGGAGCCTGCTTGCAGGCGATCCCACGCACCGGTTCGCGCGAATCGCGCTCCTGCGCCTCATTTTCATCCCAGGCGGTGCCCAGAATGCCCGCCGACAGGCGGGCGTCCGGGCCATGCGATCAAGATCGAAAATCCCCGCAGCCGTGGCGCAGGCAATCATGCCTGCGCCCGACGGTCCTTCGCCGGTAATGGCAGAGAGGATTGTCTGCCCCACGGCACTCCGAAATCCGCAGGCGGGTAATCTTGGCGCCACGAACCCCCCAGTATTCGCCAGAATATCGCCGCGCTTGCATTCCTCCCCATCCCACGCCTATATTGCACTTCTCCCAAGCGCGAGTGGTGGAATGGCAGACACGTACGTTTGAGGGGCGTATGCCGAAAGGCGTGGGGGTTCAAGTCCCCCCTCGCGCACTTCCTTCAGTTTGCGCTTGCGCGGGTGTACCCCTCGATTAGCTTTCGTGCTTCATGGGGACCGGCGAGTACAGCTACAACTCCAAGGTCGAGGGCAACGTTGTCCTCACCCAGCTCGATTCCGCTATCGCGTGGATCCGCAAGAACTCGCTCTGGCCCATGCCGATGGGCCTTGCCTGCTGCGCCATCGAAATGATGGCCGCCGCCTGCTCGCGGTTCGACATCGCCCGCTTCGGCGCCGAGGTGATGCGGTTCTCCCCGCGGCAGGCCGACCTCTTGATCGTCTCCGGCACCGTGACCTACAAGATGGCCCTCGCCGTCAAGAGGATCTACGACCAGATGCCATCTCCCAAATGGGTCATCGCCATGGGCGCCTGCGCCTCCACCGGGGGCATGTACCGCAGTTACGCGGTGCTCCAGGGCATCGACCGCCTTCTTCCCGTTGACGTCTACATCTCCGGCTGTCCGCCCCGCCCAGAGGCACTCCTCGATGGCCTCATGAAACTCCAGTCCAAAATCGAGCGCACCGCCTCCACCCGAGGCATCTTCCGCGCGGCCCCAGCGTGAAGCCAAGCCCATGAACCGACAGAACCTCAAGGCGCGGCTGGACGCCGAATTCCCGGGCCTCGTAGAGATGCCACCCGAGTTCCGGGGCGAGACCACCCTCGTCGTCGGAAACGCCGGGCGCCTCCCCGAAGTCCTTCGCTTTCTGGAACGCGAATGCGCCTTCGACTACCTCATCGATATCTCAGGCGTCGACCACATGAACGAAACGCCGCGGTTCGAATTGGTCTACGAACTCTATTCGTATGGCGCCTCCCAGCACCTCCGCGCCAAGGCCCGTGTCCCCGAGGAAAGCGCCGAGGTCCCCAGCGCCTGCGATATCTGGCCCACCGCAAACTGGCACGAGCGCGAGATCTTCGACATGATGGGCATCCGGTTTGCCGGACACCCCGACCTCCGCCGAATCCTCATGTGGGACGGCTACCCGCACCACCCCCTCCGCAAGGATTTCCCGCTAGAGGGCCTGCCCTGCGAGACGCCCGACGGCCACTTCACCCAGGCCGCTCCCATGGATGGCGGCCCCTTCGTGACGCGCCCCGCCGAACTCGCCCACCAGCGCGAGCCCAGATCCAAATCGCCCCTGTGACAAATACGCCTTCAGATTTCGAGATGCCCGACCTCGCCGAGCGCTTCGCGCGCCACGCCGAGGCCTACAACGCCTCGTGCCCAGAGGCCGAGCGCCTCGTCCTGAACGTGGGGCCCTCTCACCCCACCACCCACGGCGTACTCCGCCTCGTCCTCGAACTCGACGGCGAAACCATCGTCCGCGCCGAACCCGACATCGGCTACCTGCACCGCGGCGACGAGAAGATCGCCGAAAACATGACCTACAACCAGTTCGTTCCCTACACGGACCGGTTGGACTACATCGCCCCCCTCGCCAATAACGTCGCCTACGCCCTCGCCGTCGAAAAACTCCTGGGCTGGGAACTCCCCCCGCGCGGCCAGGCCATCCGCGTCATCTGCTGCGAAATGGCCCGCATCTCATCCCACCTCCTCGGCGTCGGCTGCTTCGGCATGGACTGCGGCGCCATGACCGTCTTCCTCTACACGTTCACCGAACGCGAGACCCTCTACAACTTGATCGAAATGCTGACGGGTGCCCGCTTCACCACCGCCTACACTCGCATTGGCGGCATGACCCGCGACCTGCCCGACGGTTTCGTCCCCGGCCTCCGCAAGTTCCTCGACGCCCTCCCCGCCCGCATCGACGAGGTGGATCGCCTTCTCTCCCGGAACCGCATTTTCGTGGACCGCACGAAGGATGTCGGCGTCATCTCCAAAGACGATGCCGTCGCCTTCGGCCTGTCCGGCCCCAACTTCCGTGCGTGCGGCATCGAGTTCGACCTGCGTCGTCGCCATCCCTACCTCGGATACGAGAAGTACGATTTCGAGATCCCCGTCGGATCCGTCGGCGACTGCTACGACCGCTATTACTGCCGTCTCCAGGAAATCCGCGAGAGCGTCAAAATCCTGACGCAGGTCCTCGACTCCCTCCCGGACGGCCCGATCTGCGTCCAGGATCGCAAAGGCGTCCTCCCCCCCAAGGATCGCGTCCTCACGAGCATGGAAGAGCTGATCCACCAATTCATGCTTGTCACCGCCGGGATCGATGCCCCGCCAGGAGAGATCTACTTCGGCCACGAGAACCCGAAGGGCGAACTCGGTTTCTACATCTGCAGCAAGGGCGGTGGTGTCCCCTATCGCCTAAAGATCCGCTCCCCCTCGTTCGTCAACCTCAGCATCCTTCCAAAACTTCTGTCCGGCCACATGATCGCGGACGTCGCCGCTATACTCGGTTCCCTGGATTTCGTCATGGGCGAATCCGATAGATGAGGTGCCACGCCATGAAAAACTGCCCTCGACTCACCCGCCTCGCCGCCGCTGCCGCAACCATCGCCATCCTCGCCGCCTGCGGCGCACCCTTCAATCCCCAGAGTTTCGCAAAGATCCAAAACGGCATGACGGAGGCAGAGGTCACTGCGATCCTGGGCAAACCAACCTCAATCGAGTCCGGCAGCCTGCCCATCCTGAACATCACCGGCACCGAATACACCTATCGCAGCGGAAATGCACGCGGCACCATCGCGTTCGTCAACGGCAAGGTCGTCCTCAAGGAGGCCACCTTCGGGGACATGAAATGACATCCCCGGCCAAAGACCAGAAAGAGGCCCCAAGCCTGACGCCAGATTTTGAGGCGAAGGCCGACGAGCTGATCTCGCACTACCCCGCCTCCCGGCGCAGCGCCGCACTCCCCCTCCTCCACCTCTGGCAGGAGACCTTCGGTTTCGTTTCCGGGCGCGGCATCGAATGGATCGCCGCCAAGCTCGCCATCGAACCGATCCGCATCCTCGAACTCGTTACGTTCTACCCCATGTTCCGCCAGGCGCCCATCGGCCGCCGCCACATCCGGGTGTGCCGCACCCTCTCCTGCGCGCTGGCCGGAGCCCGCGAACTCCACGCCGAACTCTGCCGCCGCACGGGCGCCTCCGGCGACCCGCACGCCCCCCTCACTTCGCCCGATGGCGAATACACCATAGAGTTCGTCGAATGCCTCGCCAGCTGTGGCACCGCCCCGGTCGCCATGGCCGACGACCGCCTGATCGAGCGGGCCAATCTACCAGAGAAAATCGAGGCCTGCCTGAGCCACCGCGACTGACGCCATGCCCATCAAGGAGAAAAGACTGATCCTCCAGCACGCCGACGAGCCCGGCTATGCCCCGGACATCGCGTGCTACCGCAGGCATGGCGGGTACGCCGAACTCAAGAAGGCGCTCGGCACGCCCCCCGACTCCATCCTCGCAGAAGTCAAGGCGTCCGGCCTCCGCGGGCGAGGCGGCGCGGGATTCTCGTGCGGGCTCAAGTGGTCGTTCATCCCAAAGAACAACGCCAAGCCCGTCTACCTCATCTGCAACGCCGACGAGTCTGAGCCGGGCACCTTCAAGGATCGCCAGATAATCCACAAGGATCCCCACCAGCTGCTGGAGGGAATGATCATCACGGCATATGCCATCGGCGCCCACCTCGCCTACATCTACATCCGGGGCGAGTTCCCGGAGGGCGCCCGCATCCTGGAGCGCGCCCTCGCCGAGGCAAAGCGCGACGGCTTCCTGGGGAAAAGCATCCTCGGGAGCGGCTTCGATCTCGATGTCTTCGTCCACCGTGGCGCCGGCGCCTACATCTGCGGCGAGGAGACCGGCCTCATCGAATCCCTCGAGGGCAAGCGTCCGTACCCTCGCATCAAACCACCCTATTTTCCCGCCGTCCTCGGCCTCTACATGTGCCCCACGGTCGTCAACAACGTGGAGACGCTCTGCAACGTCAAACACATCGTGCGGATGGGCGGCGCCGCATACGCCGCCCTCGGGCGCCCCAACAATACCGGCACCCGCATCCTCTGCGTCTCCGGCGACGTCGCCCGACCAGGATACTTTGAATCCGAGATCGGCACCATCACCATGGGCCAACTCATCCACGATGTCTGCGGCGGCATCCGGGACGGCAACCGCCTCAAGGCCGTCATCCCGGGCGGCTCGTCGGCCAAGGTCCTCAGGGCCGGAGACACCTACGCCATCCGCCGCCGAAAGCCAGACGGTTCGACGGAGACAATCAGCGTCGCCCTCGAAGACATCCCCCTCGATTTCGATAGCCTCGCCGACGCCGGATCCATGGCCGGATCCGGCGGGATCATCGTCATGGACCACACCCGTGACATGGTCGAGGCACTCGCCAATATCAACGAGTTCTACGCCCACGAATCGTGCGGCCAGTGCACGCCCTGCCGCGAAGGCTCCCTCTGGATGAAGAAGGTCACCGCTCGAATGACCCGCGGCGACGGCAGACCGTCCGACCCCGATCTGCTCGCCAGCATCGCCAACAGTATCGCGGGCCGCACGGTCTGCGCATTCGGTGAGGCATGCGCGTGGCCCACCCAGAGTTTCGTGGACAAGTTCCGCGACGAGTTTGAGGCAAAGGCCGCGCCCGCCAAGGAGGTCCCCCGTGCGGCCTGATCCCGCAATTCTCCCGGGCCGGTGCCCAGCTCGCCGGGCGAGAACCCTTGGCCCCCTGGCCCCGTCCCCTTCTCCCGGCGCTGCCTTTCCGGCGGCCGCCGAACCCCACGCCTCGCGAGACCCCCTCCGATGACCGAGAAAACGCAACCGCCCCAGGACACTGTCTCCATCCAGCTCGATGGCACCTGGGTGCGCGTCCCCAAAGGCACCAATGTCATCGAGGCCGCAAAACGCCACGGTCGCTTCATACCCCACTACTGCTATCACCCAAAACTCGAGATCGCGGGCAACTGCCGCATGTGCCTCGTTGAGATCGGCATGCCCCGCCTCGGCCCAGACCGCCAACCGGTCCGCGGCGCAGACGGCATGCCCGAGATCGCCTGGATCCCCCGCCCCCAGATCGGTTGCGCCACCACAGTCAGCGATGGCATGGGCGTCCGCACTGCCTCCCCCCTCGTCGAAGAGTGCCGAAGGGGAGTCATGGAGTTCCTCCTCATCAACCACCCCCTCGATTGCCCGATCTGCGACCAGGCCGGCGAATGCAAGCTCCAGGAGTTCTCTCTCGAGTACGGCAGCGCCGCCAGCCGTTTCATCGAACAGAAGGTGAAGAAACCCAAGCACGTCGACATCGGCAAGAATATCCTCTTGGACGACGAGCGCTGCATCCTCTGCTCGCGCTGCATTCGATTCGCCCGCGACATCGCCAAAGAAGATGTCCTCGGCTTCACGCAGCGAGGCAGCCAGACCACCCTCTCCATCCACCCGGGCCGCCGCTTCGACAGCAATTACTCCCTCAATGCCGCGGACATCTGCCCGGTCGGTGCACTCACCAGCAAAGATTTCCGATTCAAGATGCGCGTCTGGTTCCTCAAGGAAACCAACGCGATCTGCACCTCGTGTGGCACCGGCTGCAATATCGTGATCGGATCCCGCGAGGGCGCCGTGCACCGCCTGACGCCCAGGGAAAACGATGCCGTCAACCAGTGCTGGATGTGCGACCACGGCCGCCTGAACTTCCACCACCTCCACGCCCCCGACCGGATCAAGGCGCCCACCTGCCGCCTCAATGGCCACGCGCTCGTCGCCGAATGGCCCGATGCCCTCTCCCAGCTCTCCCGCATGCTGGGAAACCTCGCCCCAGACGAGATCGCGATCCTCGCCTCCTCCAAAATGACGAACGAGGAACTCTTCCTGCTCTCCCTCCTGCGCGATCGCCTCGGCGGCGACTCCGTCCCGTGCGACGTCCTGCCGCGCCGCCAGGAAGCGGACCATCTCCTGGTCTGTGACGATGGCAACCCCAATTCCACCGGAGCGCGCCTGCTCGGTATCTCCTCGGATGGCAAACGCCTGCCCGACGTCATCAAAGCCATCGAATCTGGCCGGACCAAGGCCGTCCTGGCCATCTCCGAGGACCTCGCCGACGCCGGGATAACGCAACCCACCATCGCCCGAATCCCAACGCTCGCCACGATTGCCATCCTCCCCAACGCAACCACATCCGAAGCCAGGTTCGTCCTGCCCGGCGCCGGCTTCGCCGAAAAGCGTGGCTCGATGATCAACGTCAAGGGCAGGATCCAGCGGCTCAACCGCGCGACACCGCCCCCCGCCAACGCCCGCGACGATTGGCAAATCCTGACTGATCTCCTCGCGCTGCTCGACGCCCCCCACTTCCCGCACATCGACGCCGTCTTCGCGGCCATGGCCGCCAGACATCCCGCCCTCGCCGGCCTCACCCTCGCTGGCATCGGCGACCTCGGCCAGCAATTGGCTCGAAAATAGAAAGCTCCCGCCGGCATGATTTGTGAACCGGGCCGAGTCGACCCGCGCTCCCAGATCACAGGTATTCCGTCGCCACCACCTCGATCTGCAAGGCACCCACCATCAACAGTATCTCAGACCCCAGTTCGAGCGCGGGCTCGATCTGGTCAAGCGCGCTTTTCTGTATCGCTATGTGCGTGGCCGTGAATCCGCCCAGCGCCGCATCAACCGGCCACCACACGTCCGGCCCCACCATGACCTCCGCCCACATGTGAAACCCGAATGCCCCCTTGTCGGCCGCCGTCGACAGCCCCGTCCCGCGCCCCGGCTCCAGATACGCCAGGCCCGTTACCACCCGCGAGGGAAGCCCGATGGCCCTCGCCACGGCCGCCCCCAACACCGCGTGCTCCGTGCAATCTCCCTCCAGTGACGTCGCGACTTCCGCGGCCGAAGAAAATGCCTTGCTCAGATTGCGCCGCCGCATCTTCTCGAAAATCGCGCGCTCGATCCTCTTTGCAATCCAGACGGGGTTCTTCTCGTCGCCGCAGATCTCCGCCGCAAGCTTCTGGATCTTGGGATCGTCCGACTGGAGGTACGTCGTGGGCTTTAGGTACTGTTCCCACCGGGGATCTTTCACGGGGACGGACTGGAAAAGCGACGCCTTCTCGATCAGCCCCGGAACCGACACTGTCACCAGCGCGATCTTCGGGCTCGAAGAGTGCACGTCCTGCCCATCGCCAGAATAAAGCCGCACGGGCGCATCGTTCTGGGACGTAACCTGGAAGGTCGCCCGGCGCAGCCGCTGCACCTGCTTGAGCGGCCGACTGGGAACAATCACGCTTGCGGCAAAAAGGTCGGGCGGGTCATTCGGCTTCATCGCCGTCTCCTTGTCGCAAGTCACGACCCGCATCGTTCCCATGGCGCCCAGCGGATTCTCCACCACAAGCGGGTGTCCGCCGTCATCCAGCCATGTCACGATATTCATGTCGGGAAACAGGCTGTGCCGAACATCGCAGCGGATCGCCTCCAGCGGCTTGCCAGCCACATCAACGACCTCGCGCCGGATCACCTCGTTGCGATAGTGCGCCGGTTTCCGGGGATCACGATCGTTGAACACGTCGACTTCGACCACCGTGCCGGGCTCAAACCCCTTCTCGCGGATGCGCAGGTCTGCCGTGTATGGACCGACTGCGCCCCCCGGATATGGGATATCGACCTCCTTGCCGTTGACGATCAACCGGATGATGTCGCCCTCGACGCGCCCGGACATCTTCATCACCGGCTCGCCCTGGCTTTGCTCCGTCTCGAAAAGCATCACCTTCCCCGCCGTCGGTTCCTCGAGGAATCGCGAAGCCGTCTCGAGATTCACCGCATCCCCGTTGCGGACCATCGTGAAGGATTGCGTGACCTCCGTCCGGTACATCGCCAGATCCCCGGTCCCATCCCTGGTCTGAACTATGTGCCCATTACCGACCTTCTTGCCCCCCAGATAGAGCGCCTCCCATCGCTCGTGCAGCACCTTGCCGGCACACCATGACGGCCCCGCCCATGCCGCCAGCACAAGTGCGCAGAGTGCCCCCCTCGCCACTCGGCATGTCCCTCCGCCCACCACTGATCCCTTATTGATTTCCACGGCATCCCCTGTAGCCAAAACCCCCCACAATTGCCAGCCCACCCTCCATGAACCCCTTAACCGTTAACGAAGCAGTTGAACCACGAATGGACACCAACCCGCCAAGTTTTCTTGGTCGCCGCAGGCTTTCTGCGTAGATTTCCCAAATGCCCGGCAATAGCTTCGGCCAGCTTTTTAGAATCAGCACCTGGGGTGAGTCCCACGGCGGCGGAGTGGGCGTCGTCATCGATGGCTGTCCCCCAAAAATCGCACTCTCCGAAAACGACATCCAGCCCGACCTCGACCGACGGCGCCCCGGCCAGAGCAGCATCGTCACTCCCCGGAAGGAGGCCGATCACTGCAGCATCCTCTCGGGCGTTTTCCGGGGCCGCACCCTCGGCACACCCATCCTCATCTGGGTGCCAAATACCGATGCCCGGCCGGAGGCGTACCGCGAAATGAAAACGATGTTCCGGCCCTCCCACGCCGATTTTACCTATCAGGCGAAATTCGGCATCCGCAATTGGGAGGGCGGCGGCCGCTCCTCCGCCAGGGAGACGATCGGTCGCGTCGCCGCGGCGGCCGTGGCCAAGAAAGTCTTCCACCACCTTGCCCCCGAAATCGAGGTGATCGCGTGGGTCCGCCAGGTCCAGCGCATCTCGATCGAGTTTGACCCACTGAAAGTCTCCCTCGCCCAGGTCGAGCGCACCCCCATCCGTTGCCCCGACCCGAAGACCGCCGCGCGAATGATCCGCCTCATCGAAAAGGCCCGCGCCTCCGGCGACTCGCTCGGCGGCGTCATCGAGTGCGTCGCCCGTGGCACCCCCGCGGGCCTCGGCGAACCCGTCTTCGACCGCTTCGAGGCCGATCTCGCCAAAGCCATGCTCAGCCTGCCAGCGACAAAAGGATTCGAGGTCGGATCCGGCTTCGCGGGCACCAGGCTGTTCGGCTCCGAACACAACGACCCGTTCGCCCTGCGGCAAGGCCACATCCGTACCGCGTCAAACCGATCCGGGGGAATTCAGGGCGGCATAACCAACGGCGAACCCATCCTCTTCCGCGTTGCCTTTAAACCCACCGCCACCATCGCCAAACCTCAGAAAACCGTCACCGTGAGCGGCCGTGCCGCAACCCTCCAAGCCCGCGGGCGCCATGACCCCTGCGTCCTCCCCCGCGCGGTCCCCATCGTCGAAGCCATGACGTGGCTTGTCCTCATTGACCACTGGCTCAGGCTCCGTGCGCAGTGCGGCACACCGATGCGCCGACGCCACGCCAAACGGTCTTGACCACCCCCACTGCGGGATCAAACTTGATCGATTAAGACCGCCCACGCCGGGGGAGCTCCGATGCGGAAACCAAAGAACGTCACGATCAAGGTGCTCGCCAGCGCGCTGGATCTCAGTCCCCAGGCCGTCTCCCAGGCCCTGAACGACTACGAGGGAACTGTCCGCGTCAGTGCCGAGACCCGCGAGCGCGTGCGATCGCTCGCGGCCCGTTGGAATTACCGCCCGCACGCCGGTGCCCGTGCCCTACGCCGCCAGACCCACCGCAACCTCGGTTTCATCGAGGTCAAACCACCCCCTAATTCCCACTTCCTGTACCTCATCAGCGCCGGCGTTTTTGACGCCGCCGAGGAAAATGGCTATCAGGTCACTTTCGTCCGCATGTTTGACGGCGGCACCGAACCCCAGCGAATCCCAAAGGCCCTCCGCGAGATCCAACTCGACGCTGCCATCGTCGCCTGCTCCGGCCCCCGGAGCCCAGACCTCGACCAGTTGTTCGCCACCCTCAATATTCCCATCGTTTACGTCAACAGCCGTAAACCCGCCAATGCCGTCTATCCCGACAACCGCGGCGGTGGGCGCGAAATGACCCGCCACCTCATCGAGACGGGCTTCCGCAACATCGCATTCCTCCATGCCCCCGCCGAAGCCCCTGATGATATCACGATCGATCGCAGGGCCGGCTACGAGGCCGCCATGCTCGCGGACGGCCTGCCCCCAAGAGTCATCGACATCGGCTCCGATGCGCTGCCTCAATCGGTCTGGGCCAGGCAGCCCCTCACCGACGAGGAGCGCCGCCTGCTCCCAGATGCCTTCGTCTGCTCCGACGATTTCACCGCCCTGCACCTATTCAATATGCTCTACGCCGCCGGCGTTCGCGTGCCAGACGATGTCGCGATCGCCGGCTTCGGCGACAACGTCTACGCCAGCGTGTCTGCCGTTCCGCTCACCACCGCGCACATCCCCTATCGCGATATGGGCCGCGCTGCGGTCGCCATGGCCCTCGACATGATCAAGCACCAGAATCCGTCCGCACAGATGCCCCCCGTCTGCCTTCCCGTCGCTCTCCGCGTCCGGACGTCAACCTCCCGCCCAAACCCCAAAGCCTGAAATTAGATTGCCTGTTTTCCGAGCTGCCCCTAACAAGTCAAACCTCATGAAGGTCAAGAAGGTAGGTATTCTCACAGCGGGTGGGTTGGCCCCATGCCTCTCCGCCGCCACCGCGGGTCTTATCGAGCGTTATTCGGAGATGGCACCGGAAGTCGAGATCCTTTGTTATCGCAACGGCTACAAGGGGTTGCTCCAGGGCGACAGCATCGTCATCACGCCCCATATCCGCGAGAATATCCGCGTCGCCTACCGCTACGGCGGCAGCCCCATCGGCAATAGCCGCGTCAAACTCACCAACGTCAAAGACTGCATCAAACGCGGCCTCGTCAAAGAAGGCGAAAACCCCCTAGCGGTCGCCGCAAAACAACTCACTCGCGATGGTGTCCACGTCCTCCACACCATCGGCGGCGACGACACCAACACATCAGCTGCCGACCTCGCCGCACACCTCGCCGAGAACGGCTACAGCCTGACCGTTGTCGGCCTCCCAAAGACGATCGATAATGACGTCTACCCCATCAAACAGAGCCTCGGCGCATGGACCGCGGCTGAGCAGGGTGCCGTTTTCTTCGAAAATGTTGTCGCCGAACATGATGCCAACCCCCGCATGCTGATCATCCACGAGGTCATGGGCCGCAACTGCGGCTGGCTCACCGCCGCCACCGCCCGCGAATATCACAAGCGTCTCAAACGCCGCGACTTCTTGCCCGAATTCGGCCTCGTCGAGCAAGCCAAAGACGTCCACGCCGTCTTCATTCCCGAACTCGACATCGATATCGCCGCAGAGGCCAAACGCCTCAAGGCCATCATGGATCGCCTCGACTGCGTCAACATCTTCCTCAGCGAAGGCGCCGGCGTCGAGAGCATCATCAAGGAAACAGAGGCTAAGGGCGAGAACGTCCCCCGCGATGCCTTCGGCCACGTCAAACTCGACGCCATTAACCCCGGCGCCTGGTTCGGCAAACAGTTCGCAACCATGATCGAGGCCGAAAAAACCCTCGTCCAAAAAAGTGGCTATTTCTCCCGCTCCGCCCCCGCCAATATCGAGGACCTCCGCATCATCAAGAGCTGCGTCGACCTCGCCGTCGATTGCGCCCTCCGCGGCGAAAGCGGCGTCATAGGCCACGACGAGGACCGCGGCGGCATCCTCCGCGCCATCGAGTTCCCCCGCATCAAAGGCGGCAAACCCTTCAATATCCAAACCCAGTGGTTCAAGGATCTCCTCGCCGAAATCGGCCAGACAGCCACTCCCGCTGCCCCCAAACCCCACGCCTGATACCACCGCCCACCAGCGGTTTGTTTAGTCTCAATGCAAAAGGTTGACTCCCCCCTGGCCCTCCCCTTCAATGACTTGACGCGCTGAAACAACTGTAAACCATAGGCGGCCGATATTCGGCAGGAGGTAACAATGGGCTCACAACTGAATCGCAGAGATCTCATCCGCGGCGCTGTAGGCTGGGCCGCAGCATCCACGCTTTCCGCCTGGCCGACACGACTTCGCGCCCAGGGGGCCAATGGCGATGTGCGGATCGGCATCATCGGCGTCGGCGGGAAAGGCTCGGCCCATCTCAAAGAAGCCGCGAAATTGCAGGGCGTCCGCGTGGTCGCCATTTCCGACCCCGACACCGAGCAGATGACAAAGGCCATCACCGCGCTTGAGAAGGCCGAATACCCGCACAAGGTCACGCCCCATAAGGACATCCGGAAGCTCCTTGAGAGCAAGGACGTGGACGCGGTGATCGTGGCGACCCCCAACCACTGGCACGCCCTGGCCGGGATCTGGGCCTGCCAGGCCGGCAAAGACGCCTACGTCGAGAAGCCCGTGTCCTATAACATGTTCGAGGGCCGCAAGCTGGTGGAAGCCGCCCGCAAGTACAAGCGCGTCGTCTACCACGGTATCCAACGCCGCTCCGACCTCGGTCAGCAGGAGGTTTGCGAGTACCTCAAAAGTGGCGCCCTCGGAAAACTGAAATTCGTCCAGGGCCCCTTCTTCCGCCTCCGCGAGAGCATCGGCAAGGCCACCGAACCCCTCCAGCCCCCCCCCTCCATCGACTATGACCTGTGGCTCGGCCCCGCGGCCAAAGAGCCCCTCATGCGCCTCAGATTCCACTACGACTGGCACTGGTTCTGGAACACCGGAAACGGCGAGATCGGCAACAACGGCCCCCACCAGCTCGACCTCGCCCGCCGCTATCTCGGCGATCCCCTCCCCCCGCCCCGAGTCCTCACCATCGCCGGACGCTTCCTGTACGACGATGACGCCCAGACCCCCAACAGCGGCCTCGTCTTTTACGACTTCCCCGGCGCCCCGCTCATCTACGAATTCACCAACCTCCCCCTCAAGCCCGGCGTCAAGGCCGTGGGCAACTACAAGGGCATCAAGGAGGGCGCCGTCGCCCATTGCGAAAACGGCTACATCGCCGGGGGATTCGCCTACGACAACTCCGATAAAAAGATCGAGGTGCCCGGCGCCACGGACCCGAAAAAGAAGTTCAAGTCCTTCACCCTCGATAACGGCCGCGATCACCTGCAGAATTTCATCAACTCGGTCCGCAAGCGCGAACTGCGGCCAGGTCTTAAGGACATCGAGGTCGGACATTACTCCACCTGCCTCTGCCACCTCGGCAACACCTCCTACCGCCTGGGCAAGGAGGCGCCGCCCGGGGCCATCCTGGAGCAGATCAAGGGCAACCCGCAGGCGCTCGCCACCTTCGAGCGTATGAAGGCCCATCTCTCCGATCTCGGCATCAGGCTCGACGAGAGCAAAGCGGTCCTCGGCCAATGGCTGGAGTTCGACGCGAAGAAAGAGGTCTTCACAGGAGACAGCGCCCCCGAGGCCAACAAACTGCTCCGGCGGGCCGAGTACCGGAAACCTTACGTCGTGCCGGACAAGGTCTGATGCCACCGACCCGCCCTTAGCCCACACGGCCGCGAGGCGAGAGACGACGATGCCAATGACACGTCCCCCGCACGGGCGCCGCGGCTTCGACCGCAGTGATATCCGCCGCCTCAACGCCGGAAACGTCCTCCGGGAACTGCGCCTCCAGGGCGGACTGTCCAAGGCCCGCCTCGCCAACCGCACCGGCCTGACCCGCGCCACGATCTCCAATATCACCGCGGTCCTCAAGCGCTCCGGGATCATCCGCGAAACCTCATGGTCCAAGGGCGCCAGCGGTCGCCCGGGCCGCCTCCTTGAGATCGATCCGGCCTTCGGATGCGCCATCGGCATCGAGATCGACATCGGCGCCGTTACCGCAGTCCTCTCCGACCTCGACGCGCGCACCCTCTGGCGCGGGCAGCGCGAGTTGAAGCACCACGCCTCGCCCGACTCCGCCCTCGAACTCTGCCACTCCCTCATTGCCGAAGCGATGCGCCACGCCAATCAGGCCGGCGTCCCCTGCCTTGGCATCGGCCTCGCCCTGGCGGGCCTCGTCGATAACGAGCGCGGCGAGCTCGCGTACGGCCCCTACCTTGGTTGGCACCACGTCCCCCTCAAACGCCTCCTCGAAGAGCGCTTCCGCCTCCCGGTCCATCTGGAAAACCAGGCCAATTGCGCCGCAATAGGCCTCAGCCACTTCGGTTCTTTCAAAGCCGTCCGCAATCTCATCTATATCAATGTCGGCGGCGGCATGGCCGCCGGCGTCCTCCTCGATGGGCGCCTCCTCCGCGGGACCCGCGGCTTTGCCGGACAGGCCGGCCACGTCCGAATCCACCCGGGCGGTGAGCCCTGCGCCTGTGGCCAAAAAGGGTGCTGGGGCGCCGAGGTCAATATCGATACAACCCTTCGCCGGATCCGCGAGCGATGGGCCAACGCAAACCGCAAGTGCCCCTCCCCCAAAAAGCCCCGATCCAATGGCGACCACCCCGACATTGAGGACATTGCGGATGCCGCCGCCGCCGGCGACCCCGATGTCCTCGCCATCCTGGACCGCTCCGCCGAAACGTTCGCGATCGGCATCGCAAACCTCGCCAACCTTTTCAACCCCGAATGGGTCGTCATCGGCGGCGCCCTCCGCCCCATTCTCCCTTTCCTGAAGGAGCGCATCGAGACGGCCGCCCGCAACGGCACGCTCCCACAGCCAGCCGACAGTCTCAAAATCGCCATCTCCACCACCGAGAACGACACCCTCACCGGATGCGTCGCCCTCGTGGTGGATCACCTGCTAGCCAACCCGCCGCTCGCCAATAAGCGACCGGCCACATCGCGGAGCAAAACATGAAACTCGCCATCGTCGGACTCGGCAACATCGGGCGCATGCACGCCCAGAACCTCCTCGCCGGCAAGGCCCCCGGAGTCGAACTCGCCGCAATCGTCGAAAGCCGCCCCATCCCACCCGGCGAATTCGACGTCGTCCCGCACTTCGGCAAGCTCGCCGCCCTGATCAAGGCCGACGTGGCCGACGCCGTCCTCGTCGCCACCCCGTCCTTCGATCACTTCCCCACCGCCATCGCGGCCCTGAAGGCTGGCCTCCACGCCCTCGTCGAAAAACCCATCGCCCTCCATGCCGCCGACGCCCGCATTCTCGAGTCGGCCGCCAAAAGGACGAAATGCAAAATCGCCGTCATGCTCAACCAGCGCCTCGATAACCGATACGAGCGCATCCGTGACATCGTGGTGTCCGGCAAACTCGGCCATGTCCGGCGCTTCTCCTGGGCCATGACCAACTGGTTCCGCCCCGATATCTATTTCACGTCCAGCCCCTGGCGCGGCACCTGGAAGGGCGAGGCCGGCGGCGCCCTCCTGAATCAGTGCATCCACAACCTCGATATCCTCGCGTGGCTCTTCGGCATGCCCAAGCGCCTCCGCGCGTATTGCGCCATGGGCAAGTACCACAAGATCGAAGTCGAGGACGAGGTCAACGCCTGCATGGAATTCCCCAACGGCATCAGCGGCTCGTTCGTCGGATCCACCGGCGAACACCCCGGCGTCAATCGCCTCGAGATCTTCGGCGACCGGGGAACCCTCCTGTTCAATAACGACGAACTCGTCATCACCACCCTGAAACAATCCCTCCAGGAGTATTCCGCCACGACCACGGACCCGTTCGGTACGCCGGAATTCGACCGGATCCGCGAAACGCTCGCCCCCGCGCCCCCGCGCCACTCCGACATCATTCGCAACTTCGCGGACTATATCGCCACCGGCGCGCCCCCCATCGGCCCCGCCCGAGATGGCGCCCAATCCGTCGAACTCGCGAACGCCATGCTCTATTCCACGTGGACGAACCGCGACGTCACCTTCCCGCTCGACGCCGCCGCCTACAAGCGCGCCCTCATGCGCCGCATCGCCAAATCCCACCTCCGCAAACCCTCAGTCACCGTCGCCCCCGTCACCTCGATGGGCAAGTCGTTCAGGTAATCCAGAGCCGACGACCAGACCCGCATCCCCGCTTCCCTGCAGCCAATGCGGGCGGCTGGCGATTCGCCTTGGTCTCGGCGAGAGATCCCCGTGCCCAAACCCCCAATGCCAACGCGTCCGCACCTCGCAGCCCTTGCCCGCCATTCACCCGCCCTCGCCCATCGCTCGTCCCCCGGCGTTCCGCGCCCGTCGCTCACCAAGGCCAACTTCTCCTTTCCTTCCCTATTAGATCCACGTATGCTTATCGCATGTCCGCCCCACGCCCCGCGCGGCCTGTACGAGGGCACCCCCGGATCACCTCGCCCCGCCATCCCCTGATATCGGTTCTGGTCGGATCGGCAGTCGCCCTGATGGGCTGCGCGCCGCCTTCGGCCAAGAGCCGGACTGAGGATCTCCCAGGGCAACGCGCCACTTCCCCCGGCATCATCATCGTCATCGACGAAACCAACTGGGAGTCCGCCATCGACACCGCCCGCCACGGGAACGCGCTCGTGTACACACAGATCGCGGATCCATCTGTCGCGGACCGCGCCCGCCCGGCAGCGGAGGCAGCCGGCCTCGATCCGTCCCGGATCCAAATCGACGTCGGCCCGTTGGACCAACTTCATTTGGCCGATGATGTCGCCGATGGCTTGATCATGCGCCAGTCCACGGCCACCCCAAGCGAACGCGAGATCCTCCGGGTCCTCCATCCCGGCGCCCTAGCCCTCGTGGGGAATAGGACGATCGTCAAACCGACTCCCGACGGCCTCGATGATTGGACGCACCCGTATCACGGCCCCGACAACAACCCCCTTTCCCGCGACCGCCTGGCCCGAGCCCCCTTTCTCACTCGGTTCATCGCCGAACCCCGCTATGCGCCAGCCCCCCAAGTGGCGCTCGCATCCGCCGGACGGGTCTTCCACGCGTTCGGTCATGTGGCGTGGCACGAGCGCGAAGAGCCCTTCCTCTCCACCCTGGCCGCCTTCAACGGCTGGAACGGGACCCTGCTCTGGAGACGTCCCCTCCCCAAGGGCATGATGGTTCACCGCAACACGTTCGTCGCCACGCCCGATTCGGTCTTTGTCGGCGACGAACCATCCTGCGTCCGAATCGATGCGGCCACGGGACAAACCCGGGGCGAGATCCGTCCGCCGCCTGGCTCCGCCCCCGGCTCGTTCTGGAAGTGGATGGGCCTTGAGGGGGGCACACTGTTTGCCCTGATCGGCGAATCCGAGCCCCGCGATGAAGAGCAGCGCTGGAAACGCACCGCCCACGGCTGGCCGTGGACCGCCATTTCCACAGGCTACAACACGCCGGAAAACGCCTGGGGATTCGGCGCCGACTTCTTCGCCTTCGACCCAGCCTCCGGCCGCGTCCGATGGCACTACCGCGAATCATCCCCGGCCGATGCCCGGGCCGTCTGCCTCGGTGACGGATGCATCTTCGCTTTCCGATTCGGGGAATTTCTCACCTCCATCGATACGAAAACGGGGAAGCCCCGCTGGCGAAAGACGCCCCAGAGCGATCCCGCGCTCTTCGCGACCATCGGCCAATCCCTGCCCCGCCAAGGCTGGCAGACGAATTGGCGCACGGCCGCCTATCTCAAGTGCGGGCATGGCGCGCTGTTCTTCGCGGGTCCCCAGCTCGGAAAACTCCTGGTCCTCTCCGCCGATGACGGCCGCGTCCTCTGGCAGGATGCCTACGACAACTTCCAACTGATCCTCCGCGACGACGCCCTCTACGGTATCGGTGGCGGCAAATGGGGTGAGAACATCAGCCGCAAGTTCGATCCGCTGACAGGCAGGGTCCTCGCCGAGTTGCCGATAGGTCGCCGCGCTTGCACCCGGCCCACCGCCACCGAGCAGGATATCTTCTTCCGCGCCATGGGCGGCTCCGTCCGGTTAAACGACGCCATCGGAAGACCGCTCTGGATCTCTCCGATGCGACCCGAATGCCACAGCGGCGTGATCATCGCGGGCGGCAGCCTCTACTGGTCGCCCTATGCCTGCGATTGTCAGCTCACCCTTAACGGTTTCGTCGGCCTCGCGCCCGCCAAGGACTTCGATTTCACCCCCAGCCAGATCACCCCCGACCGCCTCGTCATCGGCCCCGGCGGCACGACACCTTCCTCCGAAACAGAAGCCCCCTCCTCGGACTGGCCCACGTTCCGTGCCAACACGAGCGCCACCTGCGCCAGCCTCGCCACGATCCCAAATGATGTGGCGCCACTCTGGCAGACCCGCCTCCACGCCGCCGCCAAGACCCCGCCCACCGCCCCGACGGTCGCCCTCGGCATGGCCTACCTCGCCGATGGCCATGGTTGTGCCCACGCCATCGACCTCGCCACCGGCAAGGAGCGATGGCGCTTCCGCACCGGAGGCGAAATCCGCATCCCGCCCACGATCTGGAATGGCCGCGCCCTCTTCGGTTCCGCCGACGGGTGGGCCTACTGCTGCGATGCGGCCACCGGACGGCTCCTCTGGCAGTTCCGCGCCGCCCCCATCGAACGCAAGATCCCAGTCTTCGGCCGCCTGCTATCCACTTGGCCCGCCTCCAGCGGCATCCTCGTGGACACCAAAGGCACCGCCTTCGTCGCCGCCGGAATCGTCAATTATGACGGCACCTACATCTACGCCCTCGATGCCGCCACCGGTGCCCTCAAATGGAAGAACGACACCTCCGGTCACCTCGACACCGAAGCCCGCACCGGCGCCAGCGCCCAAGGACATATGCTCCTCCACGCAGATCGCCTGTACCTCGCCGGCGGCAATGCCATCTCCCCCGCCATCTACAGCACCGCCGATGGTCACTGCCTCAATGATCCCGCCCCCCTCGCCCGCTGCGAGTCCACGAGCCCCCGAGGATGGGAACTCTACCTCGTCGGAAATCGCGTCATCGCCGCCGGTAAACCCTTCTACGCACACCCCGACATCCCCGTCTACGACGTCACGGTCACCAAAAGAATCCTCCATGCCACCAACGGACAGCGCGACATCGCCTGGACCGACGGACAGAAACTCGCCTGCTTCCCACCCCTCTCTCCCTCGGCTCTCAATCTCGCCCCCACCGATGAGAAAAAGGGCCAACACATCATCCAACCCTGGGGCGCGTTTCAGCCAAACCTGCCCCCGGTCTGGACGTTAACCTGTTCAAACTCCGTCTCAGTAGCCCTCGCCCAAAACGCCGCCCTGATCGCCTACCCCGACTCCCTCGTCGCCCTCCGCCTGACCGACGGTTCCAACCTCTGGACACAGCCACTCCCCGCCCCGCCCGTCCCATGGGGGCTCGCCCTCGGATCCGCCGGCCAGTGCCTCCTCTCCCTCACCAACGGCGCCCTCGTCTGCTTCGGACATTGATCCGACTCGAAAACGGGGAGGGACGCCGGCCCCGGCGTCCGCGTCCCACCGGATCCGCGGTTCCTGGGCTAACCTGCATGTTTCACGCTTCCGCGTGAAACATGCAGGCTCAAAGGAAAACCGCGCTCCGAAAGACGCGATTTTCGAGGGTCTGGTGCCACCGATCCGCGAAACACACTCTCCAACCGCGAAAAATCCCAGTCTTTGCCAGACCTTTCCCAATAAATGGCTCTCATGGCGCGGTTTTCCCAGAGCCCGGATATTTCACAGCCCGCAAGGCTGTGAAATATCCGCGCTAACCCAGCCCACGAGGCGAGGCTGTCTCAAAACTCAAACGCCCAACACGGAACACCCAACAATCAATGCCCATCTGATGATAGAGGGGACTTCCAATGGTGTGCGGCGCGCGACAATGCACGGCATCTCACAGAGATGCCCTACAAAATTTGTAGGCCACCTGTGCCAGGCGGCTCGGCTCAGAGGTTTTGAGACACGCTCAGGCCGCGGGCCCTCCCAACGCATGTGTCAGGATCAAACGAGACACTGCACTGGTCTGCCCAATCTTTTGTCTGTCGCCAGACGACCCGGTTTGGTAAGAATCTAAGCATGTCCCAAGCGACGGGTTTCGATTATGCGCCAAAGGGCAAACCACAGCCGGTTGTCAAACCCGGCGAGTTTGTATTCGCCTCTGCCTTCATGGATCACGGCCACATCTACGGCCAGACGAACGGCCTCCTCGAGGCCGGTGGACTCTGCAAGTGGGCATGGGATCCCGACCCCGGACGCCTCGCGTCTTTTCTCGAGAAATACCCCGAAACAAAGCCCGCGCGCTCCTTCGACGAGATACTTGACGACCCAACGGTCCACCTCGTCACTTCCGCCGCGATCCCCAATCGCCGTTGCGAGATCGGCCTCCAGGTCCTGGACGCCGCCAAGGACTATCTCACCGACAAGTCCCCCTTCACGACCCTGAAGCAACTGGAGCAGGCCAAGCGGAAGGTCAAGAAGACCGGCAAAAAGTATGCCGTCTGCTATTCGGAGCGCCTTCAGTCCGAGGCGGGCTGGCACGCGGGTGAACTGATCCGCCAGGGAGCCATTGGCGAGGTGCTCCAGGTCCTAATCATGGCGCCCCATCGGCTTTCGAAATCCGCCCGCCCCGGCTGGTTTTTCGACAAGGAGAGCTATGGCGGCATCCTGACCGACATCGGCTCGCACCAGTTCGAGCAATTCCTCACCTACTGCGGCGCCAAGGACGCCAGGATCGAATTCGCACGGGTGGCGAACCGCGCCAACCCCGATAAGCCCGGCCTCGAGGATTTCGGCGAGGCCCTTCTCACCACCGACACCGGCGCCTCATGCTACTGCCGCGTGGACTGGTTCACCCCCGATGGCAACCCCGTCTGGGGCGATGGCCGCACTTTTGTGCTGGGGACCACGGGCACGATCGAGGTCCGCAAGTACATCGATATCGCCCAGCCCGGCAATCCCGGCCAACGCATCTACCTCATCGACGCCAAGAAGGTCGAAGTCATCGAATGCCAGGGCAAGATCGGATACCCCTTCTTTGGAAAACTGATCCTCGATGTGATCCATCGCACCGAGAACGCCATGACCCAGGCCCACGCTTTTAAGGCCGCCGAACTCTCCATGAAGGCACAGGGTATCGCCGACGCAGCACGGGACTAACCCCTGTCCGCCCAAGCCAAGCGAATCACCGCCTAACCGTTCGCCCCGAGCCCCATCGAACCCCGAGCGCCCGTCTGTCGGCAGTCTTAAGAGCGGCGGTGGACCGCCGTAGTCCATGACGCATAGCGAGTCTTCATGGTCCTCGAAAAGCACGCCACCGTTTGGACTGCGGCGCGCTATCGCGCCGCTTTCGGGTGAAACCGACCACGTCAGCGCGTGGCCGCCAATCACATCCCGATGGTTACAGTCTTTTCAGCGCCTCGCGCACGAGCGTCTCCACCGATGCCGATGGCTCGGCGTCCAGCGCCGCCTTCGCGGCCTTGTGCGCCTCGGCCTGCTTGTATCCCAACGCTATCAGCGCCAACACCGCATCGTTGACCGCCTGTGCCTCCGGCGAGGGCGCGTGCTCCGCCGATGCCACCTCCCACGCCGCGGACACCCCGACCTTGTCGCGCAGTTCAACCACGATCTTCTCCGCCGTCTTCTTGCCCAATCCCTTGACCCTCGCGATCGATGCCACGTCATTGCCCACGACAGCCGCCCGAAATCCGCGTACCGACATCCCGCTCAGCACTGCCAGCGCCAGCCGCGGCCCCACTCCAGACACCGAATTGATGAGGAGCCGAAACAGCGCCCGCTCGTCCTCCGTCGAA
>Ga0209717_1000315_pt1 | contig 61094 bp, 45 predicted proteins | sample AD_UKC048_MetaG_FD_184418 | JGI IMG/M metagenome (GOLD analysis project Ga0209717, IMG submission 184418) | Active sludge microbial communities of municipal wastewater-treating anaerobic digesters from USA - AD_UKC048_MetaG (SPAdes) (version 2) | ecosystem: Engineered > Bioreactor > Anaerobic >...
AGGTCATTATTGTCGATCTAAATTTCATTCTTGTCCAGGATGAAGACACCAATGGGGGTCACTTTGATATTAAACTGCAAATTCGGAATGATGAAAACAGCCATCAAGATACATTTGGGCTGGGATCATCAAATGTTCGATTTCATTATAACTCTGATGCCATTGCCAACCCCATTCTTATTACAACACACCCGGTACTTGATGAAGGAATTGATCCTAATGGATCGATATATGATTCGATGTTTATCAATCAACCCATTGAAAATAAAATTTGTGGGCTGAATATTGTCCTGCTTGAAGGTCCAGGATTTGATGTCGCTGATAACTGGATAGATATGGCAACAATTCGATTCACTATCATTGATTCCACGCAGATTGAAAAGCTATTCTGGCGAAATGATAGCATTGTTCCGCTGACATTTATCCAAACAGGAGGATCAGAATATCTCTACTGTTATTTAGGCTCGCTGAATTATTATTTACCCGGCATCTGGCGAGGGATTATAAATTCAGACTGGTTTAATGCAAGCAACTGGAGTGATATAGCGATTCCATTAAGCGAGAAAAACATCTATGTACCAGCAGAAACCCCATATGATTTGATTCTTTCTCCTGGCATAACGGCTGAATGTAATGATTTTAATTTACTGGATTCGGCTACCATAATCTTGCAACCTTCCTCAACAATGATTATTCATGGGAATGCTAATCTAATTAATAGTAATTCACTGAAAGAATGAGTATAACATATTTTCCCAATCTTCACGTGACCCTACCGTATCTCATCCAATGAGCTTCATTTTGAAATTATCATTAAAAAAGAGGAACACTATAAATATAATTTTAAATGATAAAAGATCTGTCACTCTTAAGCTGATCATAAATGAATTTCAACATCAAAATTAGATTCTTGCCTTATAGCCTCATCAATATACTGTAATTTTCTGTTTGCCCAGTTTCGGACTTTTTCCAGGTTATGAGAAACTAATTGCTCTATAATTGCCTTTTCTGCTCTTAGAAGTGGCACTACAGAACCAGTCCAGGAATAAGTTCCCATGTTGGCATTTAATTCATCAGTAAACCCCTCTTCATTGCCAAATTCATCGATTAGTCTTCTTGTGAAAGGATGCCAAGTCTGTTTAATTCTTTTAATTTCTTCGTAGTCAAAGATGGGCACCATTCCAGCCAATCTGATTGGGGCTATTTCTCTATTACTTAATGCCCAGTCAAAAATTTTATCGAAGTTCTTCTCATTTTGAAATAGAATACCAATGTCATTTCCGAGGGACCCAATATGAGCGCCTAAGACTATTTTCAAATTATAATAACTCATGTAATGCTCAGTATCCGACAATAAAGCCTTACTTAGGTCAGGCCAGATTAGGTCGAAATAATCATCAAGAAATACTTGTAATAATTTTTTAAAATCAGAATCTAAATTTCCAAGAAAATCTAAAACACCACAGAGTTCAATTATTTCTTTATTGATGAATTGAACTAATTCCGGATCTTTTGATTGACGAAGTATTTTTAGTATTGATTCACTCCAAAAGTACTTATCCAAAAATTCATCTTCTTCAACTTTAATGAGATCTTTGGTCATAATGGATTTTCTGATAAGATCCCTAACCTGAAACCATTTATTCTCGTCTGAAAATGAATAACCATAGAGTATTAACAGTGCTATTTGTGATCCGACTTTACCATAATTGTCCATTAAGGTATTGGCAAATTGATTTAGTTCTTCATTACTGAGATTATTTAAACTATGCCCATACTGAAATCGATTAAACTCCGTAATTTTCACTTTACCATTCTCTACTAAATCAAAAAGAGCCATAAAAACATCAAATCTCGGATTAATCATATAAGCTATGTAAAATGAATATATATACAATTCGTCATCATTGATGATCTCTTTGATAACCCTTAAAACAAAATCCTGATCTGTCTGGATCGAGAGAAACCCTGTTAAAACAATGACATTACGTTTATCCGCCGGAATCGATTTAATAACTCTTAAAGCATTTGTAATAAATACATCATTTTTCCCATCACTATTTATAAATTCACCTATTTTTCGGCCAAACCAGTAGCCTAAATGTTGTTCTCCATCAAAAAATAAAGGCATGAATTCATCCCACGAAAGATTCTTGTGAATAAATTCCTCCGCCAACTTAAAAGCACGACTATTCGCTAAATCTGTTAGACTCGTTGAATCTTCTGAGAAATCCCAATAACTTTTTTTAACGTAATTCTTGTATTTTGTAACGAAATCTGTAGGTTCTAATCCTGTAATTAATTCTTTGATGGTCTCCTTATCTTCTGAAGTCAAACTGCTATCTTCATACTTTAAGGTCATTTTAAAATTTGTCCTAATGTCGAACCAGGCATCTTGATTTTCTTGGATAATATTTTGAATAAATGGAAGTATGATGTGTCCACACCTGGCACTATAAAATCCACGAATTGAATTAATTATTTGGGGGATAATTCTTTCTCTTTTTTCCTGATCTTTATTTGCTATTTCAATAAGTTTTTGAAGAGAATACTTCCAATAGTGGCTGATCTCCTTGAACGGTGGATAGTAATCGGATAACTGAGTAGAAGATCCTTGTTTTTCGGCCCCCCCCATTCGGGAAAAGTCATGTGTTTGTATCGCTCTTAACAATGCACCAATAGCCATATCCTCATAATCATGGGAATGGGTGCTTAAAGCAAATTCAATAATCGAAATCCTGTCTTCAAGAGATGCTTCGGTTCCTGGTAAATGTATTTGAAATAAATGAAAAAATTGTCCTCTTGAGTTATTGCTTATATGGGTTTCTGTTTCTGCGATTCCAAATGCCATTAAAACCTTGACAGCTTTTTCAAAAGTCTCTCTTCTAAAACAAAGTTTTTCCAGTGCCCAAACTAAATTCCTTCTTCCAGCTTTAACTTGGAGAAGATCTTCTTTTTTCATTGAGCCAAAAATTCGGAAAAGAGCATCAGAAGTATCTTGAGGATTCACTTCAACTAAAGAGCGGAAGAGACGTGAACCCTCGTCTGTGTTCAAAACTTCCGCATTACCGAAAGGGCCTTCCTGCCCACATAAATCTTTTACTATTTCTTTTGCATTTTCAAGGAAATCAAGATATTTAAGCTGATCACATAATGCTTCTTTAAGTCCCTGATGTTCCTGGAGGGAAGCTAGCACAGCTTTTGCATGATCAGGTGTGCATGATTGCCACCATTCAATAGCCAGAGTCAATGCAAGTGGTTTTGTCCTTATCATTATATATCTAGCTTGTTTATCTATCAACCCTCTTCTTAAAAAATGCAAACAAGTCTCATTAAATTTCATAATGGAAACTTCTCGTGAAAAATCTAATCCCGTTATTAGTTTATTCGTTGCTACAAATTCTGATTGGTTTTTCAATTCATCATAGAAGCCAATTTTTTCAAAAATTGAGATTGCAACTAACATATGACGCATCTCAGTACTTTTTCCTTCTTCTCCAAGAAGCTTATCGATGACATCAGGTTTATTGATAATTGGAATCCAATCTTTTGGAGAACTCCGTTTGCTTGAAGCGAGCAAAGTAGCAATTAAAGTATGTCCCCTCGCAAATCTCTTTATTGTTTCCCTTTCCTCTTGTTCATTTTGTTGAGGAAAGAACTTTAATAAAATTTGATCTATGACATCCTCACAATCGTCAGGAGACAATTGAATCAAGCTAAACTCTGAACTTCGTTCAACTAATTTCTCAATTGGATTAAAATCAATGGTGATAAGGGACAATTTACAACCCGGTTGTTTTATAATTGATATAAGATTATTATGTTTCGTGAAATCACAATTATCAATTATTAAGATTCTTCTCTGTCCTCCCTCTGCTAATTGCTTTATAACTTTTAAGTAATCACTCTCACATGTATTAAGATTTAAATAAAGGATCTTTTTGAACTCTTCATTTTTCTTCAGTATCCCCTGTGGATTGAAGGATTCATAAACTAATCTGGTTTTTCCAAGACCAGATAAACCAACAATTCTTAAAATGTTAGTTTCAATATTTGCAAGATTATTGATAGTGCCGATATGGTCAATAAATGCGGGTGTGGTAAAATATTCTATATCAGTATCTCTTTTGAATTCCTTTGTCCATTGCTCCCATTCTAAAAAAGGATAGAGTTTTAATATGGGATTTGTGATTCCAAAATCAATGGATTCTCTAATTGCAATGGTCAATCTCTCACTAAATTCCTCCAAAATTTTTCCTTTCTCATTTTTATTATTATCGGAAAAATTGTACTGAATTGGCCAGCTTTTTTGAACCAAATCAAAAGGAAATCCTTCTTTAGTCGGCTCCCCGTAAAAACTATTCATTACACAAATAATCCTTTCGGGCTGTAAGTTAGTAAAGGCAAGTCCTAATTCAAAAACGACATTAGGATTTAGATTTTGCTTTACATTAAATAGGCGCTTATTTAACTCTTCACCAAGTATAAATTTTTGTAATCTATTAAGCTTGAGATTTTTTTTATTTTCTGCATAGTTAATTACTGTTAAGTCTGCCAGAAATATATTGCATTCTTCGATCTTCTCCTGAACAGTATCTGGAATGGAAGGTGTTCCAGGGACATTTTTTGTGTCACGATCTATTAAAAAATCATGAAATTCATACATAGGATCTTTGCTTAATTTTTTAATCGCTTCTTCAAGAGCTTCTTCAATAAAAATCCTATTAAATTCTGCAGCTGTATCACTTTGCCAGGAATAAAAGATTTTAATTTTCATATCCTTTTATATTAGCAATTATTTCTTTTTACTGACTTGCAAATTACGGAAAATACGAAACACATTTATATAATTTCAATACAAAATGTCGGATTGCAATATCCCTATATTTATTACTATACGATATGTGTAGATATGAATGGCTTAAGAAGGATAAAGGTAATACCTTTCAATAAAAATATAGTGGCTAGAAACATTAAATTCCTGCCATAAAAACCTCCGCTCATGTACAATTACGTGAGAAAACATGAAAATTTTACTCCCCCCCAAAAAAAAGAGTTCAATTTTCAGGCTTTAAAATGCAATCGAAGCCCAAAAAACGGGCTAATAGTCAAAAATGGAAAGACTTCAGATTTTAAGGCAAAATAACTCTTCATTTTTATTACTGGAAATCGAATCGGAACTGTTAAAACAGTTATTACAAATCCAAAAACAATTATGCTGCGTTGTTAACAAGATACTAAATTATTTGAAAATACGCTGTAATCCTTTGTTATCAAACAGTACAGAAAATTTTATCAAACAATAACTCTTCAATATTGGTCCAAACGCAAAACCATATCTATCAGTGCATTAGAAAATGGTATATGGATGGCATCTACGTCACCCACAGTTTTCGATTTTAAGCTTAAAAAATACCCAAAAATAGGGGGTGCGCAAAGGGCTGTCCATTTTCATACATAGATCAAAAGAATGGCAGGCTCCAAAATGCTCAAAATTATGGTGACCTCCCAAGAATTTTGCACGATCTTCTTCAGGGTGGATATGGGGATCATTTTCCGTCCTGCGTCTGTATATTTACCGAAGGGGGTCAGCATTTTGAAAAAATGAGCCCTTTCGAGCTCATTCCGGGCTCTACAACAGCCCCTCGTCCGCAAATGAATAATATCCCTCACTTGATATAATTATGTGGTCCAGGACCGGCAGGTCGAGCAATATACCAGCTTCTTTCATCTTCCTGGTGAGTTGAATATCTGCTTCACTTGGATGGAGGTTACCGGATGGATGGTTGTGGGCAAGGATCATGCTGGACGAATTGGATTTCAGGGCGACCTGGAAGATCACTTTCGGATCAGCTACTGTTCCGGACAACCCTCCCTGGCTTATTTTAGCCCAACCAAGGACCCGGTTGGCCCGGTTGAGGCACAAAACCATAAATTCCTCCACATGATCGATTTTACTGCTCCAGATGCGCATGAGGACTTCATAAGTATCCCTGCTGCCGCAAACCTTCTCCATATCTGACGAGCGGACTTTGTTCCGGTAAAAGATCTCGATCTCTGACAGGTTGCTGGTGAATAAGGTGACTGGATTCTTTGCTTTCATGTTCACCTCCGCTTTAGTGATTGAAACTTGCTGAAGTGTACTCCACATGCGGATCTTCAAAGTTCCAGCCTGGTGGGCGTTGGAAACTGCTGTCCAGCATTTCATCTGAAATCTGCATCTCCGGAACCTTTTTTGGCTGGGGTGGCTTATTGACTACATCCGATCCATGGATTTTCCGGATCATTTCGATAGGCAAAGGCTCCCTGTTATTGCTACGGAACTCCACTGGCCTCCAGTACCAGCGTTTTTTGTCACCTGAAAAACGGAAACCGAATTCTTTCAGTTTGTCTTTGTAATGAATGGTTTTGCCACCTACCCAGACCCAATGGCCGCAGATTTCGATTTCTACGTTAAAAGAAATGATCAGATTGATGATTTCCGGGAACTTAATGAAGGATTCCTTCACATCCTCCTGTTGGACAGAGAATCCGAAGAATGGATCTTTGATGATGCCCTCGTACTGAAGGTTGATTTCCTGCATAGTGACGGTGTCACCTCCACGATCAGGATGGTGTAATAATGCAAGTTTTTTATAAACTTGCTTGACTTCCTGTAATGTACGGCAGTCGCGGAAATAAAGTGTTTTCATAGCTAAAAAGTTTTTGAATTTTTCATTCAAATAACCTTTTGGCATGATAAAGGTGAATTTTTGACCAGTTCTCCTGAACTGTTCTGTAATCGCGGGCTGGAGCAATTTAACATAATGCGGGGTTATAGGAACGAGCAGGAAGGGAAGGATTTCAGCCCCGGACTCGGTCGTATAACTAACCATTATGTCTCATTTGCCTACAGGCAAGAGTGTTTCAGAAAAAAAAGTGAGTGTTGAAAAAAGGAGTCTCTTCCGGCTGGCAAAACAAGCCCCCCGGTCGGTTCCATGTTTCAAATTCTCAAAAGCACCCACCCCATGTTATCCGTGCATATATATAATCTCTTTAATGTAAAAAAGATCATTCGATTATGAATGAGTTTCCAAGTCTATAGTCTCCCTCCGAAAAATCATTTCTGCTGAATTCTGCATTAATAACTTTAGGGAAATTTGTTGCGGAATGGGTAGCTAATATTCTAAATCGAACTGATGGGTTATTATTGGCATACTTATCAAATAAATCAAATAAATCACTGACTTTGGCTTCATGACTCACTAAAAATTTATATGCAAATTCAGTACGATTACCTCTTGGCTTGTATTTCTTAAGTAAATATAAATTAGGTTGAACCAAAGGAATTGATTTTGTTATTATTAAATCAGAGCCGGGTTTTATATGCTGAAATTTTAACTCCGCCGATATATCAATTATATCAAATTTAGTCTTATTGATTATCTTTATTCTATAACGCCTGGAGCCTTTCTCAATTTTCCACGCAATATTTGGTGCAACCTTTATATTTGGTGCAAACAAATTTGGAATCACTTTGATAATTAAAAAGATGGAGCCAGCCATTCCACCAGCAACACCTAAGACGATGAATAATAAGTCTTTAAGCCAACAGAGAAAGCAATTATCCATATAAGAAATATTTAGTATGCTTTTCTTTTCGTATTATTTATTCCCATCAATCCCCATCTGTCGCAATGTCTCCATTATTTTATCCTCGTAGTCCTGTTCGGTCATTTGTCCATTTTTTGCGCTTATGTTGATGGAAACATCCTGATAATGATGCTGTAATAAATTTAGAAGCCCAACCAGATTAGATGTTCTGCCTTTTGGTATGGTCATATTTAGTTGTACAGTCTGCTTAAATTTAGATGGTGTTCCTCCACCCGTGGGTGGTTCTTCCGTTCCACCTCCACCTGGTTCTGGTGGAATAGGTGGTTCAGGGCCTACAGGCCCTTCAGCTGCTTTCTTTCGCTTTTCTTCTTCCTTTTGCTCTTTACAAATTGAAGCCTCTATGATATATTCATCTCCATAAGTTAATTCCTGGATGGTCTCCTCGAACCACTTGCATATTGGCTTGTTATCCTCTAAAATCCCCACACCAAACACTCCAAGACTAACACCTTGTTTAATGCTTTCGAAAAGCACATTTTCATCCGCGAATCTTGTTTCGCCTGGTGTTGTTAAACTGGCGGTATATATAGGCTGAATTTGGACGAATTGCTTGTTGCTGAGATACTTTTCCTTAATTACAATTGGAGCTATCCTTGACAAGATATCACCATTGGCCCTAAGTTTTTCATATATTTCTTCATCGATCTTCTTTGTGTCACCGAAAGTTGGAATCCCGAGATCCAATTCTTTATATCCATCTTTGTCTGGAATTAATACGGTCCGGTATAAAGTTCTTAAATCATCCTTTAATGAATTTTTAAGTTTTTTCAAATCAGCTTGCACTTCAGCTTGTTGCGCAATAGATAGATTTAGAGTATTGTCTTTGGAAATTTCCTCATAAGCGAGATATTTCTTAAGGTTATTTTCTACCCTGTTTTTTTCTGATTCGATTGGGACGAAGGAGAAAATAGTATTTCTGTTGACCCGGGGAGTTATCCCTTTCTTTTCAAAAAATTCTTTGATTAGTTTATCATTTCTTTCAGAAAAAACCAGAAGTTTAAAATCCGGTGTATCAGGTATGTCGCTATTTGACTTTGGGAGGTAATAAGTCTTAATTCTTAGGCTACCTATATTTTCTCTGAATAATTTTTCTCTTAAATCTTCAAGTCTTGGACCTTTGATATTGTCCATTTTAACATTAACAATGCTGGTCAGGGTCGGTTCAGTAGTGAAGACATACTTTGTTCCTGTATGCTTCAGGTAACACATCACGGATCTTGATTCTTCAAGAACATCAGAAATAAGCGTTGCAGGACAATCAAGAGTGGTGGCCATGCGTTTTGCTTCGCCTAACGTCATTCCATTTTCAACACCACCCGTAAAAGAATACATAAAAATAGCATTGGAGGCTCTTGTCCCAAGTTTAAGCCCCCGATAACTCTCTCCCACTTTGCTATTTAATTTATTAGCACCACTATCCTGAGAAGTAATGTCTTTTGCAACGATCGTTTCAAATTGAGGATCAATATGCTTTATCAATTCTCTTCGAATATCCTGTACAGAAAGATCAAAGTCGGCAACTGAAATATAAGGTAGATTTTTTGAAATAACAGATTTTACTACAAGAGCTAAAAGTCTCAATACTCCCCTGGTTCTTTGGAAATTATGAAAACTTCCCCAACGATGATATAGTACATCTATGACTTCAGGCATGAATGGATATGATGCCTGAAACCTTTTTCGATATACAGATGGAGGATTGTCATGAGGTAAGATAGAATTCTTCTCTGCATATTCTATAAATTCGTCAATAACTTTTTGGGCTTTGTTTTCATCAATCTGTTTAAAAAGTCGTCTCCTAATAATAAAACTTACTTCATCATCCTGAACTGGTGATTTTGGCGCATCTTTACGTGCGGTAATATTTTGTAAATCCTGGACAATTTCAAGTCCTCTTGGAGTCCTGTCAAATGGATTGCTGGGGGTTGTTGTAAAAACCAAGGATGCGTCTGGTAATGAACTAACTACATTTGTCAATGTTTCGATAAAGGTTAGTGTGACTGAAGTGAGGGACTTCCCCCTTCCTATATCAATGGCATCGGCTTTGTTTAAATATGGGATAAGTTCATCCAGAAGTATAAGGACCGGACTATGTTTTTCAAGAAGTCGTTTTATCTGATCACCACCAGGAGGAATTGGTCCTTCAAATTCTTTGATGGATCCTGTCAATTGTTGTTCCATTAAACCCCAAAGCGTATCAAATTTATCAATTGTCCCGCCACTTTTAATATCCTCACCGACAATCACAACCCTATTCGCTTTCCATTCAGCCGCTTTATGATATAACGCGATTAAAGTATGAGTTTTACCACCCCCAAAGGGCGTTTGAAGCTGGATAACTGAATCTCCACCCTGTCCTTTTAATCTTTTCTCAATAGCTTCAATCAAGTAATTGAGTTCATTAGTTATATATGTCTTCTTAAAAAATTCTTTGGGATCTTTATATTCAGCCGGGCAGGACGGATTATTTTTATATACTTCCCACAAATTGGCAGCATAAACATCCATTGTAAATCTGCCTTGCTGAATATCGTCATGTGGAATTGCAATTGTATCAAATCTTGCCATATCTATTTAAATTAAAAGTCTAAATCTAGTTGTGAAAAACGTTTTTTCGGTGTTGACGCTACTTCTGTTCTTATGCGTTCCTTACTACCCAGGAAACCATCTAATAATTTTTTTTCTCTACTATCAGGTGTGAGTTTACCAAGTGATTCGGAAACGGCTTGCGCAACACGGTAAAATGCTTCACTGTGACCAAAACCCGTATTTGCTAATACTTGCATCATCTGATCTTTCTTTCCTTTTTCCCATAAAAGGAGGGTTAGGTGCAATATATCTATTAATTCATCAGATTGATTTAGGTCTTCAATTTTACGATTATTTGGACCTAATACTCGGATAAATTCTTTTTCTTTTTTTATAAAACCATTTTGTCCCCATTCTTGTGAAAGGTCTATCCCAATTGATCGTCCTAATTTATTGGCTTCGTCAAATTCAGTTTTAGCTTCACCAAAACTAAATCGCCAAATAACGTAAAACTTAGTAAGTTCAGAAACCTCACCAGAAAAACCGTTATGTAAAATATGCTTGATTGTATATTGCATAGCTACCTCTCTGACATCATCCAATAAAACATTCGCTCTTTTTACATTTCCTTCATAATCAATCACTTTTTCATATTTTCCAAATACTTCAATTCCAGCACCAATCGCTGCAATGAAGAAATCAGCTCCTGTAATACCTTCTTCCCAAAGAGTTTCCAATTTTTGATCTAAATAAGTTTTGAGTTCGTCTTTTACCTCATTATAAAATCCCGTCCCGTGCCGTTCAATTTTTCTTGCTACAATATATATGGAAGAAGAAAGTGAGGCGGATTCATTAGCTCTGGCACGTGTTTGCATTTCAGTATTCAATGGATAACTAGCAGTAATTACTAAACCGGAGTCAAGAAGTGCATTAATAACAGTTTCCCAACCCGAAGTAGATTTGTGAGCATATACAATTATCGAAATTCCTTCCTTTTTTAACACACGGAATATTTCCTGAAAAGCCTTTTTAAGGTTTTTTTCAAAAAATATCTTATCTTTTTCAGCGTATCTGATTGGATCCCAACCCGCCATTTCTGTTATTTCATTTTTCTTGGGGGCAAGTGGCGTCGAAAAAAGATCTGGATATAAGTCCCCAATCGCTCGCTTTAACCAAACATAAAAATAATCGGACAGATCAGCATATGGAACACTGTTATAATAGGGAGGATCTGTAAATACCGCATCAAAAAAGTCATCTGGGTATGGAAGATTTGTCGCTGAAGTATTTGTTATTGAAATTTTCGTGTTTGAGACACTTGACATTGACTCGATAAAATTTAATATGTCATACATATTATTATCCCAACCACCTGAGCTATTATTAAAAGGGTTTAATTCAATATAATCCCAAACCATACCTAATGCTTGTCTTCCAAAAGTTGGTTGTATCTTTTCCCCCTGAACAAACCAATATGCCAATTTAGAAAGCCTGCCTGACAAACGACTAATTGCCAGGGCCAAATATGTACATATTACTTTTGCATATTCTTCATCAATGTTATTCTTATAAAGGCTTTCCTTCAAGTCTTTCAACACTTTAATTAATATAACATAAGTGAGTTTTTGTCTATTATTAAAAAGACTTCCCCATGTAGTCATACCATATAAAGGAACATTAAAAACGCCACTCATAAAAGGCAATTCTTCATCAGGGATTACATTTATCCCCCAGTCATCTTTGATGTTTGTTATTGTTTCATTTAGAAAATTATCAGCACTCCTGAATATTTCATGATCACTGGTGGTTGGTAACCGATAATGTTTCCCCCTTTTTTTTGGATGATTCAATACAACTACCATCATTTTCTCCTTTGATTTTCCAGATTGAAATAATCGACGTGTTTCTTTATCGCTTATAACATTACCACAAACTGGACACGTGACAACTGCTCTAGACACAGTCCCCTCCTCGGCATTGAAGCCTTCTGGGAAATCTGAATAACCAGTACCAATTAATTTAAAACTTAGTATCTTCTCTTGACTAATAGAGGGATATAATGCGATCTGTTTTTTGGGCATTTTAGATAACCAATAATGCCTTAATAAAGGTATTTCAATGCCACAAGTTTGGTTCTGGCAAGGAATGGTATTAGACCATATATATCCAACCGGAATTGAACCATCTTGTTCATCAGGATAAAATCTTGATAATATTTCTTTTGCCCTTGATGAAAGCCGATTAGCCCAAAAACTGACATCTTCACATAACTTATTTACCTCTGAAGTAACTTCAATCTCTTTCTGGGATCCTTTTGATTCCTTTATCCTACTGATTTTCCGTCCGTATTTTTGAGGAAATTCTAAAGTGCACTTTTGAATGATAACAGCAATAGGATTATAGTCATTACTATATGTCTCACAACCCAATCTTAGAGCTTCCAAAGGAATTGACCCCCCCCCACCAAAAGGATCTAAAACTTTTGGTGCTTTGTTATCATTAGAAAGAAGAATCTGTTGATTTGCATAGCTATTAAATGAACTATTAGTTGTGTTTTCCCATTTTGAATAATCAGCAATGAAATTTCTTATTTTGTCTTTATCTTCTTCCGTTTTCGGCGATTTTATTAGTGATGCATAAGCAGTAGCTCTTGAAGTAGACAATGGACGCCTTGCCCACCATATATGGAGTGTCGAGATGTGTCCATTTCTTATGTTTTTCTCTTTAGCTCCGGCTTCACTTACTTCCTTGATAGGAAAAGTATCCTCTATAAATCTTTTATCTTCTGTCATTATTCTTATTGCTTAATCCCTTTGGAGAGAATTTCATTTTTATCAATTATAAATCTAACAACTTCCTGTTTTTCAATCGCATTCAAACTTTCAGCAGGATCATTAATTATTAAAAGATCTGGATTGGTTGAGGCATTGAAAACTACGTATAAATAATACTCCTTCCCAAACCTTCTTGCCTTGAACATTTCATTAATCGTCAATGCTATTGCGCCAGTGGCAGCTCGTGCTTTTACTTCTATCCTTCTTGTATTGCCCTTTTCATCAACTGAATATATATCATACCCAAGATTTTTTAAGGCCACATCCTGCGGAAATCTACCCTGGGATCTTTCATATTCCATGGCCACATCCATTCCTATTTTTTCAATATCAGCATCAGAAAACATATCATCCTTAGAGTCACCTGAAGGGACCACCTTTATTGCACCTAAAAACCTTGGATTTTCAATGGAAAGGTTTCTTTCCAATTGAATCTCTTTTGATAGTTTGTCCCTACTTTGCTCATAAATTTGTTGCTGCTCTTTTTTATTATGAATTGCTAAATCAACATTATCTCCATTCTCTTTTCGGTCAAACAATTGACCGAGTTCGTAATCCAATCTTAGAATTAGCTCATTCAAGGATTTCAATCCATACTTCTCTTTGATCTCCGCTTGTCTATTTCTTTCTAAAAGCAATTCCTCCTTATAATCCTCTAAAATCTTGAATATACTTGGTAGTATATCGAGCTTTAATCTTTCCAGATCAAATCCAATCGTTGAACCATTCTTACCTGAGCTCAAATCCCAAATCCTTGAAGTATTAAAAGGCTGAAACGATTTAGTGGCAAGATCATAATAAAATGCAAACAAACGTTTCCCCGCTACTTCTCTCTTCCCATCCTTTATCTCCGCTTCGTAGTACAAGATCAAACCATCCATCCTGTTTTCAGGATCTTTAAAAACCGCTCCTTGCTTTAGATGAGATAAGAATGCCTTATCAATCCAAATCATTACCGCCTCAAATAAAGGGTGACCAAATGAAATAAACTCACAATCCGAGTTATCTATAGCCACCTGCTTATCAAAGGTTCCTTTCCTGTATTTTGATGCTATAAGCCCGTGTCTTTTTTTGAAGTTTATTTCGTTTGCAATCTGTTTGATACTAAAGGGTATTGATTCAATAGACACAAAGCCATCTTTACGGAAAACGATCTGTCCTCCTGCTTTCTCAAATGCTTTTTTAAAAAAGGCTTCAGTGTATTCCGGAATCAGCCTGTATTCTTTTGCTCTATCGCTAAGCTCTTTAATTCGGGTATAATCAATAAATCTTGTGGCAAGGGTATCCCCAAGATTGTCTTTTACTTTTTGAATATATGCTTCATCAACGACAATATCGATTTCTTTAAGAATTTCTTCTTTACTCCTGGCATTAATAGAAGCATCGATGAGAAGTTGAGACAGATTCTTACCAACCAGGACTTCGCTTATCACATCAAATACTTTATCACTACCCATAGCCCTCTTGATCTCGTCCAGCTTGTGAAATAAACTGGTTAGAACTTCGCCCTCTCTTGTATCCTTCGCAACTAAATTGTATATAAAGACTTCTTTGTTTTGCCCATATCGATGTATCCTTCCCATCCTTTGTTCAAGTCTGTTTGGATTCCATGGAATATCGTAATTAATCATCAAGTGGCAGAACTGCAAATTTATACCTTCTCCTGCAGCTTCTGTAGCGACTAAGACCTGTATATTCTCATTCTTGAATTTCTTCTCAGCTTCAATCCTTTCATCCAGCCTCATACCACCATGGATAGTAATGGAAGTGTACCCCCATGTGTTGGTAATCCTCTTTTCAAGATAATCTAATGTATCCCTTGATTCGGTGAAAATGATTATCTTTTGATTAGGAAACCTTGCATTAAGATCATCCAAAGTCGACTTAAGCTGTCGCAGTTTAATTTCAGATTGATCATCGATGATCTTTTTTGCTTCATGATACAAATCATCCAAAATCTCAATTTCCTTCAATAACTCTTCTCTGTTCTCAGAAGCTGTAAGCGTTATCATCATTTCTTCTTCTTTCCAGCGCTCTTCTTCACTTAGGTCTTCAGTATCTTCGAAATCAAATAAACGGTTATTGATGGCATTCAAAGAATCAACTTTACTTAGAAGTTCCTGCAGTCTGTTTTTTCTCCGCTCCAAAGACCTGAATAAAGCATATATACTCGATGCGAAACGCCTTTGAAGAATGACCAGGGCAAAAGCTACATTCCGCTTCCGATCCTTGCTTAAGGCCTTATTGTATTGGGTATTAACATACCTGGATAAATGGTTATACAATATTTTTTCGTGCGGTGATTCAGTCCCAAGATCATAACCTAATGTTTCAACCTTCCTCGGTAAGAACAGCGGTTTTCCTTCAAAATCCTTTAGGTCCTCCTTTATTCTTCTGATAAAGAGAGGATTTTCTTGGTTTTCAATAGACTGGACCAATAGCTCGGTGCTTGCAAAGAATCCTTGGGAAAGGAGATCCAGGAATAACCTGAAATTTTCTGTATCACCTTTATGAGGTGTAGCCGTTAAAAATAAAAGGTGTTCGGATACATCGGAAAGAACCTCTCCAAGTTTATATCGCTTGCTCTTCGAAGTTTTTTCGCCATACTGATAGGCACTCATCTTGTGAGCCTCATCGACAATAATCAGATCAAAGTTAGTCGCCGCAATCGTTGGCAAAATTTCATCTTGTTTGGCAAAATCAATGGAGGTTATGACCTGGTTTTCTCTTTGCCACACGTTCTCACCATAATGGGTATCCAGGATACTTCTATCAATAACAATAAAAGTTTCTTCGAACCGCTCTTTAAGTTCACGCCGCCACTGGTCTTTCAAATGACCAGGGGCGACAATCAAAACGCGATTGACAAGATGGCGGAGCTTAAGTTCTTTGATAATAAGTCCTGCCATGATGGTTTTACCGGCCCCTGGATCATCTGCTATGAGGAATCTGATCCGGCCAAGTTTAAGAACAATTCCGTACACTGCTTCAATTTGATGAGGTAACGGATCGACCTTCGAAGTGTTAATGGCAAGTAATGGATCATACAATGAAATAAACCTATATCTAATATTCTCCAGGACCAGGAAAACATCATCAGCATTAGCCGTAAAACTTAACTCTATTTTCTTAAGCTGGATCTTTTCAAGATCAGTTTGCGTAAAGATCTGATCAATTCTTTCACGCGATTCAGTGCCAACTCCTAAAATTCGGACGTAACCATTTCCATAATCCTCCACTAGATCAACCTGAACAGGTTCAATCCATTTTGGGCTGGTAATAACATCACCTTTACTAAACATTGCGAGACCTTTAAAAAAAAGTTAAAGATACCACATTTGAATAGAAAAACTGAAGTCAGATTTACCAGGAAACTCTGAAGTGGACTATTTGCATTTAGGATAGATCAGAAGATAGTATCAAGTATCAAGGTATCAGAATGCCAAAGGTTTGAAAAATATGATACCTGATACTAAAAGTTGTCAGAATCATCGCCAATGGGTTGAAGGACTGTCGGTTGATTAAAAATGATTGGGGAAAAATCCTTTAACCTGTATCCGCCTTCACATTCAACAACGATTGATTCGTCTTTCATTTTCGCAATTTTCCTTTTAGCCGTAGGTTCACTTCTGCCTGTCTTTTGGCAGTATTCTTCAACAAATGAATTATATGTTTTTACCTGGTTATCAAATATTTCCTTGGCAACCTGGTAAAGATCTTCCTTTTGGTGGCTTTTTGCCTTTGGCGCACTTGATTGATCTCCCAAATCCTCAACGGGAACACTTTTGCCCGTTGGAGTAAATAGAAAACTACTTTCAGAAAATTCGAGCTCCATTGCATTCGTTTTGTACTCCCTGGGGCTATAGTTGCCTTTCACAACTGTTAGATACCGTACATCATATTCTCCCTCTGTTAGTTGCAGTGCAGATCTTACTTTTTGGACTAATCCGGCTCCACCCTGAATATGCTGCTGACCAGGCTTCAGGTAGTATGCGTTTTTATTAATGTGGTGGACAAACAAGATTAAACACTGTTGCTTTTGTGCAATGCGGTCAAATACCTTGACTGTGGCTCTCATCGCCATATTATTGTTATTATCCTTTCCGACAAAAATATCGCCAAAAGAATCAATGACTATCAGGTCGACAGGTTGTTCCATCAACATTAAATTAAGTGTATTCACTAACTCGTCCTGGTCCAAAGAATCAGCAAACAAAAATCTCAAATTATCATTAGCCTGTTGTCTCATTCCTTTGAGTTGCTGGCTCAATAAATAACTCATAGCTTCGATACCATCCTCAGTTGCTACGTAAATCGCTTTTTTGTGCCTTAAGTGGAGTTTCAATCCTAAAAATTCATCCCTCCCAAGTGCAACATGAATGGTCATTTGTCGGGCAAATTGACTTTTACCAGTATCCGGTTTACCTGCAAGTACACCTGTACCAATGCGTGGTAAAATAAATTCTAAAAGATATTGTGGACTCTGGCTACCTAATTCCAATAACTCCCTTGCAGTTAAGATGATTTTTCCCTCATTTTGATCGGAAAACTTTGATTCTTCCATATCTTCCTCTCCCTCGTCTTTTTTAGCATCCGTTATCAATTTATACAAATCCTCCGCATTATTACCTTCGAAAAAAAAATCGCTAATGTCCTCGCAACCTCTTAATTCTGGGAAGGAAATTCTTGAAATCTTATATTTTTTACTTATTTCTATGGATCTCCGAATTAAAATATCATCATTCCCAACAAAAATTAACATCTGTTGAAATCTGCCATTTAATTCTTCATAAAACTTTCTGGTAAACAAGGGATTGCTTAAATCAAGGGTAAAAGCATTATAACCTCTTGAATTTAATATCACAGTTTCTAATTCTAAAAATGTCATAATGACTAAATCTCCTTGAGATGGCAATAGTTCAAATCCAAACAAATAATTTTCAGGCTTTTGACCCAGCCACCTATATTGAAATTTATAGTTGTGTGGCCGATATATTTTCAAGCTTCCGGAGGATCTGACCCGAAAGGCGAAAATGGGATCCCCTGGAGAACTGTAGATGGTTTTCTCGCCAAATTGATACGATTTGACACTAATCACGTTAAACCTCTTTAAAATCTTTTCACTGATCCCATATTGTTGCCAAAAGGCCAGATCATCCTGATCCATTTGCTTTTCGATATAAGTTATATCCCCATTGACTCCTTTAATCAGATTACTTACTCCTTCGTGGTTTTTTTCAGCTTTTTGCACTTGGTAGGCCAGATTAATTGTTTTTCGGATATCAAAAGCACCAAAATCTGATTTTTCGAAATTTAATTGAGCATACCCTAAAGTATCCGAGTGTGAGTGTCCTTCGTCTTTGGAAATACACCCAAACCTGAAGACAAAATGGCTCCATCCTAATACTCCTGCAGGTTCCTTCTCCTCAAGAAATTCCCTGATTTCGTCATGTGATCTCATAAGTTTTTTAATTTATTATCTACGATTCGGTTTTTTGGCTTGCCTGCTTTCAAGCGCTTCGATTACTTCGGATTTGCGGTATCGCAGTCTGGAGCTAATTCGATAGCTTTGTAGTTTACCCGTACGGGTCCAATCGTGCAAAGTCGGCAAACTAATTTTCAATAGTTTAGCCGTCTCTGCCCTTGTAAGAAGTTCATCGGGTTCTTTTTCTGCAGGGATAAGAGGTTTCAATTTTAAGACAACCTTATCTGCTATTAATTCAGCTGCATCGTCTGGCGTGAGGGCCTGTAACAGAATGCTGCCATGTAAAGTTGAAGTTTCCATAGTAAAATTGTTTAAAGTTTCCGCAATTTTACTAAGGTGAATTGCTCAGGGTGGGTATTCGGGTAACCCGAAATTATTCAAATTTTTCTAATCTTGTTTTTATATCATTGATAATCTGTGACATGCCGGCTGCTTCGAAAAAAGGCAAGATGGCATTAAGATTATCCTTTGTAAAATATTCCCTGGAAGATTTTGTCGATAGCATTTCGCGAAAATACTTATAGGTGTTTTCCTCATTACGATTTATTAATGCATATAGAATCTTGGACTGCTTGGTCATGTCTTCATGAATAGACTTGAGATTAAATATCTCATATTTATCAAGAAAGAATATGATTAATAGCTGCTGTTTTGTCGTAATTATATCTTTAATTGCTTGGTTATCAATACTTATTCCTTCATCTTCTTTAAGCATTCTTTTTAAATGATCATAAAGTTTAACAAGAGCATCTACTAAAATTGCGTATTTAAGATCAGGGACTTCCTCATAACAGCGATCACGACTCGAATATTTAATAACTGAGGGATCTATTCGATAACCAACCATTCTTTTTTTATACGCTTCTTCTAATTTGTGCCTCTCATGATCATTAAAGGGTTTATACATTTGTTGGATCTCCTCAATAGTAAAAGATTTTTTTTCAATATTGAAGATAAATTCGATACCTAATATAGTGTTCTTTAAAAGCTTATCCTTATTTATACTATTTGAATAGCTATCATTGAATAAATTAATCAGCTCTGCGGATTCACTTTTAATCCAGGTCAGAATCAATTCATTCTGCTTTTCAACGATCCTATTCCAATCTGTTTCTGAATAATTGCTTCTAATCGCTGGGATATTTCCTTTCTGCCACTCCACATAGGTGTTCATTGCAAAAAAATTTATTAGTTATAAAATATCCACCGCCCCTCTGACCGCCCCTGGCAAAAACCCCCTCGCCTAACACATTGTTAAACAAGGGGGTTATGTAAGTTAATCGAGGTCTCGAGCGGACTCGAACCGCTGTACGAGGTTTTGCAGACCTCTGCCTAGCCACTCGGCCACGAGACCAGCGAGTTGCGCACAAAGATAGTTCATTTCACCGAAATTCCAAATCCCAAGCACCAAAATCCAAACAAATCCCAAATCACAACCTATTACCACCTTCTGACCACCTAATGACGCGAACGAAGTGAGCTTATGACGCGAAGCTTATGACGTGAAGCTTATGACCCTAATCCGTTATCCCCATCTTCCGCATCAGGAACGTGGCATTCATCTGCCGCGCAATGCCGTCTTTCAGCTTGTAATCAAACACGAGCCGGTCATCTTCAATCACCACTTCAAAACTCTTGTTCACCACTTCGCCGGGATAGCCCTTCTCCAAATCGCCCAGCGCCAGGTCGTGCGTGGCGATCATGCCCGAGGCGCCGTAACGCAACATCTTCTCGATCAGGGCGATGCTGCCGCTCTGCTTATCGCGCGAATTGGTCCCTTTCAGGATCTCGTCGAGCAGGATCACGAGCCTTTCGCCATTTTCCAGCCGTTCAACGATGTACTTCAACCGCTTCAGCTCGGCATAGAAATACGACTCGTTCTTCTGCAACGAGTCGGTGGTAAGGAAACTGGTGACAAACGCTATGGGCCTGAAAGTCATCTCTCTGGCTGTCACCGCGCTGCCGGCCATCGCCAGCACCATGTTCACGCCGACAGTCCGCAGATAGGTGCTCTTGCCGGCCATGTTGGCGCCGGTGACAATGGTGAAATGCCTGCGGCATAAGATGTTAGCGGGATTGCCGACACAAGCGCCTGTGGAGATAAGGGGATGGCATATTTCGTCAGCATCGAGGGCTGTGTCATCCTGGCTTATTACGGGGAAAATGCTTTCGGGATGGTTGAACCGGAAATTGGACAGGCTGCAGAGGGCGTCTGTTTCGCCCAGGATCTCCAGCCAGCGCGGGAGCTCATCCCGGTGTACGGCCTGCCACTTCTCCAGCCGCCGCACCATCACGATATCCCACAGGAAAAAGAGATTCAGGAAATAACCGACGATCATGTTGTTGCGGGCTTCGAACAGGTTCAGGATGCCGGCCAGCTTCTTCACCGACCGTCCGGGTTTGCCGCTTTTCCTATGCAACCCGGCGACCAGCGCCTGCATGCGGCTGCTGTTGAACGACCTGTCCTCCAGCATCGACAGCAGCCGGGAATACTTCATCACAATGTCGGATTTGCTCGATAACATCCGGTATTTTCTCAGGATCGTTTTGCCGAAAATTCCTATTATTCCAAACGGAACGGCATGGTAAAGCAGGATGACCACCGGCGGGATCACCGACAGCGATGCGAGCAGAATCACCGATGAGGTAAGGATAGGGACCAGGATGACAAACAGCCTGAATCTCCAGTGACCGAACACGGCGGGTTCTCTCACCCAGGCCAGGAGTTCCGCTTTATCGGTCGGATGTTCTTTGTCCATATAACCGGTTGCCCGGAATTCCTGCCTCCAGTCCGGTTCGCCGGCCATCTCAGCCACAGCCTCCTGCCGGCTCCGGATGGCAGGTTCATCCATCAGCGGATTCTTCAGCCAGCCGGCCAGTACTTCCCTGCCGGAACGAATGGCTGTCCGGTTCAGGTATTGGAACAGGCTTCCGGGCCCGAAGATGTCAAGATCAGACGTGAAGGGGTGCTCCGGATCAGCTTGATCGGCACCATCCTCGAAGCCGGCATAATCGCTTTCCAGTACTTTGATCTCGGCGGAATTTATTTCCACCATGTTCTCTGCATGCCGGAGCGCCTGCTGTCCGGCTACATATTTTTTGAATGTCAGTAAAAATGCACAGACGCCGGCAAAGGCAATCCAGGCCATGACGCCGAAACCGTGCGAATGGAATGCATAGACCAGGATTACGGTAAGGAGGAATACTGCCAGCCGGGTAAAAGCCAGCTTCCGGAGAAGGCCCTTCAGCCGGGCGGCTTCTGCCTGGAAAAGCTCCAGCCGGTCATGGTAATACCTGCCGGGGTCATGGTGCTTTATCATTTTGCCCAGATCTTGTATGGATTTTTCACCAGGTAGGTGTTGTAATACCGCGGATCGTTCGTTACTTCCGCCCCGATCCATTCGGGTAAGGAAAACTTCTGCCCCGGGCTGTCGAGCTCGATCTCGGCAATGCAAAGCCCCTCGTTCTCTCCCATAAACTCGTCGACCTCCCAGGTAAAACCCTCCACGTTGATCCGGTAGCGGTTTTTCTCGATCGTCGGTCGGAGGCAGAGGTTGTTCAGCATGTAGCGGGCGTCGTCGACGGGAATGCGGTACTCATACTCGGCCCGGGCAATGCCTTGCGAGCTGCCTTTGACTGTGAGAAAGGCCAGTTTCCCCTGGATCCTGACCCTGACCACCCGCTCTTTGTCGGTGCTCAGGAAACCCTGATGAATGTGGATGGGTCTGGCCAGTTGCCGGAATGTCCGGCTCTTTACCAGGAATTTCCGTTCGATCTCTAAAGCCATTTGGCGGGTGTTATTTCACCAGTTCCAAGGGGGCAGCGATACCGGTGATGGCTTTGAAGTCCGCTCGCGGCATCCTGAATTTCCTGACAATGGTCATTTCGTCGATCAGGTTCTTTGCGCCGGCATACTTGTCGATAATGAACAGGACATACCGGATGTCGACGCTGATGGTCCGCTGGTAGTCGGGCTCGAAGGCGATATCGCCGCTCATGGCTTCCCAGTTGCCGTCGAAAGCCAGCCCGATCAGTTCGCCGTAGGCATTGATCACCGGGCTTCCCGAGTTGCCGCCGGTGATGTCGTGGTTCGACAGGAAGCAGGTCCGGATCGTTCCGTTCTCGGCATAGGGACCGAAATCTTTCTTTTCATAAAGGGTTTTCAGCCTTTCGGGTACGATGAAATCGCTGTTGTCGGGGTCCTCTTTCTCTATGACGCCGTCGAGAGTAGTAAAATATTCGTAATAAACCGCATCGGCGGGATTATATCCCTGGATGGTCCCGTAGGTCAGTCGCATGGTCGAATTGGCGTCCGGGGCGTATTTCCGGTCGGGGTTCATCTCGCGCAATCCGGCGATGAACAGCCGGTTCCCCTTTGCCAGTTGGGTGTACGATGCCCCTGTGGCTTTCTGGATCTCCATATATTTTTCATAGAAAGCGATGAAAGCCTGGTATGCCGGGTCTTTCTGCAATGTTTTCAGAACGGGGTTTTCGATGAAAGCATTGACTTTTGCGGCAGTGGTAAAGATGGATTTTTCAAAAACGGCATCTGCATAATCCTTAAAACAATCTTTGTATTTCTTCACCATCAGGGCGAGGAATTCGGGCTTCTGGTCGCAAGCGACATCTTCGTTGAACATCTTCATCATCGAAGCGAAGGTCTTCCGGTCGATCGGCTCGTAGTAGTCTTTGAAATAGGCGTCGGACTGGGCTTTCAGGCTGGCTTTCATTTTCCCGATCTTTTCCTGATCGGGTGTTTCTTTGGCTAATTCATCGGCGAGGCCCTTGAATGATCCGGCCAGGGAGAGGATCTCCGGTCCGCGCAAGCCTGCTTCCCGGTAATACATGTTGGCAAGGGCGTATTTGGAGATGGTTTGGTATGCGTTTTCGATGAGCGGGAGCGCTTCTCCGTATTTTCCGATCCTGTCGGCGTCCTGGTTGATCCAGTTGCGGAAATCGTTCTCAATCGCCACTTTTTTATCATAAACATCGAGCCGTTTCAGTCCTTTGGTCTGGCCGATGAAATACTTCCAGTAGTTGGAGATGCGGGCGTATTTGCTGGCATACTGGATACGGACGGCGTCGCTGTTCACCATTTCGGCGTCCATGATATCGAGTTTTTCCTGCCTGATCTTCACGATGGCCGGGTTGGAGGTGTTGATGGCCATCTGCACGCCCCACGACGAAAGATAGCGGTCGGTGCTTCCCGGGTAGCCCATGATCATGGCATAATCGCCCTCTTTGTAGCCGCCGATGGAGACCGGAAGGTAATGTTTCGGTTTCAGCGGGATATTGTCCTTTGAATACTCGGCGGGTTTTCCGTCGGGCCCGGCATAAACGCGGAACATCGAGAAGTCGCCCGTATGGCGCGGCCACATCCAGTTGTCGGTGTCGCCGCCGAATTTGCCGATTGCCGACGGGGGCGCCCCGACGAGCCTGACATCTTTATACGTCTCATAAACAAACAGGTAGAACTCATTCCCGCCGAAGAAACTCCTGACGCTGGCATTGTAAATGGTGCCGTCAGTGGCTTTTTTGATGAGTTCATCGGAAACGGATTGAATTTTAGCCGACCGCGCCTCTTCGGTCATATCGGCCGTAAGCTGGCTGTTGACCGCTTTGCTAACGTCTTCTATTTTTACAAGGAACTGCACGGTCAGCCCGGGATTGGGCAGCTCTTCATCCAGGCTCATCGCCCAGAAACCGTCGGTCAGGTAATCGTGCTCCACGGAGCTCTGCGCCTGGATCTGGCCATAGCCGCAATGGTGGTTGGTGATCAGCAGTCCCTGGTCGGAGATGATCTCGCCGGTGCATCCCCGCCCGAAAATGACGATGGCATCTTTCAGGCTCGACTGGTTGATGTTGTAAATTTCATCCGCCGTAAGCTTGAGGCCGAGCTTCTGCATGTCTTCGTAATTCAGGCGGTCGACCAGCATGGGGATCCACATCCCTTCGTCGGCTCTCAACACCAGGTTGAAAGAAAGAAGGCAGATTAAAATTGATAAAATGAGTTTTTTCATGGTTCTATTGTTCTATTGTTCAATTGTTCTATTGTTCAATTGTTAAATTGTTAAACTGCCGACTGCCGACTGCTGACTGCCGACTGCCGACTGCCGACTGCTGACTGCTGACTAAACATATCTCTCTCCTTTCTTCAGCCTCACATCGTCGACGATCTGGCGGAGCTTTTGTTCGTCTTTTTTACGGCAGACCAGCAGGATATCATCATCTTCCACAACAATATAATCATCCAGGCCCTGCAGCACCACCAGCTTGTCGGCAGGCATGTGGATGATACATCCCGACGTATCGTAGGTGAGCACATTTTTTCCGGAAATGGCATTTTTCAGGTTGTCTTTTTCACGGATATCATGCAGAGAGCCCCAGGTACCCAGGTCGGACCAGCCGAAATCGGATTCGATCACATATACGTTGGAAGCTTTTTCCATGATGCCGTAGTCGATCGAGATACTTTTACAGACGGCATAGGTGTCTTTAATGAAAGCGGCCTCCTGGCCGGTGAAATATTTGTCTTTGCCTTTTTGAAAAAGAAGACCGGTATCGGGGAGATGATCGTGAAATGCGTTGAGCAGGCTTTTGAGCGACCAGATGAAAATGCCTGAGTTCCAGAGAAATTCCCCGCTTTCGAGGAATGTCACCGCCAGTTCGAGGCTGGGCTTTTCGGTGAATGTCTTCACTTTATGCAGTGCCGGGTATTGGTCGTCGTGAAGTTCCGTATTGAACTGGATATATCCGTATCCGGTATCGGGCCGTGATGGTTTGATCCCCAGGGTGATCAGCCAGGGATTTTCTTCTGCAGCGCGGAGGGCGGTTTTTATTTTTTCCCGGAAGATATCTTCTTTCAGGATCAGGTGATCGGAAGGGGCGACGACCAGGTTGGCATCGGGGTTCCGTTGGAGGATCTTATAGGCAGCGTACGCAATGCATGGGGCTGTATTCCTCCGCGACGGCTCCAGCAGTATCTGATCTTCGGTCAGGCCGGGCAACTGCTCCATGATCTGCTCCTTGTAGAGTTCATGGGTCACGATGAAAACGTTTTCAGGAGGGCAAATCCCCATGAACCGCTGGTAAGTCTGCTGGATCAGCGACGAACCGGTGCCAAGGATATCGATGAATTGCTTCGGGCGGGAACTCCGGCTCATGGGCCAGAAGCGGCTCCCGACCCCCCCGGCCATGATGATGCAGTAGTTGTTGGACATGTTTTGGTTGTTGGTTGTCATTGGTTGTCATTGGTTGTCATTGGTTGTCATTGATTGTCATTGGTTGTCATTGGTTGTCATTGGTTGTCATTGATTGTCATTGGTTGTCATTGGTTGTCATTGGTTGTCATTGATTGTCATTGGTTGTCATTGGTTGTCATTGATTGTCATTGGTTGTCATTGGTTGTCATTGATTGTCATTAATGACTACAAATGACTATAAATGACTATAAATGACTATAAATGACTATAAATGACTAATTATTATTCAGACAAAAGTAAAAATTTAATGCTTATCTTCTTCAGGAATGACACGGGCGACCGGGCTGATGCGGTAAAGCCTGCGGTTATCGAGGCTGAGGCAGCGGTACCATTTGCGGAGCCTGTCCTGTTTGATAAAGCGACGGCCGTTCTGCATCCGGAAGCTGGCGCCCATGGGGAGATCTTCCAGGAAGATGCCCTGCGGTTCTTCATCGTGCGGCTGGAGTGCCCGCGTCAGCATCGTGTCGCATTTGCTGGTCGATTTGGGGTTTCTTACCTGGTGAACAACGATTTTCCGGATATCCGGGGGGAAAATGTCTTTCACGATAAGTTCTTCCAGGAGGGCGGCATATTGCCCTTTCCAGGCTGAACCGTGAGGCAGGACTTTTCGGCCGTATTTTTCCCAGGTCAGCATATGGGCGATCTCATGGGTGAAAGTGATGAGGAATTCATACGGGTTCATCCCGGCATTCAGGGAGATCCGGTTGATCCGGTCGTGCTGCGGCGGGCGGAAATCGCCCAGCTTGCTGCTACGGTTTCGGGTTAATTTTACATGGATCGGCCTGGTCCCTATCCACTCCATCACAACATCCAGCGCTTTTTCGGGTAAATATTCGCTAAGCCCTTCCCGAAGCGTTTTCTTCACCGGCATAAAATAAATTCGGATTTGAAGGTTGATGGTACGACCAGCGGGAACAATCGCATCCTCCGGGCCTTTTTGGTTTGTAATGGCGCACCGGCGAACGGTTTGATGCACATGAACCTGCGACCAGGGCCAGGAAGATGACTATCAGGAATAATGTTGTAATCCGTAAACGTTTCATTCGGTACCAAATCAAAATAACGGGCAAAGGTTACAAAAATTGTTATCCTGACCATATGCAATATTTTGTAATTTTGAAATGACGGATAACGAAATCCTTTGCTCAACTATGAACTTTAACTTGGAACTCGGAACTCGGAACCTGGAACCCGGAACCTGGAACCCGGAACTTGGAATCCGGAACTCGGAACCTGGAACCTGGAACCCGGAACTTGGAACCCGGAACCTGGAACCCGGAACTTGGAACCCGGAACTCGGAACCCGGAACTTTGCACTTTGAACTTTGCACTTTGAACTCATTATGGTGAGTCTACTCGGAAAATATATTCTGCTCATGGCGCAGGTCTTCAGAAAACCGGCCAAGTGGCGTGTTTTCTGGGACCAGTTGATGAGCGAGTTCCAGAAGATCGGCGTGGAGTCGATGGGGATCGTGGCGATCATTTCCCTGTTCATGGGGGCGGTCCTCACGATGCAGGTGGCATTCAATATCGACAGCCCCCTGGTATCGCCGATCATCATCGGGTTTACCGTCAGGCAGTCGGTCATTCTCGAGTTTGCACCGACCGTCATCAGCCTGATCCTGGCTGGCAAAGTGGGATCGCGGATTGCTTCCGAGATCGGTACGATGCGGGTGACCGAACAGATCGACGCACTGCAGACCATGGGGGTGAACAGTGCAAATTACCTGATTTTTCCGAAGATGATTGCCGCCATCCTCTTCAACCCGGTACTGATCGTCATGAGCATGTTCCTCGGCCTGATCGGGGGGCTGGTAGCCTGCCTGTTGCTGGATCTGACATCTTTCACCGTATATGTCGATGGCCTGCAGGCCTGGTACGAACCCTGGTCGGTCAGCTATGCGCTCATCAAAACCGTCATCTTCGCTTTTATCATTGTCAGCGTATCAGGCTTTAACGGATACATCATCAAAGGCGGAGCCCTCGAGGTCGGGAATGCCAGTACCAAAGCGGTGGTACAGAGCAGTATCCTCATCATTCTATTTAACCTCCTTTTAACCGAAATCCTGCTCTGATGATCGAGGCCCGGAACATATCGCTCACCTTTGGCGAGAACAAAGTCCTCGACGACGTTTCATTCACTTTTGAACAGGGGAAGACCAACCTGGTCATCGGGCAGAGCGGCTCGGGTAAAACGGTGCTGGTGAAATGCATTGTCGGCCTGTTGCAACCCGACGAAGGGGAGATCCATTACAACGGCAGGGATTTTCTGAGCATGGGGATCAATGAAAAGCGAAAACTCCGGCAGGAGATCGGGATGCTTTTCCAGGGCGGTGCGTTGTTCGATAGCATGACCGTCGAACAGAATGTGATGTTCCCGCTAAACATGTTTACGAAAATGAGCCTGGCGGAAAAACTCGACCGGGTGAATTTCTGCCTTGAACGGGTACACCTTGAGGGTCGAAACAAACTGATGCCATCGGAACTCAGTGGCGGGATGATCAAAAGGGTGGCCATAGCCAGGGCCATCTCCCTGAATCCCAGTTACTTGTTCTGCGACGAGCCCAATTCGGGCCTCGATCCGATCACCTCCGGGGTCATCGATGAACTGATCAAAGAGATAACGGAGGAGTTCAACACCACCACGGTGATCAATACACACGATATGAATTCGGTGCTGATGATCGGCGAGAAGATCGCTTTCATTTACCAGGGGAAGATCGGGTGGAGCGGGACCCGGCACGAGATCCTTCATACCGGCAACCCGGAACTGAACGACTTCATTTTCGCCACCGAACTAACCCGCAGGATCAGGCGATGACACTCCTCGATTTTATCATTCTTCTACCTATCGTCTGGCTTTGTATCCGCGGTTTTATGAAGGGGCTCATCATCGAGCTGGCCACCCTTGCCGGCATGGCGCTGGGGATACTGGCCGCCTACTACTTTGCCGCCGACCTGCAGGCGCTCATGCAGGATTATTTCTCCCTTTCAGAAAAAGGGACCCGGATCGTCGCCTACATCCTGATCTTCCTGGTCGTGCTGTTCACGGTATGGCTGATCGGCAAGCTGGTCGAAAAATCGGTCGACCTGATGGCGATGGGATGGCTGAACAAACTGCTCGGAGCTATCGTCGGCATCATAAAAGGGGTTGTGATCGTTTGTGTTGCGCTATACCTGGTGGAGAAGTACGATACCCGCCAGAAGCTAATCAAACCGGAAGTGAAAGAAAAATCGATGTTTTATCAGCCGGCGATGGATGCGGTGCGCTTTGTGGTCGGAAACCGCTTGAGCCCCGCCAGGAGCGACCTTTAACTAACGACCTTTAATCGCCGCCACTCCCGGGAGTTCTTTGCCTTCGATGTATTCGAGCATGGCGCCGCCGCCGGTGCTGACGTAGCTGACCTGGTCTTTGAGATCGTACTTGTTGACGGCTGCCACGGAGTCACCACCGCCGATCAGTGAAAAAGCGCCGTTCTGCGTGGCTTCGGCAACAGCTTCGGCAATGGCTTTGGTCCCCGGTTCGAAATTCGGCATCTCGAAAACACCCATCGGGCCATTCCACAATATCGTTTTAGAGTTCAGGATCACTTCGCGGTAAGCAGCTATGGCTTTCGGGCCGATATCAAGGCCCATCCATCCTTCCGGTATGGCCGTCGATCCGCATTCCATCTTTTCCGCATCGTTCTGGAAGGCGCTGGCAATGACAGCGTCCTGCGGGATATAGATTTTAACATTGTTGGCTTCGGCTTTGTCGCTGGTTTCGCGGGCCAGCTGCAGCAGGTCTTCCTCTACCAGCGAGCTGCCCACCTCTCCGCCAAGGGCTTTGATGAAGGTGAACATCATCCCGCCGCCGATCAGCAGGTTATCGACCTTATCGATGAGATTGTTGATGATCTCTATCTTTCCCGAAACCTTCGCCCCGCCCAGGATCGCGGTGAACGGCCTCTCGGCGTTCCGCAGCACCTTGTCGATGGCTTTCACCTCTTCTTCCATTATGTAACCGAACAGTTTGTTTTCCGGGAAGAACTTAGCGATGATCGCCGTAGAGGCATGTGCGCGGTGCGCCGTCCCAAAGGCGTCATTCACGTAAACATCGCCCAGTTGTGCCAGTTTGGCGGCAAACTCTTCATCGCCTTTTTCTTCATTTTTATAAAAACGCAGGTTTTCCAGTAACAGCACTTCCCCGCCTTTCAGCTTGCCGGCCATCTCTTTCGCTTCTTCGCCGATACAATCACCGGCAAATTTTACTGTCAGGTTAAGCGTTTTGTTCAGATAGGGCAGGAGGTGTTTCAGCGAATATTTTTCGGCAGGGCCTTCTTTCGGGCGGCCCAGGTGCGACATCAGGATCACCGCGCCGCCGTCACCGAGGATCTTTTTCAGCGTGGGGATGGCTGCATCGATGCGGGTAGTGTCGGTAATATGATAATTTTCATCCAGGGGAACATTAAAATCGACCCGTATCAGGGCCTTCTTTCCGTTAAAATTGAAATTGTCTATTGTTTTCATGTCGAATTGGTGTTAATTCACTCGAGATGGAGTCTCCATCTTCGGCACTGCAAAAATAGGAATATACCGGGAAAATACTCTACCTTTGCCCCTTATTTAATTCGTCATTACGATGAGAATCATCATTGCCGGGGATGGAGAAGTCGGACTCTACCTGGCCCAGGAATTATCCAAAGAAGATCATAGCATCACTATGATCGTCCCCAGCGAGGATCTGGTCAAAACCATCGAATCACACAGCGACGTTATGGCAACGGTCGGTGATCCGACGCTGATCTCGGTGCTGAAACGGTCGAATGTCAAAAAAGCCGATCTGCTGATCTCCGGGCTGCATGAAGAGCGGATCAACATCCTGACCGCCGCACTGGGGAAAAAGATCGGCGCTATTAAGACCATCGCCCGCATCAACACAATGGAATACCTTTCCGATGAGAACAGGAGGATGTTCGAGGAGCTCGGCGTCGATCACCTGGTCTGTCCTGAAGATATTGCCGCAAATGAGGTAGTGGACCTGCTTCGGCAGACGGCGGCCACCGAAACGTTTGATTTTTCACAGGGAAAGCTTTCCCTTTTCCTGCTTCGCCTTGAAAAGAACGCCCCGGTTCTGAACAAGACGCTCGACCAGATCGCCAAAGAATTTGTCCATCTCCACTTCAGGGCCGTAGCCATCCACCGCGACCGGAAAACGATCATCCCGAAAGGGGACGATAAATTCCTTGAAAATGACCTGGCATACGTGATCACAAAACCCCAGGGGATTAACGACCTGCTGAAACTGAGCGGGAAATCGAAAATCTCTATCCATAACCTGATGCTGCTCGGCGGAGGAAGGGTCGGGCGTACCGTAGCCCGGAGGCTGGAACATTCGATGAACATTAAACTCATCGAAAAAGATAAAGACCGCGCTATCCAGCTGGCCAATACACTCGACCACTGCCTGGTGATCCACGGCGATGCGCGCGACATTCAACTGCTCGAAGAAGAGGATATTTCAGGGATGGACGCATTTGTTGCCCTCACCGACAACTCGGAAACCAATATCCTGGCCTGCCTCCATGCCAAAAAGTTCGGTGTTCCCAGGACCATAGCGCTGGTCGAGAATATCGACTATATCGACATCTCACAAAATATCGGCATCGACACTATCGTGTGTAAAAAACTCAGTACAGCCAGTAATATCATCCGCTTCACTTTGATTTCGGAGGTGACCAGTATCAAATGCCTCAGCGGGATCAATGCCCAGGTCCTTGAGGTGGTGACAAAACCCCATTCTCCGGTAACCAAAGCTCCGATCCGGAAGCTGAAATTTCCCCCGGGGGCCATCATCGGCGGGATTATCCGGGGATCCGACAGCTTCATTGCCGTCGGCGATTTTCAGATCCAGGAAGGCGACAAGGTGGTGGTCTTTGCCCTGCCCGATGCCCTCCACGCTGTCGATAACCTTTTCCATTAGAGATTCAGACTTTCGGAAAAAATAACTTGACCTATCCCTTGGTATGTTCGGCAAATCGGAAATAAATTTCAGGCAGATTCTTCGCCTTATTGGCGTGATCCTCGTTATCGAAGGTGTTTTCATGCTGACCGGATTGCCCTTTTCTCTTTATTACCAGGATGATAAACCTTTCACCCTGTTATACTCGTTCATCATCACCAGCGCATCGGGAGGGATTTTATTGTTTTTCACCCGTTCTGATAAAGACAACACGATAAACAAGAGAGAAGGATTCCTGGTGGTCAGCCTGGCCTGGGTGGTAATGAGCCTGTTCGGGACTGTCCCGTTTTTGCTGAGCGGCGCTATCCCTTCTTTCACCGATGCTTTCTTCGAAACCATGTCGGGATTTACGACAACCGGAGCCTCCATTCTGAGCGACGTTGAAGTGCTGCCAAAAGGGATCCTCTTCTGGCGGAGTATGACCCACTGGATCGGCGGCATGGGGATCATTGTACTGACAATTATCATCCTGCCATTCCTGGGAATTGGCGGGATGCAGCTTTATGTAGCCGAAATGCCGGGAGTTTCCAAAGATAAGCTGCACCCGAAAATTTCCGAAACGGCCAAACGGTTGTGGGGGATCTATATCGTTTTAACCGCTATACAGACGATTTTGCTGGTTTTGGGAAAGATGCCCCTGCTCGACAGCCTTTGCCATGCTTTCGGGTCGATGGCTACCGGTGGATTTTCAACCAGGAACGCCAGCATCGGAGCCTATTCGCCTTACATACAATATGTTGTGATTGTTTTTATGTTCCTTGCCGGGATGAATTTTACCCTTCATTACTTCATTATCTCCGGAAGGTTTAAAGAGGTATGGAAGAACGAGGAATTCCGGAAGTATCTTTATATCTCACTGGGGTTCAGTATTATAATTGCCGCTTTCCTGGTAATAAAGACCGATGCAGGGTATGCGAAAGCATTCCGGGATGCCCTGTTCCAGGTGGTTTCCATTGTCACGACTACAGGATATGCCACGACCGATTACCTGGTATGGCCCGGCGCGCTCTGGTTTTTTATATTTCTGATGATGTTTGTAGGCGGAATGGCCGGCTCCACAGGCGGTGGCGTGAAAGTGGTAAGGCAGTTGCTTTTATTTAAGAATGCGGGAAAGGAATTGAAAAGAGCGATCCATCCCCAGGGGGTTATTCCGGTCAGGCTAAACCATGAGGCGGTTTCACAGGACGTCATCTACAAAGTGATGGCATTCTTCCAGTTGTACATTATCGTCTTTATCTTTGGCGCCATGATATTGTCTTTCCTCGGTCTTGATTTTGAGTCGGCAATCGGCGCCAGTATTTCCGCCCTGGGTAATATTGGTCCCGGACTGGGGTTGGTCGGACCGGTAGGAAATTATGGTTTTGTTCCTGATGCCGGAAAATGGCTGTTATCGTTTATGATGCTGCTTGGCAGGCTTGAACTGTTCACCGTTTTGTTACTGATCACCCCTTACTTCTGGAAAAGATAAGCGATAAGAAACCGATTCCATGGAAATACTTGTTACCTTCGTTGTAAATACCCCCCTGAAAAGCGCTTATGAAATCGGATAAGATCATCTTCTGGCTTTATTATTTCTCCCTGGGTCTGATGCTGGTCTCCCTGCCGTTTTCCAATTTTTTTATGAGCGTTTCCCAGTTTTGCCTGGTCGGAACCTTTATCCTTCATGGAATGGTGAAAGAAGATGTGGTAAGGTTCTTCTCAGAAAACAACAGGGTTAAACAAGTTCTTCTTTTTCTTCCTTACGGGATTTTCTGGATTCTGAAGTCAGTCGCAGGAAAGTTCAAAGAGTTTTTCCGCCGTGAGAATTCTCCCGCCTGGATCTTCTCTTCCATCTACCTGCTCCACCTGGTCGGATTATTCTTCACCACCGATTTCGATTATGCCCTGAAAGACCTCCGGATAAAACTGCCGCTGTTTATCATCCCGCTGATGTTATCAACGACGGATCTGCTCAACAGGAAGGGATTCCGTTTCCTGATGTACTTGTTTTCGGCCGCTGTTTTTACCGGTACGCTGATCAGCACCTACCATTACCTGACTATGGATTTCACCGACAGCCGGGAGTTGTCGCGATATATTTCCCATATCCGGTTCAGCCTGCTGATCGATCTGGCTATATTTTTCCTGGCCTATATCGCTTTCCGGAAAAGCGATATCCCGAGGTGGCCCCGCTACATAATGGCTGCCATCGCCCTCTGGATGGTCGCCTTCCTTGCACTGGCTGCGTTTATGACCGGCCTGGTCGTTTTTTTCCTTACCGCAGCGGTAGTTCTCCTTTATTTTATTTTGACCCGGCAGGGAATCGTGCTCCGGCTGGTCACTTTAAGCGGAATTATCCTGATTTTTACTGTAGCTTTTTTATTTGTGATGAATATAGGCCGCGATGTGAACCGGGTTTACCCGGTGGATGAGGGAAGCCTTGAAAAAACCACCGCCCTTGGCAATCCGTACTGGCACGATCTATCCAATCCTCAAACCGAAAATGGTTATTATGTCTGGCATTATGTGGCTACCGATGAGCTGAGGGAGGCGTGGAACCGGCGCAGCCAATATTCTTTCGATGGAAAAGACAAAGCCGGCCAGGAAATCAGATACACCCTGATCCGTTTCATGACCTCCAAAGGTTTGCGGAAAGACGCCGAAGGGCTTGGTAAAATGAGCGATGCTGAAGTAGCTATGGTGGAGGATGGAACAGCCAGCATCGTTTATGTAAGCAAATCCAATTTATATGTCAGGATTTACAAGATCTTCTGGGAATACGGACGGTATCAGGAGACCCATAATGCCAGCGGGCATTCGGTGATGCAACGCCTGGAGTTCTGGAAAGCATCGGTCAATATTATCCGTGACAATTGGATCACCGGGGTTGGAACAGGCGACCTGGAAAAAGCATTCCAGGAAGAATATGTCAAATCGGGCTCCTTGCTCGATCCCGAGTACAGATGGCGGTCGCATAACCAGTTCCTTGCAATTTTCGCCTCTTTCGGTGTTTTGGGCTTCGCGTGGTTCCTGTTCAGCCTGCTGTTTCCTGCATTACGCCTCGGCAAGTTCCACGATTACCATTATCTTTCTTTCTTTATCATCATAATGCTGTCGATGCTCACCGAAGATACACTGGAAACCCAGGCCGGCGTTACTGTTTTTGCTTTTTTCAGCTCCTTTTACCTGTTCAGTAAAAAATTTATCGACATCCTCTGATGCAGCTTAGTGATCAAAACAGCGAAAATCGGTGGCTCGTGGTCGTCAACCCGAATGCCGGAAAAAAAAGAGGTGAAAAAGACTGGCCCGAGATATCCGGTCTTCTTGCCGCAGCCGGCATTGACTTCCATCACGAATTCACGTCCCATCGTAACCATGCGGTCGAACTGACCTGCGAATTTATCAGCAAAGGATTCCGGAAAATAATTGTGGTGGGTGGAGACGGCACTTTAAATGAAGTGGTAAACGGGATCTTCAGGCAGGATGAGGTTGAACCCAACGATATCACCCTGGGAATGATCATGGTCGGTACGGGCAATGACTGGGGAAAAATGTATAACCTGAAGGAGAATTATAAGGATGCTATTCATATTATCCGGGAGGGAAATATTTTTTTGCAGGATGCGGGAGTGGTCATTTACCTTGAGAATGATATTGAACAGGTTCGTTATTTCGTGAATAGCGCAGGGATGGGATACGATGCACTGGTTGTGCAAATGACCAACCAGGGAAAGGAAAAGGGACGGGGTGGCACTATGGCTTATATGTCGAGCCTTCTCAGGGGATTGTTCCGTTATAATCTTGCTTATCTCGATATTGAAGTGGATGGAAAAAGGGTCTACAAAGGAAAAGTCTTCAGCATGAGCGTCGGGATCTGCAAGTACAGCGGAGGCGGGATGATCCAGTTGCCTTTTGCCGTCGCTGACGACGGTTTGCTGGATGTTACCCTCTTTAAAAAAGTATCGAAGCTAACGGTTATAAGGCACCTTAAGAAACTCTATTCCGGCCGTTTTACCCATCTGCCCTTCGTTGATACTTACCAGGGGAAAACCATTTCGGTTATCTCAGCCCCCCATAATCCATCTTTTCTTGAAACGGACGGCGAATCGCTGGGAAATGGCCCTTTTACCTTCCATCTTATCCCGCGGTGCCTCCGGGTGATCACCGCTGAAACCCGGCATCCGAAGAGTGAAAAATTCCTGGCGGAATAATAATAAATCTGTTAAAAATCAGTTATCTGCATACACCCCGATAAATTAGCTATGAAACACATGAAATCAGGCATTTTAGCTTTTTTGATCATTGCATCATACTGTTCCGCAGCCCAGGAAGTGGGAATCGGCCAGTGGCGCGACCATTTGCCGTACGACTATGCCACACGGGTGGAGGAATTCCATTCCGCCGTTTATTGTGCAACCCCATACAGCATGTTCTACTTCGACCGCGACGACAACAGGGTCCAGCGGCTCAGCAAGGTCAACGGACTGTCCGACCTGGGGGTTAGCGATATCTCACTAAATACGGACCAGGATATCCTTGTCGTTTCCTATTCCAACACCAATGTGGATCTGGTCATGCCCGACCTGACCATCATCAATATACCCGATATCAAAAGAAAAGAGATCCTGGGGAACAAAACCATCAACAGCATTATGAATTACGGCAAGTTTGCCTATTTATCCTGCGGATTCGGTATTGTGGTATTGAATGTGGAGAAGAGAGAGATTAAAGATACGTATTATATCGGGCCGGAAGGAAGCCGGTTGAATGTTTTCGGGATGACATACAACGATACCGCATTTTTTGCCGCTACAGAGAGCGGGATTTTTTATGCTGCCATCGACGACCCTAACCTGGCTTTCTACGGTAACTGGCACAAAATCCCGGATTTACCTTATCCTAATGGGTATTACAACCTGATCGCCAATTACGGGGGGAGGATCATCGTCAATCATGCCGATCCTGATATCACCGGAAATAATGCCTATGTTATTGAGAACGGGGAATGGAACCTGTTCGAAGAGGCTGAACCTGGCCGGGTCTATTATAATATTCGGGTAAGCGGAGATAAGCTGGTCGTTTCTTACGGGTATTTTGTCATTGTTTTTAATTCCAGCCTGGAACAGGAACTTAAGATATATACTTACGGCGAATCCAGCCCGATGCCATCGGATGCCATGATAGGGACGGATGGATATTACTGGTTGGCCGACAGGAGCAAGGGACTTGTGAAAGTATGGGGAGGAGGATTTAACCATGAATTTATCAAACCCAGCGGCGCCCCCACAGCCGATATTTTCGATATGGCCTGCAGCGGCGGAAAGCTATACCTGGTCCCCGGCGGCTTGACCTCCACCTGGAATAATTCATGGAAAGGGGCAAGATTGTATTCGCTGATCGATGAAACCTGGAAAACCTACAGCAGCTCCAATGTCCCGCCACTCGACACCCTGAGGGACTTTGTCTCGGTCGCAGTCGATCCGCAAAACAGCAACCACGTGTTTGCCGGTTCCTGGAACAGGGGAATGGCTGAGTTTAATGAAGGAGAACTGGTTGTGATCCACAACTCCGACAACAGCGGCCTGGCTCCGAATATGGGGCTGGGATATCCGAATGTGAAAGTCGGGGGAATTGCCTTCGACAGCGAGAACAATCTGTGGGCCACCTCTTCCGGATCTGAGAAGATATTGGCTGTCAGGCGGCCTGGCGGCGTTGCGGCAGGTGAATGGGAGGCATATAACCTGGGAAGCAGCACCACCGGCGCCGAAGTGAAAAAAGTGATCGTGGATTCCTATAACCAGAAATGGATTATCCCCAGGACCACTCAAACCAATCCCAACTATATTTTTGTTTTTAATGAAAATAACGATCCGGGGAAACAATTCCGTGGCCTGAAATCGGGCGCCGGTTATGGAAACCTGCCCGGGACGAGTGTTTATGCGATTGCAGAAGATCTGGAGGGAGAGGTCTGGGTCGGAACCGATGAAGGCGTGGCCGTTTTCTACTCCCCGCAGGATGTTCTCCTTGGCGGTAATTCCGACGCGGAGCTGATTCTCGTCAATATCGACGGGTACACCCAATACCTTCTGGAGACCGAAATTGTCAAAGCGATTGCTGTTGATGCCGCCAACAACAAATGGATTGGCACCGAAAGAGCCGGTGTTTTTCTACTCTCAGCCGATGGCACGAAACAAATCCACCACTTTACTGAGGATAACAGCCCCCTGTTTTCCAACAATATCACAAGTCTCACCATCAATGGCATGACAGGTGAAGTGTTCATCGGAACGGCCAAGGGACTGATTTCTTATAAAGGCACAGCTACTGACGGGCCGGATCCGGTCACTGACAGTTATTACGCCTATCCCAATCCCGTAAAACCGGGTTACAGCGGGACCATTGCCATCCGCGGGCCGATTGCCGGCGCCACCGTTAAAATCACCGATATCCGGGGATCTCTTATCTATGAAACCATGGCCGAATATAACGATACGCAGGTGGAATGGAACGGGCTCGATATGAACGGAAGAAGACCCAATACCGGCGTTTTCCTGGTGTTTGTCTCCAATAACGACGGTAGCGAAACGATGGTGACAAAGATATTGTTTGTTAATTAATGTTCCAGGCTACGCGCGGCATCGTTTTCCGGCAGACCCGCTACTCCGACACCAGCCTGGTAGCCCGGATCCTGACCGAGGAATCGGGCCTGCGTTCCTACATTGTCAAAGGGGCCCACAGGCCGAAAGCCAGGATCAGGGCCAGTATTTTTCAACCTCTTACCCTTCTCGACATGGTGGTCAGCCATAAGGAAAAAGCCGACCTGCAACATATCCGGGAGGTCCGCATTGCGTATCCTTTCCAGACCATCCCGGCCGATATTCGCAAAACATCGATCCTTTTATTTTTGAATGAATTGTTTTATAAATCGATCCAGGAGGAGGCATCAAATCAGGAATTGTTCCGGTTTATTTATGATAATCTGATCCTGTTGGACCGAACAGAAGAAAATCCGGCCAATTTTCATATTTCGATGGCATTGCACCTTTCACATTTTCTTGGATTCTTTCCTCAGGGCCACTACTCGGGCTTTCATACTGTTTTTGACCTTGCGGAAGGAACCTTTACAGAGTCAGAACCATTACCCGCGGAGAATTTTATTTCCGGGGAAGTTTGCAGCTGGTTTGCAAAGTTTCTGACTGTGCCTGTCGAGAGGTCTTATGTGCCCGAGGTTTCCGCTGTAATCCGTAGCGAATTGCTTGAAAAAATCCTCAGGTATTATCATCTTCACCTGCCACTGACCGGTGTATTCAAGTCGCATAAGGTATTACATGAAGTTCTAAGGTAATTATTACGGGAGATTGGGATATTCGGAAATGGATATCCCAAGGGTGCTTTCTAAACAATTCTTTAACAATCCTTTAACTTCTTCTATGTTCTGCATGGCCCCCATCTCTTTCCCGAGAGATGTCACCCCTTTGTCGATAAAACCACAGGGATTGATGTATCGGTAAAAGGAAAGATCGGTATTGACATTGAAAGCAAATCCATGCATGGTGATATGCCGGCTGGCCTTGACGCCGATGGCGCATATCTTTCTGGCTTTTGCAGGGATCTCCGGATCAAGCCAGACACCGGTGGCGCCGGAAAGCCGCCCCGACTTTATTCCAAACCGGCTAAGAACCAGGATGACCGCCTCTTCCAGTCCTTCGATATATTCCCTGATCCCGATCGAAACCTGTTCCAGGTCAAGGATAGGGTATCCGACGATCTGGCCGGGGCCGTGAAACGTAATATCGCCGCCCCGGTTGATGTGATAAAATTCAATTCCCTGCCTTTCCAGCATCTGCTCATTTAACAGAAGGTTTTCCTTTTTGCCGCTCTTTCCAAGCGTGTAAACGGGAGGATGTTCACAAAACAACAGGTGACCCGGAAAGGATTTTTCACCGGCCAGTTTCTTTTTCATCAGCCCGCCGAAAAGCTTTTCCTGGTAATCCCAGGCCTTGCGGTAAGGGATGAGCCCCAGATCTTCATATTTTAGTTCAAAGTTCAAAGTTAGTTTAACATTTAGCAATCGAACAATTGAGCAATCGAACAATTGAACAATTGAACAATCGATCCCTCACAACACATGTTTTTCGGCGTGGTAGGACGATCGCACCAGCGGGCCGCTCTCAACATGCCGGAATCCCATTTCAAGCCCCGTTTGCCGGTATTTTTCGAACTGCTCCGGCCGGATGTACTCCTTAACCGGCAAATGTGCCGCAGTGGGCTGAAGATACTGCCCGATGGTCACTACCTCGCAACCGACCCTCCGGAGATCTTTCATGACCTGAACCACCTCTTCCTCCGTTTCTCCTAGCCCCAGCATAATGCCCGACTTCGACCGGATTCCCGATTCGGCCACCCAGCCGACCACCTCGAGGCTCCGCTCGTAAATAGCCGCCGAACGTACCTGTGGCGTCAGCCTCCTTACCGTCTCCAGGTTGTGGGAGATTACCTCCGGCCAGGCATCGATGACTATCTGCAACAGCTCTTTCCGGCCACGGAAATCGGGCACCAGCGTCTCGATCGTCGTGGCGGGATTAAGCTCTTTTACGGCCCGGATCGTTGCCGCCCAGATGTTTGCGCCTCCGTCTTCCAGGTCATCCCTGTCGACCGATGTAATGACGCAGTGTTTCAGCTTCATTTTTTGTACCGATTCGGCAATCCGCGCCGGCTCCGCTTCATCGGCCGGCAGCGGGCGCCCCGTGGGTACCGCACAAAACTTGCATGAGCGCGTGCAGATATTCCCGAGGATCATAAATGTGGCCGTTCCCCGGCCCCAGCAATCTTCCTTGTTGGGGCACTGACCTGATGAACAGATCGTGTGAAGCCTGTTCCGGTCAATAATATCGCGAACACCAATATATTCTTTCCCTTTAGGGACCTTAATTTTCAGCCAATCCGGTTTTTTTCTTCCTCTGTTCTCTTCCATCTTTATGAATTTCTTTGCAAAGGTAAGGGCATTGTTGCATTGATCCGGCGTTCGATTGTTCAATTGTTCAATTGTTCGATTGTTCAATTGTTCGATTGTTCAATTGTTCGATTGTTCAATTGTTCGATTGTTCAATTGTTCAATTGTTAAACGGTGATCCTTCGGGCTTCGCCCTCAGGACGTGCTGTCCAACTGTTCTATTGTTAATTAAATATGATCAAAATACTCTGTATTACTCCTTGAAAATCTGTGTAACTCTGTGGTGAATAACAAATCTCACCATATAGATTATGTTTACATTTGCATCTAAAAATATATATAAGTGAAATATTTGATCATCATAACTTGGATATTTTTATCAATGGTTTCTGCCGCGCAGCCCGGAATTCCTCCCCGCTGCCCCAATAAAGCCATTCAGTTCCCCGACAGCCGCGTGGTAAAAGAGGCCCAAGACTTCACCATTATCACCACCGACGGTGTCACCCGTAACCTCTACAATACCCTGGATTCCGGTAAAACCGTTTTCATCGATATTTTTTATACCACTTGTTATTATTGCCAGGTCTATGCCCCGGTTATCGAAGAAATCTACCAGAATACCGGCGCCGGAGAAGGAGATATAGAGTTCTGGGGTATCTCCAACAATCTGTTTGATACAAATAATGTGATCGACGAATACCGGGAGCAATACAACATTACAAATCCGTGCGCAGGGCCCTGGGGCGACGGGGAGATCGCCTTTACGATCCTTGTCAACGGGCAGAACTTCAACGGATTCCCGACGTATTGCGTCATCTGTCCCGACCGGACCCTGTATTTCGATGCCTGTTATCCGCCAACGACTACCTGCTTCGATCCGTTTTTTGAGCAATGCGCCAGCATCGGAATTAATGATGATATTATTGCTGATCTTCAGTCAAAACACAAGGGCCCTGTAACTGTCGAAGTTTATGATCTTGTTGGGAGAAAAATCTTTTCAGGAAATTTCGAATCGGAGCCCGATCTGAAATCTATTTCATCTTCTGTTCAGGATAACCGAATGTATGTTATCAGGATACTGAATGATAACCGGTTGATCGATATCCATAAGATTGTGATTACCGGGAGATAAGTCGCCAAAACGTTTTTACCGATAGTTTCCTATCTTTGCACCGTCGGACTGCTGACTTCAGGTTGAACCGACGGCTTTAGTCGTCGGACTGCAAAAAATACAAGCGATTCAAACGATATAGAGATCCATTTAAACAGTTTAACAATTTAGCAATGCAATTCTCCGAACAGGAACAAATACGCCGTAATTCGCTTCAGGAACTGATCAACCTGGGCATTGATCCTTATCCTGCCGAAGGATTTAACGTGAGCAGGAATATTCATGACATCGTCGCTGAATACGAACCGGTGAAAAGCAAATATTACGAGGACGGCAAGCTGAAAGATCCCGCCGTTGAGCCTGAATATGAAAAAATTGAAGTGAGCCTGGCCGGCCGCATTATGAACAGGCGCATAATGGGTGCCGCTTCCTTTGCCGAAATACAGGACTCGACCGGAAGGATGCAGATTTATATTAAAAGGGATGAGGTTTGCCCTGGCGATGACAAGACCATATACAATACAGTGTTCAAGCGTTTACTGGATATTGGCGACATCATTGGCGTGAAAGGCTTTGTCTTTATCACCCATATGGGAGAGATCACCGTCCATGTGAAGGAATACAAGCTTCTTTCCAAATCGCTCAGGCCTCTTCCCATTGTGAAAGAAAAAGAGGGCGAAGTGTTCGATGCGTATGCCGATCCGGAACTCCGTTACCGCCAGCGTTATGTCGACCTGATCGTTAACCCGGAAGTCAGGGAAACCTTTGTCATGCGTAACCGGCTGATCAACTCGATGCGTTCGTTTCTCGATCCGAAAGGTTATCTGGAAGTAGAGACGCCTATCCTGCAGCCGCTGTATGGTGGAGCTGCCGCCCGGCCTTTCACGACGCATCACAATTCGCTCGATATGACCCTCTACCTCCGCATCGCCAATGAGCTTTACCTGAAAAGGCTGATCGTCGGCGGGTATGATGGCGTTTATGAATTTTCGAAAGATTTCCGCAACGAAGGGATGGACCGTTTTCATAACCCCGAGTTCACCCAGATGGAGCTGTATGTGGCGTATAAGGATTATGAATGGATGATGGATCTGGTGGAGGAGATGGTGGAGAAAATCGCGCTCGATCTTCACGGAACCTCACATGTACGGGTAGGTGAGAACCTGATCGATTTCAAACGCCCCTGGAAGCGGTTCACAATGTTCGAAGCTATCCTGTACTACACAGGCCTGGATATCAGCGGAATGGAAGAAGGAGAGCTGCGGCAGGCGGCTGCAAAACTGCACGTCGATCTTGATCCGGCCATGGGCAAAGGTAAGATCATCGATGAGATATTCGGGCAGCTTTGCGAACCGAAACTGATCCAACCGACGTTCATCACCGATTACCCGGTGGAGATGTCGCCGCTGGCTAAGAAGCACCGCAGCAAACCCGGGCTGGTAGAGCGGTTCGAAGCCATCTGCAACAGCAAGGAGATCTGCAATGCTTTTTCCGAGCTGAACGACCCGATCGACCAGCGGAAGCGCTTCGAATACCAGCTGGAGCTTGGCAAAAGAGGCGACCAGGAATCGATGGTGCTGGATGAAGACTTCCTCAGGGCTCTGGAGTTCGGTATGCCTCCGACCGCAGGCCTCGGCATCGGGATCGACCGGCTCACGATGATCATGACCAATTCTCCGTCAATACAGGATGTAATATTCTTCCCCCAGATGCGGCCCGAGAGGAAATAATTAGAAATATTCTACCTTTGGCACCCGATTTGATAATCAACATTTTAAATATGATCCCTATGAAAAAAAACATTTTTGCATTCATTACCGTTTTAACTCTCAGTTTTTCAGGAATTTCCGCCCAGACTCTCGATGAGGCCGGCGCTGCCTTCAATGCAGGCATCCAATTTGCAAAAGATTCATCCTATGCCGAAGCAATTGTTTCTATTGAGAAGGCAATTGAAATTTGTAAAAAGATTGGCGACGATGGAATGGAACTCCAGATCAAGGCTGAACAGCTACTTCCCGGCACATATTTTAATCTGGCTAAAAGCTTGTTCGAACAAAAAAAATACAATGATGCGATCCCAAATTTTGAAAAGTCGGCGCAGTATGCTGATGTGATGGGTGAAACGAAAACTGCCGACGCCAGCAGGACATATTTGGCCGGTATCTATTATGCCCAGGGAAATGCCGAATACAAGAACGAAGCCCTCGACAAAGCCATCGAAAAATACAACAAGGCCCTTTCCTATAAACCTGAATATTACAAAGCTTTCTACGGCCTTGGCCTGGTTTACAAAAAGCAGGAAAACCTTCCCCTGATGAAGGAAAACCTTGACAAAGCCATCGCACTTGCCGGCGACGATGAGAAAACCAAAGGAAACGCGCAGGATGCTGCTGCTTCAGCTTACCAGAAAGCCGGTGCGCTTACCCTGCAAGCCAAGAAATACACGACGTCGATCGAAAACCTGATCGCTTCCCAGGAATACAATAGTACGGAACCCCGGACCTATTTCTACCTGGCTATCGCTTACAACGGGCTTTCCAAATGGGATGATGCCATCACCGCTGCAACCAAAGCCCTGGAGCTTCAGACCGACGACAAATCGGATATCTATTTTGAACTGGCTAAAGCCCAGGAGAATAAGGGCGACAAAGCCTCTGCATGTGCCAACTACAAGAATGTCACCGGCGGAAATAATGTCGCTGCTGCCAAATTCCAGATCGAGCAGGTGCTGAAATGCCAGTAAGAACTAAAAATTAATAGAATATCTGCTATCTGGAAATAATTAGCTTCCGGTAATCAACTCCTCTGTCCGTCTTGAGTTTCAACAGGTAAATTCCTGAACGTACTTCATTCCCTGCTTCATCTTTCCCATCCCAGGTAATTTCATGATTTCCTGCCGGGTATTCACAGCTAGCGAGGGCCCTGACAATCTGCCCCTGCAGGTTACATACAGCAACCGTTACATCCATCTCTGCTTTCAGGCTGAAAGAGATCCTGGTCTCGCTGCTGAACGGATTGGGTGCTATCGATTCAATTCTTGCAGAAGAAATCTGAGGATTGGCAATACCGCTCAGCAGATCGCTATCTACTCTTATCACCACCTTGTAATGCCCATCTTCAGCATAAATATCCAGCGTATCGGTTACCATATATCCCATTGCCTTATCAACGGGAAGATCGATCTTTACCGTTAGCGGCAGGGTTTCATTCACAGTCATCGTATACGGAAATGTCATGTCAAATCCTTCAATATACCAGTGGAAATATCCAAATCCCTCGCTTTCAATATCATTGATCACCGATTCACTATTGGTATAATTACAAACATTGAAGGTCTGGCCGGTTACCATCTGGTCGCCGGAGGTATAGATCATGGAGTCGGGATAAACCACAGTTAAAGCGGAATACCCTACTGTGAAAACATGCGGATCGGGTGCGCCGATATAAGGGTGATTCTTTCTTCTTCCCGAAAGATCAACGGCACGCAGGTAGTACGACACCTGGCTGCCCGGTTCAACAAGAGGGAGAGTGGCTTCGTAATGATATCCATTAATCTGCTCCAGTTGAACAGACTGGTAATCCCCTTCATTTACTTTATAATAACACCGCAGGGAATCGCTGATCAACCCCATCCCCGAATAGGGAACGATCTCTGCCGATAAGTCCCAATCCATCTGGAATGGCTTATTTCCCAGGATCGGCTGGTGATTTACATAGAGCATTCCAATATCTGCAATCCCTTTTGCCCGGCAGTGGAGCGCATCCGTATTTTCCCAGCTGCCAAAAAGGACCGGGACAATCTCATACCCCGGCATGGCCTCCTGGTAAACCTCAATGGCCTCATCATCGTACTGGCTTCCGGTAATGGGAACAAACACCTTTTTATTAAGGATCAGGGAGTTGGTATATGGCGTGTAGGGATAGGTACCGGGTGTGTAAACACGATAAACCTGGAAAAGATTACCGTAAGCGCTGGTCTGGAAGGCCCAGTAATTGGCGATCATCTCATAATCCTGATAACGGTAATCGGAAGGGGGAACCTGTCCGACCAATATTTTATCAACGTCCAGGAACTTGGCCCAGCAGTCGATATGTTCAATGTATTCATCCAGCGGATCATCCTGAAGGATATACCTGTTAATACCCAGATAATCTTTCACAAGCGTATCGATGTCGGCGTGCGTCAGTGTGGGATTTTCGGTCCAGGTAAGTTGTGTGGATGCAGCAAGTCCGTCCCCGTCATCCATCCAGTTGCCACCGGTGTGGATCAGGTTCATGCCATACAGAGGGACTCCCATCTGCTGGGCGAGAACAACAGGAATATTATCATCGAAAGGCCTGGGCCGGTTATAAGGGAAATCACAGATTCCAATATCGGAATAGCCGTCGGCCACCCACCAGGGGCCGTAGTCGCGCGTCCAGTAGCTATTTGACGGTGCGATAAGCCATTCACAGTTGGCTACATTCACCCCTGCCGATTGATACTGGCTGAGCACCTGCTGCTGCTCCGCAGCGCTCGCAACAATCGTCTTTACTTTGCAATCTTCCGCCATCTCCTTGATCAGGCTCATCGGAATGCCGAACGGATAACGGATGAGTACACTCTGCATCTCCTCAAATTCAGCAATGCTGCGGGGTGCGGCTGGCGGATCGGTTGGCGTAAAGTCGCGTCCAATTTCATGTTTCCTGAGTTCTTCCTCAGGGGTCATTTCATGCGTCAGCGCGGGCTGCTTTTCCTGTGCATGCAGTTTCACAGAAAAAGTGATCAGAAAGATAAAAAACAGGGATGAGAATCGTTTCATAAAATATATCATTCTATTCAACAAAATTAGAAAATTAATATGCCTTATTTCGTATCTTTGTTTTTCATTTTGTAATATCAGGAATATGAATACGTTTTTACCTCTTTTATCGATGCCTTCCGGAACGGAATGGCTCCTGATCCTGGCAGTAGTTCTTTTGATTTTTGGCGGCAGGAAAATACCCGAACTGATGAAGGGAATAGGTAAAGGAGCCCGGGAATTTAAAAAAGGGATGAGCGGCGATTATGATGAAGAGCCAAAAAAGGACGTCCCCGCTAAAAAAGAATAGGATATTTAAGGCAAAAGCCGTTTGGAGGCTGTCTCATACGTCTGAGCAGCCTTTTTTTTATTGGTAATCGTATGTTTGAATTTTTATAATACACAACAAAATCATTATGATAACCGTAATTGGCCTGATATCTTCCGCATTTTTGCAGGTTGTTGCAGCCGTCAGTGCTTTATGGCTGTTAAGGGCTTCCAGGGCCAAAGTGGCCTGGATCATGATTTTTGTCGCATTCATGTTTATGGCTTTCAGGCGGATTGTGGAAGTGATGGCCATAACTCACGGGGATATTTCAACCGGGTTGATTCTTCTTTCCAACTGGCTGGGGATCATAGTTTCGGCTATAATGGCCGTGGCTGTTATTATGATCGGACGGATCCTTTATAAGTTAAAGAAAGCGGAAAACATCAGCCATGAACTCGAAACCCGGTTTACCACCCTGTTTCATAACAGCAGCGATGAAATTTACCTGGCCGATCTTAAGGGGAACCTGATCGAAGCCAACCAGGTGGCCTGCGAGGCACTGGGATTCAGCAGGCAGGAACTGCTGCAGAAGAATTTCAAAGACCTGAAAACCCCTAAGTATTTCGATACGGTGGAACCGAACCTTAAAAAGATCATTGAGAATGGCCGTCATGTTTATGAAACCGAGCACGTTTCGAAAGAGGGTAAAGTGATCTCCCTGGAGGTGAAAAGCAGGGTCATCAATTATATGGGGCAGGAGGCGATTATCTCAATAGCCCGTGAAACGACGGAGCGTAAACAGATGGAACGTAAAATATTAACGGCTGTGATCGGGGCGGAGGAGAAGGAGAGGGAGAGAATCTCGAGAGATTTGCACGACGGACTTGGGCCTTTGCTTTCAACGATCAAACTGTATGTGAATGAACTGGAGTCGGGCGACCTGGAATCTGCTGAGAAGGTGGAAATGCTGAAACAGACCAATGAGCTGATCAATGAAGCCATTTCAGGCACCCGGGCCATTTCCAATAACCTTTCACCTCATCTGATCATGGATTTCGGCCTGGTTAAAGCTGTAGAGTCGTTCTGTAAAAAGATCAACCTGGTGCCGAAAATCCGGATCCAATTCAGCAACAGGCTGGATAACCGGCGTTTTGACCAGACAGTTGAGATCGTATTATACCGGGTGATCACGGAGCTGATCAACAATACGATCAGGCATGCCCGGGCTTCCCGGATTGAAATCGACCTCGAGATCATCGAAGATATGCTTCAACTGACCTACCTGGATGATGGGATTGGGTTTGATAAAGAAAGGGTTTTAACGGGAGATTCGGGTGGAATGGGCATGAAGAACATTATCAGCCGGCTTCGTTCTATAAATGGTAACTACAGGATCCACAGCCGGCCGGGCGCCGGGACGCTGGTGGTGGTCGAAATCGGTCTCAATACCGAAGACAGTGATTATATTCCGGTGAACTGATATGCCGGTCAACTTAAAGTATTATCTTTGCTTCCATGCGATTTTCCTGAAATGGAAACCAAACTGAAAATATTTATCGTCGACGATCACGAATTTTTCCGTAACGGGCTGAAGATGGTCATAAACAGGCTGAAATATGCCCGGGTGGCCGGCGAAGCTTCAAATGGCCGGGAGTTCCTCGATCTGCTGGCCGGAGAAGAACCGGATGTGGTGCTGATCGATATCCAGATGCCGGTGATGAACGGCATCGAAGCGACCCGGCTGGCCCTGGAGGAATACCCCGATCTGAAGGTCGTTGCACTGACCATGTTCGACGATGAGGAATACATTCAGAGCATGATCGACGCTGGAGCCAAAGGATTCCTGTTAAAGAACATCACCAAGGATATCCTCGACCAGGCCCTGACAGCCGTGCATTCAGGGAAAAATTACTACAGTCCCGAACTTTTTGATTTCTTTACCAGGAAAGTGGTCAGCGAGCCACGTTTTGATGATGAGGAAATTCAGCTGACGCGCCGGGAGAAAGAGATATTGCAACTCATCTGTGACGGGCTCTCCAACAAGGAAATAGCCGATAAGCTTTTCATCAGCGAACGGACCGTTGTCGGCCACAAGTCCAACCTCCTGGCCAAAACCAACTGCAAAAGCTCTGTCGGATTACTTTCGTATGCTATCCGGAACCGGTTGGTGGAGGTTCGGTAACAATACCGGAACCGATACGCGGTGGGCCATGAAACATTTATTCAAGCTTCGCCATAATTTCCAATCCCCTTGCCCGCAGGGCATGGATTGTGGTAACCGAGCGCTCTGCCGGCCAATCCCCTTGCCCGTAGGGCATGGATTGTTGTAAAAGCGCTCTGCCGGCCAATCCCCTTGCCCGCAGGGCATGGATTGTGGTAACAGGACTGTCAACTGGTCACCCATACCCTGTAGAAAACCAATGTCAATATCAATCCCTTGCCCGTAGGGCATGGATTGTGTAACAGGACTGTCAACTGGTCACCCATACCCTGTAGGGGTTAAACCAAAACTACTCTGCACCGTCCAAAAAATCAAATAAGAACCTCCTATCATAATTGATATCATAGCATTCGAGGAATTTAATATACTCTTTCCTGAATGTTATCTTTTCATGATGTTTTTCCTGGTTATTGATATAATGATACACCGCATTCAGGTGTGACTTACTGTAAGTAAATGCACCATATCCTTCCTGCCAGGAAAACCTTTTCTTGCATAGTTTCTCATTATTGATAAATAGGGATGAACTCCTTTTAATATCATGGACAGTAGTTGATATTGATACTGCCGGATTTAATCCTAATAGGATATGGATGTGATCCGAAACGCCATTCACATTGATAGATTTGTGATTCATTTTAGTGATGATACCACTAATGTACTCAAAAACAGTACTTCTGATATCTCTTGTCAACAAAGCCTCGCGATATTTTACCGCAAACACCAATTGAACATACACTTGTGTAAAATTTCCCGGTTTCATGAGTTGATTTTTTAATTGTTAAACACTTTATATTGTTTATCCGGTAATTGGCTATAAAATACCCGGTCGTCATGAATTATTTTTTAATCCCCTACAGGGAAAGGGGATTCCGGGGGGATGTTTTCCACCAGAATACAACCGCTACGCGGTAGATAATGAATCATTTTTTAATACTTCGCCATAATTTCCAACCCCTTGCCCGTAGGGCATGGATTGTGGTAACCAAGCGCTCTGCCGTCCAATCCCCTTGCCCGTAGGGCATGGATTGTGGTAAAGCGCTCTGCCGGCCAATCCCCTTGCCCGTAGGGCATGGATTATGGTAACAGGACGTCAACCGGTCACCCATACCCTGTAGGGGTTAAAATATAACCCATTGTGAAATAATTAACAATAGAAAGTACTGAATTTTCACGTCAAAATTTGCAATAAAATCCAGTCTTCTCAAATTGCATATAAAACTTAATATCAATAATATAGATATTTCATCATACAAAAAACCAGTACATTTTTACCGGTTTATTTGCATTTTGCTACCGGTAACTCTTGCGCACAGTTGCCATCTTTCTTTCTCATTAAAATCGGAATCCAGTCGCCGAAAATCAGGACTTCCCCACCTTACCCGGGTTGTGCGGGCAATCTATTTTTGTATCATGAAATTGTAATCAAATGAACCCTTTAAAAAACAACCCCATGGAAACGAAAAAAATCCTCATCGTCGACGACGACATTGACATCATCACTGTTGTTAAAGCCATCCTCAGCAAGGAAGGCTATACCGTTATCTCTGCCTCCGACAAAGTCGAAGGTTTTAAACTGGCTTATAAGGAAAAACCGGACCTGGCCATCCTCGACGTGATGATGACTACCCAGTATGAAGGTTTTGAACTGGCCAGGGAATTCAGCGAAAATCCCGAGTTCGCCAATATGCCGGTACTAATGATGACCTCTATCGATGTACTGACTACTACTAAATCGGCAGTACAGGAAATGGCCCGCGAATTCCGCCAGGATCCCAGCTACCGCGAACTGGATGTCCTCCTCGTCCGCGATGTGATCACCGGAAAAGCCGGAGTCGATTACCGTACAGAAAAAGGTCCTTCCGTTTGGCTGCCCGTCGACGGGTTCCTCAGAAAACCGGTGGATGCCAAAAAACTCGTCCCCGCCGTTCAACACCTGATGGAAATCCATGCTAAAGCTAACTGATCAAAAGAATTGATCAATTGTCGTAGAATCGAAACTCAATATAAAATGTCTGCTGATATCAATCAAATAATAACCGAATACAGCGGTGGCAGTGAAAACCTGATCCCGATCCTGCAAAAAATCCAGGACCGGGAAGGGTTTCTATCCCGCCATGCAGTTATCGAAGTCGGGAAGAAGCTCGACATTCCGGCCAGTAAAATTTACGGCGTAGCTACCTTCTATAATCAATTCCGTTTTGAAGCCCTCGGCAAATATCATGTCCAGGTTTGCCGCGGCACCGCCTGCCATGTCCTGGGGTCAGCGACAGTGCTGCAGGAACTGGAAAAGATGCTCAGGATCAAAGCCGGGCAAACCACACGCGATGGCCTCTTCAGCATGGAAGTAGTCGCCTGCATCGGCGCATGCGGACTGGCCCCCGTTATTTGTATCAACGGTGAATTCCATGCCAAAGTGACCAAAGAGTCGCTGCAGGGGATCATCGATGAGTACAGGAACAGGGAATAGTGAATAGTAAAAAGGGAATAGTGAAAAGGGAATAGTGAAGACTAAGAAATTGATTGGGTAGGTAAATTGGATCAGTTAAGATTTTAAAAATGGAAAAGAACTTAAAATATAATCCTTTCATAATGGGTTTTTTGGTTGAGAATCCCTCCGATGAAACCTCCGGGATAAGGGAAAAGCAGTTGAAGGTTTTACGGAGGGAGGATGTTTCGGCGCCTGTTATCTTTATCGGAACAGGTACCTGTGGGCTTGGAGCAGGGGCTGGAAAAACTAAACTTGCAGCTCAGGAATATCTGACGCGTCAGGGAATTGACGCAACTATTATCGATGTTGGATGCATTGGCCTCTGCTCCTCCGAGCCCATCCTGGATGTCCAGTTGCCCGGAATGAAAAGGATCTCTTTCGAAAAAGTCTCCGCCGATAAAGTGGAAGGCATTCTCGATAAAGTATTTTATAAGGAATTGCCCGAACATCCGGTACTCGGGCAGTTTAATCAAGGCGATGGCAAGAATTGGGAGGGCGTCCCTGCACTGGACGAGCACCCTTTCTTTGCCCCCCAGACACGCGTTGTGCTGCAAAGCTGCGGCATTATCGATCCGGAAAGTATCGAAGAATATATCGCTCATGGCGGTTATCAGACACTCGTTAAAACTCTGCAAACAAAAACTGCTGAAGAGGTTTGCCGTTTCGCAGAGGAAAGCGGGCTCAGAGGGCGCGGCGGCGGCGGTTTCCCGACCGGTAAGAAATGGTCCCTGGCCAACCAGGAAAAGGCTGACCAGAAATACCTCATCTGTAATGCCGATGAAGGAGACCCCGGAGCATTTATGGATCGGGCGGTGATTGAAGGCGATCCGCACCGGCTTATTGAAGGCATGTCGATCGCGGCATACGGGATCGGCGCCTCCAAAGGCTATGTTTACATCCGGGCGGAGTATCCCCTGGCTGTCAAACGGCTTAAAAATGCAATCACGCAAGCTTATGATTTAGGGTTATTGGGTTCCAACATAGCTGGCACGAACTTCTCATTTGATCTATTGGTCAAAATGGGAGCCGGTGCATTTGTGTGTGGAGAGGAAACCGCCCTGATCCATAGCATTGAAGGAAAGAGGGGAATGCCGCGCCCCCGGCCTCCTTTTCCTTCCACCAGCGGGCTGTTCGGCAAACCGACCGTCATCAACAACGTCGAAACACTATCCAATGTTCCGACAATCTTTCAAAAGGGTGAAGGCTGGTACAGCTCCATTGGAACAAGTAATAGCAAAGGGACCAAGGTGTTTGCCCTTTCCGGTAAAATCAACCTCACAGGACTGGTCGAAATTCCCATGGGAACGACCATCCGCGATATTATCTTCAAGATCGGCGGAGGTATCCGGAATGGCAAAAAATTTAAGGCAGTCCAGATCGGCGGCCCTTCGGGCGGGTGTATCACCGAGGAAAATCTCGACATACAGATCGAATATGAATCGTTGCTGAAAGTCGGCGCTATGATGGGTTCCGGTGGACTGGTGGTCATGGACGAAGACACCTGCATGGTGGATGTGGCCAAATTCTTTATGGACTTCATCCAGCGGGAAAGCTGCGGAAAGTGCATCCCCTGCCGGGAAGGGACCCGGAGGATGCTGGAAATCCTCGAAAGCATTACCCGCAGGCCGGATGCCGGTAGCAGCCATGACGCCCTCGATCGTTTCAAAGGCGTAATGCAACTGGAAAAACTGGGAAAGATCATCAAGGAAACCTCCCTTTGTGGCCTCGGCCAGTCGGCACCCAACCCGGTAATGAGTACACTCCGCTGGTTCCGTGATGAATACGAAGCCCATGTTTTTGACCGCGTATGCCCTTCCGGCGCCTGCACCGACCTCAGGGTTTTTGTGATCGATGTGGATAAATGTACAGGATGTACCGTTTGTTCCAAAAAGTGCCCGACATCGGCCATCATCGGAGCGAAGAAAACTCCTCATTTTATTGTCGAAGACAAATGCATCGGTTGCGGAAGCTGTTATGAAGCCTGCAAATTCGACGCCATCTACATTAAATAACACCAAAATCATTATATAATCATGGATTTTCAGATTGAAGTCAATAATAAAAAGCTGGATGCAAAACAGGGGGAAACCATCCTCGATGTGCTGAACCGCAACGGGATGAAAGTGCCCACGTTATGCCACATGAAAGACAGGATTCCGACCGGTTCATGCCGGATGTGCGTGGTCGAACTTGAAAACAACGGACGTCTGGTGCCTTCCTGTTCATTCCCCGCTTCCCCCGAAATGATTATTAAGACACACTCACCCAGGGTTGTGGATGCCAGGAAAACGATCGTTGAACTGCTCCTTTCAAACCACCCCGACGATTGCCTTTACTGTGTCAGGAATGAGAACTGTGAATTGCAGAGCCTATCGCGCGAGCATCATGTGACCGAACGCCGCATCAGCGGCCTGAAGAACAACTTCAGCCTGGATCGTTCCAGCGCCAGCCTGGTGCGCGATCCCGACAAATGTATCCTTTGTGGCCGATGTGTCAGGGTTTGCGAAGAGGTGATCGGCGTTTCCGCCATCGATTTCATCGGACGTGGTTCGAAAACCCACATCGGTACCGCTTTCGACGGTGGACTCAACACCTCAAGCTGCATCAACTGCGGTCAGTGCATCCTGGTCTGCCCGACCGGAGCCCTGCATGAAAAGAGCCACTTCGGCGAAGTCCTCGACGCCCTCAACAACCCCAACAAAAAAGTGGTCGTTCAGTACGCGCCTGCCATCTCCGTTTCCCTGGCGGAAGCATTCCACATGAAGACGGGAGAAGACATAAACGGCCTGCTGAATGCGGTGCTGCGCAAAATCGGATTTGACTTTGTGTTTGATACGACTTTCTCTGCCGACCTTACGATCATGGAAGAATCGGCCGAACTGATCCACCGGATCGTAAACGGCGAAAAAATGCCGATGTTTACCTCCTGCTGCCCGGCCTGGGTAAAATACGTGGAGGAGTTCGCCCCCGAATTTCTTCCCAACGTCTCCTCCTGCAAATCCCCGCAACAAATGCTCGGAGCCGTCATCAAAACCTATTTTGCAGATATAGAAGGCATTAAGCCTGAAGATATCTATTCCGTATCGATTATGCCCTGTACGGCAAAGAAATTTGAAGCCCAGCGTACCTCTATGACACGTAAGGGGCTTACCGATGTCGATGCGGTTCTTACAACCCGCGAACTGGTCGACCTGATCCGGATGTACGGCATCCAGATCGAACAACTGGAGCCGGAAGGCGCCGACTCCCCGATGGGAGCCCGCAGTTCGGCCGGTAAGCTGTTCGGCGCTTCAGGCGGTGTCATGGAAGCCGCCTTAAGGACAGCATACTTTAAACTCACCGGAAAAGAGATGGTGCAGTTCAGGGTGAATGAGGTTCGCGGACTTAACGGCCGGAAAGAGACCAAAGTCCAGATCGGCGACCTGGTACTTGGCATCGCCGTCGTCAGTGGCATGGCCAATGCCAAGCCGCTTCTCGACGAAATCCGGAATGGCCGCGACGATATCCATTTTGTAGAGATGATGGCTTGTCCGGGCGGATGCATCGCCGGTGGCGGCCAGAGGATCGGGGCAGGTCTCGAAGCCATCCGCGCCCGGATGAAGAGCCTGTACGATATCGACGACAGGGAATCGATCAAGGTTTCGCATCGCAATCCCGAAATCCAGGAGATCTATAAGAATTTCCTCGGCGAACCCCTCGGCCATAAAAGCCATGAGCTGCTGCATACAAAGTATATTGAGAGAGATGATGTATTGCTATAATTAAGGAACCCACCCCCTATCCCCCTCCCTGCTGGCAGGGAGGGGGAACAAGGGGGAGGGTTAAAAAATGACAAATGGCACATTCAAAAAAATACGCAAAGCTGGTTTACACGGTAAAAGACCGGTGCAGGGTTTGCTACACCTGCGTCAGGGAGTGCCCGGTGAAAGCCATCCGTATTTTTAACGGCCAGGCGGAGGTCATCGCCGAAAGGTGCATCGCCTGCGGGAATTGTGTCAGGGTTTGCAGCCAGGATGCCAAAGTATTCATCGATTCCAGGGAACAGGTGAAGATCTTCCTGAAAGGCGACCGGCCGGTTTACGCGGTCATCGCCCCCAGTTTCCCTGCCGAATTCAGGGAAATCAGAGATTACCGGGTACTGGTCGGCATGATTAAAAAGCTGGGATTTGAAAAAGTCGTGGAAGTATCCTTCGGCGCCGATATGGTGGCCATGGAATACAACAGGTTGCTGGGTGGAAACGGCGGGAAGCATTATATCTCCTCCGACTGCCCGGCCATCGTCAATTATGTCGAAAATTATCACCCCGACCTGGTCCCGTCGCTGGCGCCGATCGTATCACCCATGGTGGCTTTGTGCCGCGTGATCCGCAAAAAGTACGGCGAAGAGCCGCTGATTGTCTTCATCGGCCCCTGTATCGCCAAGAAAGCAGAATCTGATGAGATCGACGAAGCGATCACCTTCAGGGAACTGAGGAAGCTCTTCCAGGAGTTTAACGTTACTCCGGAGCAAACTCAACCGGCGGAATTCGATGAGCCGGTTTCGGGCAAAGGTGCTATCTTCCCGGTAAGCCGTGGCCTGCTGCAAACAGCGAATAAAAACGACGACCTCGTTGAAGGCAATATTATGGTGGCCGATGGAAGGGTTAACTTCCGGGAAGCCATCAAAGAATTTGAAAACGGGCTGATGAACTCCCAGCACCTGGAACTGTTGTGCTGTGAAGGATGCATTATGGGCCCCGGGATGACTTATGGATGCAAGAAGTTTGAAGGGATGGCCCTGGTCAGTGAATATGTCAGGGAGAAAATGCAAAACCTGGATGAAGAGAAATGGGAAAACCAGGTTGAGGAATTCTCCGGAATAGATTTTTCTCAGCAATTCAGCCGGAAAGAGCGGACTCCGCTACAAGCGCCCAAAGAGAAAGTCGATGAAGTCCTGTTCAAGATGGGTAAAGTTTCGGAGAAAGATCAGCTTAATTGCGGCGCCTGCGGATACGATACCTGTGTAGATCATGCCATCGCTATCGTGAAGGGCCTGGCAGAGAACGAAATGTGCCTGCCCTATGCTATCGAGAAGCTCCATACTTCATTAAAAGATCTGAATAAATCGAACGAGCAACTGGCCACAACCCAACAAGCGCTCCGCCAGTCGGAGAAGCTGGCCAGCATGGGACAGCTTTCGGCCGGTATCGCCCACGAACTCAACAATCCTTTGGGCGTTATTACGATGTACACGAATATTTTAAAGGATGAAACGCCGCCCGACAGCCCTGTATACAAGGACCTGCAACTGATCGTGGAGCAGGCGGAACGCTGCCGCGGAATTGTCGGCGGGTTGCTGAATTTCGCCCGTAAGAACCAGGTTTTCCTGGTCGAAACAAATACGGTCGACTTCGTGAAAAGGAGTGTCGATTCGATCATCCGGCCGGATAACATCGACATTAAAATCGAAAACAAGCTCAGCGATCCGATTGCCCGGATTGACAAGGACCAGATGATGCAGGTGCTGACCAACCTGGAAAAAAATGCGGTGGAGGCCATGCCGAAAGGCGGCACCCTGAAGATCTCGCTCACCGGCACAGATCATGAGGTGGAGCTCGCTATCAGTGATACCGGTATCGGAATCCCGGAGGAAAACATGGAAAAGATATTTACCCCGTTCTTCACTACCAAGGAAGTAGGAAAAGGAACAGGGCTCGGACTTCCGCTCATATACGGAATCGTGAAGATGCACCGTGGCCAGGTCCAGGTGACATCCAATGCCGACCCGTGGAAAGGACCGACAGGAACGACATTTACAATTAAGATACCAAGATAAAAGCCCCACCCCAATGCCCTCCCCAAAACGGGGAGGGGGCATGTGGAGGGAAATAAAAGATTTAATCAAAATAGTAAAGAGACATGAAAGAAAGTAAGAAGACAATATTGATCGTGGATGACGACATCGATTATTTATCACAGATGGAACTGCAGGTTAAAAGGCTGGGATACGATGTGGTGACGGCAGATACTCAGAAGGAAGGCGAAGAACTGATCGGTAAAGGAAAATTTGACCTGGCTATCATCGATCTGATGATGGAGAACAAAGACAGCGGATTTATCCTGTGTTACAAGATGAAACAAAAAAATCCGGCCATGCCGGTCATCATTGCTTCGGCCGTCACGGCCGAGACCGGCCTGAGCTTTGGCGTCGAAACGGCACAGGACCGTTCCTGGATCAAGGCCGATACATTTATCGAAAAAGGAATCCGCCCGGACCAGTTGGAACGGGAGATAAATAAACTGTTGAAGATATGATGAACCCACCCCCTATCCCCCTCCCTGATATCAGGGAGGGGGAACTAAAGGGGGAGGGTTAAAATGACTAACTCAATGGCAACTCTAAAAGTTCTTGTAGTCGACGACGAACCCGGCATCCGTTCGGGGATAATCCGGATCATGCGGAATTTCAGGGTAGGGTATCCGTTTATGGATGAGGACTTCGATTTTGAAGTGATCGAAGCCGAAACCGGGGAAAGGGCTATCGAGATCATCGAGGCCCAACCGATGGATATTATCCTGCTCGACAATAAGTTGCCGGGCATGGACGGCATCGAAGTGCTGGATTATATCAAAAAGAAGGAATATGATGCCCAGGTGATGATGATCACCTCCTATGCCTCACTTGATCTGGCTATAAAGGCCACGAACACAGGAGCATACAATTTCATGCCGAAGCCGTTTACGCCGGATGAGCTCAAATCGTCGATCGAAGGGATCACCAAGCATCTCTACCTGAAACGGATGACCCGGAATATGAACCGTGAAGGCAAGCAGGTGAGGTTCCAGTTCCTCTCGGTGCTGTCGCATGAGCTCAAATCACCGATCAACGCCGTGGAAGGTTATCTGAAGATCATGAAGGAGCGCCAGGTGGGCGATAACCTTGCCGATTACGACACCATGATCGACCGTTCGCTGGAGCGGATCAAAGGGATGCGAAACCTGATCATGGACCTGATGGACCTGACCAGGCTGGAATCGGGAAAGAAAGTGCGTGAGATGAGAAAAGTCGACCTCAACCAGGTGGCCAGGATCGCGATGGACACCATGGAGCCGATGGCGATTCAAAAAAATGTAAAGATGTACCTCGACGCCCCGGAGAATTTAACGATGGTGGGCGATCCCGATGAAATTGAGATCATCGTGAACAACCTGGTGTCGAATGCCGTTAAGTATAATCGGGAAGGAGGTTCGGTCAATGTCATGATGCGTCAATCCTCATCATCTTTAAATATTACTGTAGAAGATACAGGAATTGGAATGAGCGAAGATGACATCAAGCTTCTTTTCCAGGAGTTTGTAAGAATTAAAAATGAAAAAACGAAACTGATCACCGGCAGCGGACTTGGCCTATCGATCGTGAAGAAACTGGTGGAAGAAACATACAAAGGCACAATTAACGTCAAAAGCCAGCCGGATGTGGGCAGCACTTTTGTGGTTGTGCTGCCACTAATCCTGTGAATAAAGAATAATGAATAGTGAATAATAATAATCCGTGGTCATCCGTCGCATCCGCGTCATCCGCGTGCTATAAATAGAATAAAATGAAATTCCAACCTCAACAATATAATCTCCCGGACGAGCGGATGAAGCCTTTCATCGATCCCGATGAAATCAGTTCTCTGCTCGCCCGCTCTTTTCCAACCCGGGAGCAGGTCAGGGAAGTTCTCGCAAAAGCCCTGGCCAAGAACCGCCTCTCCATGGAGGAAACCGCAATCCTGGTCAATGCCACTGATCCTCAACTTGTTGAAGAGATTAAAGCTGCTGCCAGGAAACTTAAAAAAGACGTTTATGGTGAACGAATTGTCCTTTTCGCTCCGCTTTACGTCGGGAATTATTGTGTAAATAACTGCAAATACTGCGGCTTTGCGGCTTCCAACCGGAAAGCGCTCAGGAAGACTTTAACCAACGAAGAACTGGTCAGAAACGTCGAAGCCCTCGAGGAAAACGGCCAGAAGCGGCTCATCCTGGTCTATGGCGAGCATCCTTCCTATACCCCCGAATATATTGCCGAAACAGTTAGAACGGTTTACAATGTAAAAAAGGGCAGGGGAGAGATAAGGAGGGTCAATATCAATGCTGCCCCGCTGGATATTGAAGGTTTCAGGACCGTCAAAGAGGCCGGGATCGGTACATACCAGATCTTCCAGGAAACATATCATCCGGAAACCTATAAAAAATACCATACCGGAGGATTTAAAAGAGATTACGAAAATCGCCTGACATCGCTCGACCGCGCACAGGAAGCCGGTCTGGATGATGTCGGCATTGGTGTTCTGTTTGGTTTGTATGAATGGCGATACGAGGTGTTGGCGTTGGTTCGCCACGCCAACCACCTCGAAGCCGTTTACAACGTCGGGCCGCACACCATCTCCTTTCCGCGATTGCAGTTTGCATCGGAATATGAAATATCGGGCGACTGGCTCGTGAGCGATGATGATTTCACGAAGCTGGTAGCCATTCTCCGCCTGGCCGTTCCTTATACAGGGCTGATCCTGACCGCACGCGAACCGGAACATATCCGCCGCGAAGTCCTGAAGTTCGGCGTTTCGCAGATCGATGCCGGTACTAAGCTCGAGATCGGCGCTTATGCGGAAGAAGAGCTCCCGACAGCACAAAATCCAGATAAAGAGCAATTTCTGATCAACGATAACCGTTCTCTCCGCGAAGTGATCGACGAACTCCTGGACGAAGGCTTTATCCCGTCATTTTGTACTGCCTGTTACCGGAAAGGCAGGACGGGCGAGCACTTTATGGAGTTTTCGGTCCCCGGCTTTATAAAAAGATATTGTACACCCAATGCCTTGCTCACCCTGGCCGAATACCTGGAAGATTATGCCCCGGCGCCAACGGCTGAGAAAGGCTGGGAACTGATCTATAAAAATATGGAAACGGAAGTAGACCCGAAGTTCAAACCGGAAGTGAAGAAACGACTGGAAAAGATCAGGGCAGGCGAACGGGACCTTTACTTTTAAGATACGATTGTCGATTTTCGATGGTCGATATAATTCCGCGTAGCGGATATATTATGATAGACCGGATTAATCCCAGATATCAATTTTCCCCGTAGGGGATAAACAAAAGAAATAAATGAAAACATTGGTAGACAGTATTTTAACCAAAGGCATATTAACAAAAGATGACCTGGTCTACCTGTTAACGACGAAGGAAGACCGCGAGAAGCATGCCCTGTATCGCAAAGCCTACCAGGTTAAAAAAGAACACTGCGGCAATGTGGTGTACCTCAGGGGATTGATCGAACTGTCGAATATATGCCGTAAAGATTGCTATTACTGCGGAATAAGGAAGAGCAATGATAAAGTGACCCGCTACACCCTGCCCGAAGATGAGGTGATCGACAAAGCCATGTTCGCCCTGCGCAGGGACTTCGGCTCGGTGGTGATACAGTCAGGGGAACGAACAGACAAGGTTTTCACAGAGTCACTCACCCGGATGATCAAAGAGATCAGGGAACGGTCGGAGGGGACGC
>Ga0209717_1000316_pt1 | contig 60928 bp, 69 predicted proteins | sample AD_UKC048_MetaG_FD_184418 | JGI IMG/M metagenome (GOLD analysis project Ga0209717, IMG submission 184418) | Active sludge microbial communities of municipal wastewater-treating anaerobic digesters from USA - AD_UKC048_MetaG (SPAdes) (version 2) | ecosystem: Engineered > Bioreactor > Anaerobic >...
GGATACATTATTGTTTATAAAGCCATCATTGCCCTGGCAAAAACAAAACTTACCCTGGAAGGTCTCCTCTTTTTTGAAATTCATGAAAACCTGGGAAAGGAAGTAACGGAACTCCTATCCGCAGCAGGATTTATGTCAGAAATAAAGAAAGACATGCAGGGAAAAGACCGGATGGTAATGGGAAGAAAGAGTTTAGAAGGCTGACTGAAGAAAGCGATTTAAAGAAGAGTTTATAGCGTATTAAAGCAGAATGAGTAGTAAAGTACGGTTTATAAAGGCCGAAAGGAGATAGCGTTTTAATGAAGGGTTTAGAAGGTTTAGACAATCCTTTTTAGAATGGGCTGCCGACTGCTGACTGCTGACTGCCGACTGCCGACTGTTGACTGCCGACTGCTGACTACCGACGCCCTACTTTCTCCTGTACCTCGTTTTCTCTCCGGGATAATGACTATCCAGAATTAAAAATTCTTCGTTCAGCAGGGAAACTTTGTAAGCGGGTGCAGCATTGCTGTCATAAATTAATTCCCTTGTAGAAGGATTATAGTAGTAGGAACAGGTGCTTCCAGCCATTTCCTGGAAAAATTCGCAAGTGCCATCCGTTGTAAAGGTCAGGTTTAATGGCCAGCGGCTTGATGGGCCCCAGGTATATTGACCGGTACTATCCATGTAATAATTCGCGTCTTCAATCCAGTTGCCGACAATTGAAATATTGGTTTCCTTTTTACATGAAAAAAAGAAGACGGATAAGAAGAGGATGATTGCAACTCGTTTCATTGGTAGGATTGACCCGGTAAAAGTAGTCATCCCCCCTGGGAAATGCGTGGTAGTATTACGCCGTATTTACCCTGAATTCCACACCCAAAACTGGTATCCCAACCAGCTACAATATGGGCCTGCCTTTGCCGGCAGGCAGGCTATCGACTTCTCTACTGCTGCACTCTCGCCACCACTTTCGCCGTGTCTTTCTTAGCAATACCCATGACATGAAACACCCCCCCGTAAAAAGCACTGGTATCGGCATTGATCACCACCGTTGGCGTATCCACAAAAGCTTTTTGTTTCCTGATTTCGAGGCTAAGGAGTGAATCAAAACTGGCGGCATCGACTTTAGTAGAGCCTATGAAGTATTCCTGGTCTTTATTAATGGACACCATGATATCCTGCTTGGCCTTGGTTTCTTTCTTACCCCGGGGTAGTCCTACCGGAACCACGTTGGGGTTCGCCAGTGTAGCCACGATCAAAAAGAACATCAGCAGGATGAAGAGAATATCATTCAGCGAGTCCGTAAAGACCTCCGATTCTTTTCTATGTTTCTTTCTGAATTTCATGTAGGTAAATTATCGGGTGGGTTCTTGCAGGATGTCCAGGAAATCAGCAGAAGCCGCTTCCATTTTATTGGCGGTCTTGTCGATCTGGGTATTGAGGTAACTGTAGCACAGGTAAGCGATCAGACCAATCACCAGTCCGGAAATGGAAGTAATCAGTTTGGTATAGATACCACCGGATATAATACTCACATCAAACTTATTGGAGGAAGTGATACCTGAAAACAACTGCATCAGACCGATCAGGGTACCAACGAAACCAAAAATGGGGGCTGCTTTTGAAATAACGGACAGGATATCCAGGTTTTTCTCCAGTTTGTACATTTCCAGCTGACCCACATTGGCCATGCTTTTTTCAATGCCATCAATCGGCTTACCGATCCGCTGGATGCCTTTATCAATGATCCTGGCTACCGGGTTATTGGTATTCTTGGCAAAATTCCGGGCGGCAGTTACATTGCCGCTGATAATATTATCCCTTATGATGTTCATGAAATTCGCATCGATCTTGGCCGCATTCCGGATGGCAATATACCGTTCGGCAAAAATGTAAATCCCCAGCAGCATCATGGCTCCCAGGGGAATCATGATCCAGCCGCCCATCTGCAATAATTCGAAAAAACTCAATTGTCCATCGTGATTGGCATCCCCGGACAGGCTCTGTGTGGCTTTTGTCAAAGAATCGGTAATCTGCAATAAGTCGATCATATTGGTCTCTTTAGGTGGGTAAAAGTAATGTAAGACGGTTAAAATGGTTTTTGTTTGTTTTCAACACCTGTCAGTATTTGGGGGTAAGAACGGGAAAAAGCGTGCCACGTTGTATGGAGGGGGCAAGATTTAGAGATCTTTAACAGGGATATTGGGTTGGTGATAACACCAACCCAATACCCCAACCTTAAGATTCGATTTCGGATGTTGATAACACCAACCCAATACCCCAACCTTAAGATTCGATTTCGGATGTTGATAACACCAACCCATTACCCCCATGGAAAAGGTCCCGGGGTATCATTTGCTCGATGAAATGATTCCCCGGGACCTTTTTATCTAAAGAAGCCAGTCTTCAAGGTCTTTTAATAAAACAAAGACTCCCGGCTACTAACTACTAACTCCCGACTACTTCCCTACTCCTGCCTGCTTCACCATCAGCGCCTGTATCTGTTTCATAGTTCCTTCCATACCGTCCGGACTGCCGTCCAGGAAGATCACATTGCCTTTGCCGTATTCCGCAAAATTCTTTATGGCTTCGGTCCACATGCTGAACAGGATCACATTGGTATCGAGATTGGCCTGTTTCATTTGTTCAGCCGCTTCGGTCATACCCTTGGCTACTTCCTGGCGGAAGAGGGCCACACCCTGGCCGCGGAGACGGGCCGCTTCTTTCTCTGCCTCGGCGGAGATCTTGATGGCATTACCTTCTGCTTCGGCGGCTTTTGTTTTGGTGATGAGCAATGCCTGTCCTTCATTTTCAGCAGCGGCTTTCAGGTTATTGGAAGCTACTACCCTGCTCATGGAGTCCAGGATCAATTTATCGAAAGTAATATCGTTGATTTGGAGATCCTGTAAATGATAACCCCAGGTTTCTAATTGCAGGTCTATTTCGGTTTTTACATATTCAACAATTTCTTTCCGAAGAGCTAGAATTTCTGCCTGCTTTTTGGTGGCAACAAAAGACCGGATATTACCTTCAATGGTTCTTATCAAGGCCTGCATCAGATCCTTATCAGCGAAGAATTTAAAAGCCACTTTTTTTATAGTTTCTTCTTCTGCATTCTGAACTGAATACAGCAACATACTCTTGAAATACACATTGGCCTGATCAGCCGTTACTGCCTGGAACTCCAATTCCACCGAACGATTCTGAATCGATACTTTCCGGGCTACTGATTCGAGCAACGGGATCTTAAAATTCAATCCGGGTCTTGCCACCCGGGTGTATCTGCCCAGCCGGGTTATTACACCGACATACCCCTGGCTGATTGTAAACAGCCCGCTGAAAACGATAAAGGCCAATACTAATATCCACCAATAATGAGAAATCCAATTTGCAGCGTCCATAATTTTAATTTTAGAAATGTAATTTACGATAAGTTAAGGGGTACGGGGTCAACTTTTTTCCTCACATACCTGCACCAGGTAAACCAGTGTTTCCACTGCTTTATTCATATCCTGCACACTGATAAATTCCAGCTTGGAATGGATGGCTTGTTCCCCGGCAAAGAGATTGGGACATGGCAGTCCCATAAAAGACAGCCGGCTGCCATCGGTGCCCCCACGTATACTTTCCATCTTCAGGTCAAGTCCGGCGCGGGCAATGGCTTCTTTGGCAAAATCAACCACATGCGGATGGTTATCCAAAACTTCTTTCATATTGCGGTACTGTTCGGTCACATTGAATTCGAAGCTGGCTTTGGGATAAGTCCGCATCCGTTCCTCAATCTGCGTCCGCAGGTAATCCTCTTTCTTTTTCAACCCCTCTGTTTCAAAATCGCGTATGATAAAATCAATCGTGCATTTCTCCGCAATTCCATCTACCCTCACCGGGTGTATAAATCCTCTTTTCCCTTCAGTGGATTCCGGGGAAAGCCGGTCTTTTGGCAGTGCTGCCAATATCTCTCCGGCGATCTTCATCGCATTAATCATTTTATCCTTGGCATAACCCGGATGGGCAATTACGCCATGGATGACTACCTGTACACCATCCGCACTAAATGTTTCATCCTCCAGTGATCCGGCTTCTCCACCATCCAGTGTATAGCCGAAATCAGCCCCCAGTTTTTGCAGGTCCACTTTGTCTGTACCCTTTCCTACTTCCTCATCGGGGGTGAACAGTATTTTTATTGTTCCGTGCTTTACTTGTTTATTGTTTATTAAAAAATTGGCCAGGTCCATAATCTCAGCCACACCAGCTTTATCATCCGACCCGAGTAAAGTAGTCCCGGAAGCAGTTATAATATCATGCCCTGTCAGTTTTCGCAGGTAAGGATATTCACTCATCCTTATGATCTGTGCAGGATCGTCGGGAAGTACAATATCCTGTCCCTGGTAATCCCGGTGAAGTATCGGTTTAACCCCCGTGCCACTGCAATCCGGAGCGGTGTCCACATGGGCACAAAAACAGATAACGGGTACCTTTTTTTCCGTAGTAGCGGGAATGGTCGCATATACATACCCATAGTTATCCATATGCGCATCTTCAATACCCATTTCCCTTAATTCGGCCGCCAGTAACCGGCCCAGGTCTTTTTGCTTTTCGGTAGTTGGAGAAGCGGATGACTGAGGATCGCTTTGTGTATCAACCTGAACATAACGCATAAACCGTTCTGCCGCAGTGAATCTGTATTCTTGAAACATAGTTATTTAGAATGAATAACGAAGATACGACGAAAGAGAAAGCCGCTGAAGGTTGACAAAAACAAAGAAAATGGTTAACTTTTCTACCTCAACAAAACCAACCAACATGAAAAAATGGCTCATTGGCTCCTTTGTCGGAGCTATCCTCATTTTTGTCTGGCAATTTTTATCCTGGACAGTATTTCAGTTGCACGAAGCCGAGGCAAAATACACTCCGGCCCAGGATTCTATTCTGCAGTATCTCAGCAGCCAGTTCAAGGAAACCGGCACCTATATGCTGCCCACAGTTCCGCCTGGTTCATCTCAGGAAGCGGCAGAAGAATTGGGTAAAACAATGGATGGAAAGCCCTGGGCTACCCTGACTTATCGTACCAGTTATACCCATAATATGACCCGCCCCATGATCCGTGGGTTCCTGGTGGGCCTGGTACTTGTTTTTTGCCTGATTTATATCGTGACCAGAGGTGGTACACCTGCAGGTGTTCTGATATTCGCCGCTTCAATTGCAATGGGCCTGGTCACCTTCTTATGGGGTGCTTACAATGAACATGTCTGGTTTCAAACACCGGTTGCAGATTTATATGGCCCGTTCATCGACTCTCTGGTAGCCTGGGGACTAACGGGTATCTGGCTGGGCTGGTGGTTGAATAAGGGGAAGTAGGGAGTGGGAATTAGGAAATGGGGGCTCGAATCTCGTAACTATATAAAAAAAGATCAACCTGTCCGGTTGATCTTTTTTTCAATATACTTTGCCGAATTACTTATGGCATAATAATCAGCGGACTTCCGCCTTCAATCTCCACCAGTTCGAGGTCAAAAGTCAGATCCTGCCCGGCCAGGGGATGATTGGCATCCAGCATGACGGAAGCCTCTTTAATTTCCACAATGGTCACCTGGAACTGCTGTCCCTGACCATCGCTCATCACCAGGGGCATTCCCATTTCAACTTCCATTTCGGCTGGGAAACGGTCTTTGGGCATTTCGATCACCATCTCCGGATTGCGGGGGCCGTAGGCTTCCATGAAAGGGATCTGGATCGTCTTTTTCTCCCCAACTGTCATACCGGTCACGCCATCATCAAAACCCTTGATTACCATTCCGCTTCCAACTTCGAATGCCAGGGGCTCGCGGCCGGCAGAAGAATCAAATGTTTCACCGTTGGCTAATTTACCATGATAATGTACCTTGATTTTATCACCGCTTTTAACTTGAGACATAATATTAATTTTGATTAAAATAAAGGCTGCAAGGTAGGTTAAAATGTCAAATGCATCCATTTTAAGTTACCCCCCCGTCTGTATCCTGATTTGCCGTATTTTACCAATGATTTAAAGCCATCAATATGAAGAAAGTATTTACCGTTTTATTTCTCCTGTCCACCCTGACTTCCCGTGCACAGGTTCCGGTACAAAAGATAATCGCCGGTGCAGAAAGAATTGCTGAATATCTCCCTTTGCTTAAAGGACATTCAGTGGGCATTTTTGCCAATCAGACCTCTATGGTGGGCCAAACCCATCTCGTGGATACCCTGAGAAAACTGGGTATAAATATAAAAGTGATTTTCGGGCCCGAGCATGGATTTCGGGGTACGGCAGACGCCGGTGAAAAAGTGGGCAATTATACAGATCCGCAAACCGGTATACCGGTCATTTCCCTCTATGGCGGCAAACGAAAACCCACCGCTGAAGATGTGAAAGAGGTTGACCTGCTCCTGTTCGATATACAGGACGTTGGGGTTCGGTTTTATACTTTTATTTCTTCCCTCCAGGATTTTATGGAAGCGGCATTTGAACTGGGCAAACCCCTGATAATCCTGGACCGGCCTAACCCCAATGGACATTATGTGGACGGACCAGTACTGGATAAAACATATAAGTCATTTGTAGGAATGCAACCGGTACCGGTCGTGTATGGGATGACCATTGCCGAATACGCCATGATGATTGCGGGCGAAAAATGGCTGAGTGAAAAGGCCAATGCCCGTCATGATTATTACCGGACCGCACAGAATTCAGTGGATACTCCTTTTCATTTCCAGGTGATCAAATGCGCCAATTATACCCATAACAGCGTCTATCAATTACCGGTAAGACCCTCTCCTAACCTGCCCGATATTCAATCCATTTACCTGTACCCCTCTACCTGTTTCTTTGAAGGAACTGTACTGAGTGAAGGAAGAGGGACCAGCCGGCCTTTTCAGGTTTTCGGCCATCCGAAACTTCCGGCACATCTGTATTCGTTTACCCCGCAGCCAAATGAAGGGGCCAAAAAATCAAAATGGTATGGCGAAATCTGTTATGGGTGGGATTTAGGCGGTAGCACGGAGGAAGTGAGAGCAAAAACCGGCAACCGGATTCAACTGCAATGGTTAATGGAAGCCTACCGGCTTTTCCCGGAAAAAGACAAGTTCTTTATTGTCCCGAAATCGGGCAAAATGGATCAGTCTTTTTTCAATAAACTGGCAGGCAATAATGATCTCTGGCAGCAGATTAAGGAAGGTAAAACAGAAGAAGAAATTCGCAAAAGCTGGGAGCCAGCCCTGAATCAATTCAAGAATATCCGGAAAAAATATCTTCTTTATCCTGATTTTGATTAAAGGAGAAGCGCATTCCTTACGCGGATCAATTATAGTCCTACCGGTTATTTTATCAGTTGCAATTTTATGGCGGCCCTGATAAGGGAAGCTACGTTTTTGGCTTCAAACTTGGATAGCAGGTTTTTACGGTGTGTATCGACGGTTGTCACACTGATAAACAGTTTTACGGCAATCTCATTATTGGTCATCCCTTCTGCTATCAGCTCGAGTACTTCCTTTTCGCGCCGGGTAAGAATGATCGTTACTGAAGGTTGTTCCCTCAGTGCATAACTGGCCTCCTCACTTAAATAAATTTTACCCCGGCAAACCATTGCGATTGCTTCGGTCAGCTCTTCCTGGGTGGCATTCTTCAATACATACCCGGAAGCCCCGTTCTCCATCATTTTCTGAATAAAGCTCTGTTGGTTAAATGTGCTCAGTCCAATAATGAAAACCGAAGGATATTTTGTTTTCACCTCCTTGCACAGATCTATTCCACTCATATCCGGCAGGTTGATATCCATCAGGATCACATCCGGTTGTTCCCGTTGCAGGTAGGCCAGGCAGGAAGCCGCTGTTTGCGCATGCCCGGACCATTCCATCCCTTTTTCATGCTGCAGCAGGGAACGGATGCCCTCGATAACCATATAATGATCATCTACTATAAAAACTTTTGTTGCCATCATAAATTAAATTCAATGTTTACCGAAGTCCCGTTGCCCGGAGTAGACCTGACATCCATCTTGCCTTTGAGGTATTCCACACGACTTTGAATATTACTCCAGCCTATTCCTTTCCCCCCGCTCAAAATTACCGGATCAAATCCTTTTCCGTCATCTTCTACTGTAATATTAATTCCGGCATCGGTCCGGCTCAGTTGTACAATGGCCGTTTTAGCCGCTGCATGTTTCATGGTATTATTCAGCAATTCCTGTACTATCCGGTAAACAGCAATAGCGGCTGTCTGTTCAACCTGTAACAGGTCCATCCCCAATGACTGATAAACCACCCGCAGGGCTCCGGACCTGTTAATGTCATCACAGAAATCCTTCATGGCCGTATCCAGTCCGAATTTCACCAAAACTTCAGGCATCATATTATGTGCCACACGGCGCATTTCCTTAATTGAACTGTCCAGCATATCCATGCTTCGTTCAAACGCCTGTTGGTTCTCCGGCGTCATAATCAGGTTTCCTTTCATAGTCTGAAATGAGTATTTAATACCCGACAACATCCCTCCTAATCCGTCATGGAGGTCTTTTGCCAGGCGGGTTCGCTCCTGTTCTTCCCCTTTCATTACTGCTTCGGCTGCCAATAATTGTTGCTGTGTTTCCAGTTCTTCGATCCGGTGTTGCTGTAATTTCTGCTTCTGCCTGTACGTACGATAAGAAAGGAGTGTGATCAGCAACAGGGCCGCCGCGCCGCCGATCAGGAGATAATTAAAAACTGTTTTCCGTTGAAGTTCGGTCCGTTGAAGCAGTATCTGTGTATCTTTTTTCTCCGTTTCATACCGGATCCTGAGTGCCGCCTCTTTTTGCTGGAGCGACTGATTGAATACCTTTCCCTCAAAATCCATTTTCTGGTAATAATATTCAAACCCTTTTTTGTAATCCTGCCGGGAAAAAGCAATGGCAGAAAGCATACCCAGCGAAGTGGTCTTCCCCTCCAGCAGGTTCTGCTTTTCAGACAAAGCAAGAGCTGCTAAAGCCTGTTCCTGTGCCGCCACATATTCCTGCCGGCTCAGCAGATAAGCCGCCAGGCTGAGTTTGCCACTGATCAGTGTACCCTCATCTTCCATTTCGCCTGCCAGGGCTATACTTCTTTCGGCATATGTCTTTAACCGGTCAAACTGATTTTCCTTAATAGCGATATCCGAAAGATTATTCAGCACCACCGCCTGGATGGATTTATTATTAGTTGATTCTGCAATCTGAAGGGCCTCCAGATATATTTTCTTTGCCTCTGATACCCGATTGGTTTCCGAATAAGAAAGCCCCAGGTTAGAAAGACTGTTAGCCAGTGCAGACTGGTCTTCCAGTTTACGGGCCAGCTCAACCGCTTTGTTCCCGTAACTGATCGCTTTTTCGTATTGACCCAGGGTCATATAGAGGGTCTGCAGCCCGTCATTTATGCTGCTTTCAATATTACTGTACCCCTTCCCCTCCAGTAATTTTGCCCCCTGCAGGGTATAAACCACCGCACTATCCAGTTCGGACATAAACCGGAAGCCGATCCCGATATTAAAAAATGAAACCCCGATATTAAATGAATCATTCCGGCTGCGGGCGATATCCAACACCAGTCTATTGTAATAAATAACTGAATCGAATTTTGACTGGAAAGAGTATACATAAGAAAGCATCCGGTATGACTTCATAATGCCGGGTTGATAATTGATCTCCCGGCTTAATTCACCGCCCTGTTTAATATATTTTCTCGCTTTATCGGGTTCAGAATTTTCATATTGCTCCGCGATAGCATACAACAATAAAATTTTACTGGTATCTTTTTTGGCAACTGCCAACGCTTTAAGCAGACTATCCGTCTTTGGGGTACCCTGCCCCCACAGCAGCAGAGGAACACAGAACAGTGCGGTAACACTTGTCAATATAATCTTCCTCCAATTCATTTTTCCAGCATTATACTGCAAATAAAGGATACAACCCCGTATGCAGCCTCCCCTTTTTAAGGGATTTTTCGATACCTGTGGAAATTCCTGTTTTTACAGGATAGGAACTATCATAAAATAAAAACAGTTTTACCTCTTCGGGTCAGAAAAGATGCTTGAATCTTTATAATGTATGATATGAAAAAAATCAAGCTGCCCTTTAAACCCGGGGTGAGGTCCTTGTATTACCATTAACCAAATAAACACTAAACTATGTTCAAAAAAATAACTTTTACCGGACTCATCCTGTTTTGCCTGGCGATGTCCGTTCTTGCCCAACGGGTACAACCTCAAAAGGTTGGCAAACCGGTACAACTTGAACGTCCGGTAAAACTGAATCAGGCCATATTGGTTCAGGACCCGGTCAGAATGTGTGTGGACCGATATCCTTCCACGGGTAATTTCCCTCCAAGAGACAACTCACAGGTACAGCCCCCACCCAGAATCAATGCGGATGGAACGGTACCTTCCGTTGGCGTAACCAGACAACCCCTCGCAGGTGAAACCATGAAGATGTGGAACCCGGGACAAGTCATCGGCGTTTACTTAAGTACGAATAACGGCTCCGAGCTGATCCGGCAAAAAGTGATAACCTATGCAAAAAAATGGGAAACGATCGCCAATATTAAATTCAGCTTCACCAACAACATTAATGATGCACAGATCAAAGTGGAGTTCTCTGACGACAACAGGAGCTGGTCCTGGATAGGACGTGATGTTTTGTTCAACCCGCTCGGTTTTTATACCATGCACTTTGGATGGTTCGACAGCAATACGAAAGAAACAGAATTCAAAAAAACGATTTTGCATGAATTCGGCCATGCCCTCGGATTTATACATGAACACCAGTCACCAGCCAATAATATACAGTGGAATAAACCAGAGGTATACAAGTACTACGCAGGCCCGCCTAATAACTGGTCAGGTATAGAAGTGGACATCAATCTCTTTGCAAAATACAATGCGGGGAGTACCAATTCTTCCAGGTATGATCCCAAATCGATCATGCACTATTCGATCGATAAAGGACTGACCCTCGATGGATTTACAGTTGGAGTGAATTATGACTTCTCTCCGATGGACATCACTTTTGCCCGCCAGGTATACCCTTTCCCCTTCAAGCCAGGTAACAGCAGCGGCCTGTTGCAAACCGGTGATGATTGCGACATGGTGGATTTCACCGTCGAATACGATGTTGTGGCCAGTGACAAAATTGAATTCATCCTTGAACTGGGCAAAAGGAACAATGTGGCCGTTACCTGGTGGAAACAGATAAGCATACCACTAAGAAACAACCGGAAACAGGAACTATGGGTGCAAAACCATTCATTGATTGCTTCTGAAAACCTGACCTGGACCAATGCACTTATCAATGTAAATGACCTGGACAAAGCGAATGGAATTGCATTCTGGAAAGCAAAAGCCTTTGGGGTACATACCCTGCTTGGCTATCGCTGGAATGTGCTGAGCGCACTGCCTGGTGGCTCAAGGGTAAGACTGGTATGGAAAAATGACTCCTGCCGGTAAAACCCGGCAATATCTACTGAAAGTCCTGCCAATCGCTGAAACACGCTGTTTGCAGGACTTTCGCATGTACCGTTTTCGCTAAAATTCATGGTTTTCAGGGATAACCTGGCTCACCGGTAAATTCCATATTTACACAACAAATTGCAATTATGAAAAAGTTCTTCCCGTTGTTGTTCTTATTTCTGCTGATTGAATCCGCCATGGCCCAGAATGAATCCTCACCAGCCGGCTGGATCACTATTGACCTGAATAGCTTTATGTGCCAGAAAGCCACCAATGATGATTTCCTGAATTTTGATGGCTTTGGCGACGAAGTCTATTTTGTGATCTATTATTCGGTCCTGGATAAAAACGGGGTTACCCGCTATACAAATAAAGTGGTGTCCAAAACTTACGGGGATACGTACCGTTTTCCGGACCGGGTGCTGGCTGGCCATGCCAACCCAGATAATAAAGGGGGGCTCTCCACCGGCAGCCAGTTTTTCCCCGGTAATGAATTTCCCAATATCCGCCGTGTCCGGTTGGAAGCCGGGGATTATATAACGGTAATCCCGACGATCTGGGAATGGGATAATAACAGCAATAGTCAGCTACAGAATTCTATTGACAGCCGTATAATCAATTCATTCAATAGTATCAATCAGCCGATTCCAGGAATACTGCAATACTGTTATGGGAGTTATAAATGTTATCAGTTCAATAACTTAAGTGTGATCCGAATGCCCACTTTTGCCGACCTTCTTAAATCGGTTAATGGGGTCAACGGCAGCCGTCCGATAGGGATAAGTAAAGCCGGTGAGTTTAGCCCAATCGTTTTTTCGCTTAAATCGCAAATGATTATTACGCAGAATAAAAACAACCCGATTGATGGCAAAACCTATAGCATGAGTTATAACGATTTTGTCATAAATGAAGAATCAATGGGGAATACCAGGGATCATGGGATCTATATGTTGCGGTTTCATTTCACGTTTGAAAAGGATCTCAGCAAACCGGCACCACCACCCGCACCTGCTCCCGCCGGAAACAACAATGTATTCGTTAATCCACCCCGCCCGGTTAAACAATCCATTCCGGTTAAAACCACGGGTATTAAAATAGCATCTGTCCCGGTTAATAATGAACTGATGTCGGGTGTCTGGAAAGGAACAACCGGAACAATGACCAGTGCGACAGACGGTCCGTTGAACTTCAAATGCAGCAACTATGGATTCTGGCTGCTGAATAACAACGGCAGTGGAACAGCGGTAGTGGCAGGGGGATATAATTTTGAAAACGGAAATTTCACAGGAAGCTATACTGACAGTAATAACTGGAAATGGATATATACTTCCACGGGGTACAACACACAAACAGGTGAACTCAGCGGCAGCTGGACCTGTACCGGTTCCGGATATTATAAGACCGGAAAATGGATTATGAAAAAAATAAGCAACTAAGAAAAAATAAACCATTTTACCATGAATAGAAATAAAACTGGGGTTGCCTTAATGGGCTGTCTGCTGCTTTTCAGCGCTTTTATCGCTGCAGATACGATCATAACCCGGCTTGGACTTGAACATAAAACAGCCCGCTATTATATCCTCAGCAACCTGGCCGGAAGTTTTGAAGAGGGCCCGATGGAAGAAAATGAGGAAGATGGAGGGAGTAATGCAGATGCGTATGATCAGATGAAATCATTCCGCATTCCCTATGCCCGTCTGTTGCCAGCCGTCATAAAAGGAGACAAGAACGGGGCGGCCCGGGAACTTTGTTCCTATGTAAAAATGTATGTAAACAGTTCAGATTTTATGAACGATTACAACAAAAGAAGGGATGCCGCCAAACCCACTACCGAACCCTGGCGACCGGATGCTGAAATGATCCAAAGCCAGCGTCAATCTGTAAAAGAAATGGATAAACAACTGGCGGATTTAAAAAAACAAAAAGGAATATCGCCGGATATTATTGCTGCCTATGAAAAAGGAATTCAGGACCAGAAAAAAAACCTGGCCAACTGGGAAGATCCCCACCCGAACCTTACCCGCTGGGAGAAACATTATCCGGCAGACCCTGCCCCATTGGTAAAGCAAAAACTTCAGGACTACCTGGCTCTTGTTGCTTCCGTGGATTTTGATGCAGCACTAACCGCTCCGGACAAATACAAAAAAGTGAAGTTTGTGAACCCCGCCTATGAAAAGCAATCGTTGAAATGGAAAGCCTGCTTCAGGGCTGGAAAAGAAGTAAACGATATCATAACCATTTTTGTAAAAGAGTGGCTGAAAGGGGACATCATCAGCAAAGAGAAAATCAAAATGCCTGATTTTAAGCCGGCGGAAACAGCCCCCCCTCCTGCATCCGGACCAGTTGCTTCGCCTGCCAGCACTTCAAAGACCGATACAATTGCCAAACCCATAAAGGAAAAAAAATCATTGCTGAATAAACTGAAAAAAGCTACCGGATTCTGAACACTCATTCTAAAAACAGTATATGAAAAAGATTATCCTGTTATCTGCCTTTATTCTATCCGGTGTTTTCGGAAACACCCAAACGGAATACAGTGATCAATACCTCGGCTGGATCAGAAAAATTAATGCCGCTGATCCTGTAAAACCGGCCCGGGTTGATCACCGGCAGTATTCTGCTAAACAACTTTCCACCTGTAACCTGTTTATCAGCTGGATACAGGCCAGCTATATGCCCAAAGGCGGATTGGGTGAAGGACGCCGGTTTGCCAATGAAAAACTAAGTCCTTATAATCAGTACACCCGGTCCCTCCATAATTACTATGGTGCATTCCTGCCCACCTATGTATTCCTGAAGAAAAAAGCCGGTGGTGGCTGGACCCCGGAAAACAACCTTGGACTTTTCCTGCGTGTTACCGCCAACGGGTTAGTGGGAGATCATGTGGATGTAATCAGTTCCACCGAACAGTACTATTTCTATATACCCGCTGTTCAATCAAATGATGAATATGCCCGTTCCAACCAGCAATTCATGGGATTTAATACCCATCCGGCATTCAGCCGGTATATTCATTATTACCAGCCAAAAAGTATCCGCTTTCTCTCCCAATACAATGTGATATTGAGCCAAAACAATGAACGACCCTGGGTGCAGATTACTAAAGGAGAGTTCCTTGAACAACTTGAAAAATCCATCAACCGGACTCATACCGAAAACCTGAAAAAAATTAATGAGGATTACAATGAAAAAAGAAAACAAAGTTTTTTAGAGAATGAATCAGCTCTGTATAAAAGAAGGATGGATGCACTGGCCGGCCAGAAAGAAAAATACAGAAACCGGCTGAATGAGAAAGCCACGATCTACACCGAACAGCCCTCCGTGCATCTGGAATACACCCCTGACCTGTTTGAAGGGAACGGAAGTACCAATGATAAAATACCGGTATACAAATTTGACCCTGCCCGTACCGCCAATGCCAGTACGGACAGGCCACAATGGATCACCATCGGTTGGGGAGGCGGTGAAATGTATGATGAATCATTTAAAAACCTGCATTCTTCCATGCTGAATAACCTGGATATTGAATACATCTATAATTACTTTTTTGACCCGGAAAAAATAAAAGGTAACCCTTACCTGCCACTCCGTCCTCCTGTAAGGAAAGAAGACCCGGCAGCGAAAACTGAATCTGCCAATGCCATTAAACAGAAAGCAGTACCGGGCACGATCCTGTTTGATGATTTTTCCAATACACTACCCGGGAAAACGCCTGTCAGCTGGAAATCCGGAAACAATTATTATGGTGAACCGGCAAAGGTTGAGTTGCATCCTGAAAATGGCGATCAATGGGCTGTCATAAAAGGACAGCAACTGGAACAAAAAGAGAAAATCAATCTACCGGCAAATTTTACATTTACCTGCGACATAGCCGTTCCAAAGGGATATACCTGGGGAGCCAAACGGCTGGTGATCCGTTTTGGAACCGACAAAGCCTCTTTCCTCGTGAGTATGCGGCCCGGGTATGATGGAAATCCCGGATTCCTGTACGCCGGACCTGACGATTTCGGATCCAGCATTTTGCAGCAAGGCAGCACGGCCAAGGCATCAGAAATTCCGATTCCCGGCTTTTCCAATAATATGCCCATTAACAAATATCAGCTACAGGTACGAAAAAAAGGGCAATTGCTGGAATTATGGGTGAATCAAAAGCAGGTATTCAGTAATACCAATGCTTTTACTGAAAATAGTATAACTATCCGGGGAATTGGATTTTCCCATTCACGAAGTGACAGTGATTATGAAAAATATTTTATTGATAATATTAAAATAATGAACGAATAATCACCATTTAAAAAAAATAAATGAAATACCGGACAATTCTGACCTGTATCATCACCATTTTATTCTCCTCCGCCTTACTGGCTCAATTCACCCCCGAACAGCGGATTGAAGACAGCGTGATTGGCTGGTGGGATAACCTGAAATTTGACAAAAAACTAACTGCGGAAAACAATCCGGACCGGAAAAGAAAAATCGACCACTTGGACAAACTGGTGGAATGGATGAAAAAAAGTTATACTCCGGTAGCCGGACTTGGCACGTATACCCGGTTTATAAACACCAATAACTATGGGGTACAATTTGCCGTCTGGAATGTGAGTTTTAACAAAGAATGGCTGGATAACAAAGGAAAGTTCAGGCCAATTCCGGAGGAACTGACAAAATTCGGTGTTTACATCAATTCGATAACAGGCAGTTTCCCCATTGGATTTATCAATAAACCGGGGCAATATGTTTTTACCTGGCAACCGGATGGCTATAGTCCCAATGAACAAGCCGCCAGGAATAGAAACCAATTGGATCAGGGTATTCATGCAAATGCCAATAAGTTTATCACCCATGTCAATGAAGTGGTAACCGTCTACCTGGCCCCGGGTAACAAATTACCGTTTATCCCGGTTAAACTGGGAGAATACCTGGATATGGCCGAAGCGTCGTTGGAACGGCAGCTTGAAAATGAACGTAAAGACGTGGAAGCCAAATGGCCGGGTAACCTGAAAGCACAACAGGATGCTTTTGCCTATCGGAAAAACACCGTTGAAAAACACCGGGTCAACATTCAACAACTCCGTGTCCGGCATAAAAACAGGCTGAATGAACCCGCAGTAACCCGGGAAATGCAGCCAACCATGTACAGTTTTCAACTGGATCCGGATCCGTTTACCATCACCGCACAGGACAACCGGTTAAAATCGTATTTCCCGATATATAAAATCAGTCCGGAAGTTCTTGAAAAATGTAAAACAAGTGAGCCGCAATGGATTGCCATATGGGTGCCGTTTGAAACAAAAGAAAACGGTAATCAACTGTGGGAAATGTATCAAAGTGTAACTGAAAATTTCAATTACGAATACGTTTACAATCATTTCTTTAGTCCGGAAAAAAACAAAGGGATTTCCTATTTCGCATCCAATAAAGAAGAATTAGCGGCCAGGCTCGACAACTACCGGAATAAAGGAAATCAGGGAATGCCCGCTTCGCTGCAAAACTTACCGGAAGGCCTCTATTTTAAAGATGACTTCTCGGGCAATGCAGAAGGCAGCAAACCTGCCGGATGGTATTTCTCCAGTTATGGTAAACACTCCACCATTTCCACGCACAAAAAATATCCGGGCAAATGGCTGAAACTGGGATATAACTCGGACGTCACACCTGCCTTTTTGAAGAAACCGATACCTGAACAATTTACGCTTGAATTTGACCTGGTAACCGATACTTTTTCAACCCGAACCGGAGGGGCGGTAAAGCTGCACCTCAGTTCGTATCCTTTATTGGAAGATGGAAGGGAAAAAAGCGGATCTCCCGGCTATTCGCTGGATCTTATCATTCAAGCAGGCAATGAAGCTGATTTGACTAACAATAATTTCAGGGGTGAAATCCGAATGGAATTGCATAGCCAACCGGCTATCTACAAAGAAAATTACGCCGAGGGATTATACTTTAAAACAGCTACCCGGTTACTGACGAATAAAAAAACCAAAACACATATTAAGCTGGATGTTAAAAATGGAAATATCAGCCTATTTATGAATGACCAGGCCGTGGCAACTCTGGCAGACTTTAAAATGAGTTATGGTAAAGAATGCCCCGGATGCAAACTGCCATCCGGTACCCGTTTCAACACCCTGAACTTCCGTAATATCACCAATGATGCAGAAAATACGGGACTATTCATCAGCAATGTCCGTATCCGGCTCTAAGCTTTTCAGATACGGACTTCTCCTGGAATGAGGCTGGTGGAAGACGGGTGTAACCTAAAAAAGCAAAAAATCCCACTTTCGGGGGAGAACATCATTCCGGATTACAATTAATTTTAATTCAGATCACAAAATCATACTCCCGTAATTCAAACTAAAAATTAATCAAATGAAAAAAACATTCGCTATCATCGGCTCTTTGCTGATTGCCGCCGGTCTTAAAGCCCAGACCATACCCACGGTTAGAAAAGAAACCGCTCCCCCGGTAAAAAAAGAGCAAACACCTGTCAGTGATACGGCTATTGTCAAAGGCGACAAAAATGCCACCGATACCCACATTAAAAACACCACCGGTACTATTAAAGAAACAAACAGCCGGTTTAAAAAAACCAATACAACAATCAAACAAACAGGGAATACGCTTAAATTAAAAAATGAGTTACAGTTAAAAGAATTTAAAGAGACGAATGACACGACCTCAAAAGCAATCAAAATCACCGGAGCCAAGGCTATGAAAGATGTGCCCGCTTTGAAAAAAACTAACCTGAAATAATAAGTATGGTGTTTTGGAATTCCACCATCCCACAACCTGCAGGCATATTGGCAAAACCAAGCCCCTTGCATGGGTTGGGCGTTTTTGCAGAAAAATCATTCACTATAAATGATGTCATAGAAAAAGCCCCCCTCATTCTGTTGAAAGAAAGTGACAAAGAATTGCTTGAATATACCCGGTTGTATCATTACTATTTTGTAGTAGACAATCCGAAAACACCGGCAGCACTCGGACTTGGACTTAGCTCACTTTATAACCATTCATCCGCAGCGAATGCCCGTTACAGGATTAATGTAAAAAAAGAATACCTGGAAATCATCGCCTGTAAGCCTGTTACGCCCGGCGAGGAGATCACCCTCAACTATAATGGTCGTCCCAATGACCCATCACCTGTTTACTTTCCTCCGGCAGATGTATGAGCCATCAACTCTACATAAAAAATATCAAAGGCAAAGGCCGTGGTGTATTCTGCAAGGAACCCATCCTCCGGGATGAAGTCATAGAAATCTGCCAGTTGATCGTACTGCCAGCCAGTGATTATGACACAGCCGTTTCTTCCCGCCTGGCGGATTACTTCTTTAATTTTGTTAAAGAAGACCGGACCCTCACACTTGTACTGGGATTCGGTTCATTATACAACCATGCCATACACTCCAATGCCGCTTACCAGCTGGACAGGGAAAGCCGCACCATGATCTACTATGCGCTTGAGGATATTCCTGCCGGAAAAGAAATAAACATCAACTATTCCGGTGAGCAGGGAGTAACCTATACCGAATGGTTTGAATCGAGAAATATACAATTCAGGGAAAAATAAAATTTTCCGGTAATCCTTCTTTTTCCCCTTTTTAAGGGAGAGATTTCTTTCCAGCGCCTGTTACTTTTACAGATCTAAAACATGCTGTATGTACAACTCCCGCTTAATCGTTCTCCTTTGTGTAGTGCTCCTGGCTGGTGCCTGTAAAAGGGTCCCTGTTACCGGCCGCAAACAACTGAACCTGGTCCCCAACAGCCTGATCACCACCATGTCATTTTCAGCCTATGACTCCGTATTGAAGATCAGTCCTACTCTTCCGTCAACCGATCAGCGGGCCCAGGAAGTAATAAAAGTGGGTACGAATATCCGGATGGCCGTTGAGAAATATATGCAACAAAACAACCTGAGCCGGGAATTAAAAAATTTCAATTGGGAATTCAATACCATTCATGAAAACACCATCAATGCCTGGTGTATGCCGGGTGGAAAAGTGGTGGTTTATACGGGTCTTTTACCGGTGACAAAAAATGAAAGCGGACTAGCGGTGGTCATGGGACATGAAATTGCCCATGCGATTGCCCGGCACGGTAATGAGCGGATGAGTGAAAGCCTGCTGATTAACCTGGGAGGTCTTGTGCTAGAGGAAGCATTGAAAGATAAAAAGCAGGAAACCCAGTTTTTATTCCTCGGGCTGTATATGGTGGGTTCGAACCTGGCCCTTTCCTTACCCAACAGCCGGATGCAGGAATCTGAGGCCGATAAACTTGGACTGATCTTTATGAGTATGGCCGGTTATGATCCGGCTGAAGCGATACCCTTTTGGCAAAGAATGGCTGCGCTCAATAACAGTAAGCTCCCGCAATTCCTGTCTACTCACCCAAGCGATGATACCCGGATTAAAAAACTAAATGAACTGATTCCGGAAATTAAAGCGACGTATTATAATCCCCGGTAAACCCCAGCCGGTTAAAGCATGTTATGCTTTGCCGCCTGTTTAATTAAACCGGCAGTATTATTTACTCCGAATTTAGTGAGCAGGTTTTTCCGGTGACTATCCACCGTATGAAGACTGATAAATAACTTGGCTGCAATCTGGGGATTGGTCAGCCCCTCCCCGATCAGTTGCAGCACTTCTTTTTCCCGGCTGCTTAATACCGGAACATTGGTCATTTCCTGTTTATCCGATGCAGAAAGATTTACATCGAGGCTCATATACAATTTACCTTCATAAACAGACAGGATCGCTTCTTCAATTTCTTCTTTGGAAGCGCTCTTCACCAGGTAGCCGGATGCCCCGTTCTGAATCATCTGCGATATATAGCTACGTTCCTTGAAAGTACTCATGGCAATCACTTTTACCTGTGGAAATTCCTTCCGTACTTTTAAGGTAAGTTCGATACCGCTCACTTCCGGCATATTAATATCCGTGATCAGGATATCAGGCTCGCACCCTTTCAGCAATTCAATGGCCTGAAAGGCATTACTGGCAATACCGTTTAGTGTGACAAATGAAATCTGATTCAGCATCGCTTTCATCCCTTCCAGCACCATCGGATGATCATCCACGATTACGATATTAATTTTATTCATGGTTATCAATTAAACAGTCTATATGTATTGAAGTTCCTTTACCGGGTAGTGATTGAATATCCAGCTGTCCTTTCAGGTAATCCACCCTGGAACGGATGTTTCGTAGACCGGCCCCTGACTTCGAATCAGGGTCTGCTATATCATATCCTTTCCCATTATCTTCCACCGTAATCGTGAGTGCCTGCTCCTGCCGCATCACCTGTGCAAGTATCTGATCAGCCCCGGAATGTTTGACGGCGTTATTTAATAACTCCTGGACGATCCGGTATACCACCACTTCGGTCGATGCATCCAGCCGCTTATCAAGGCCATGAAACTCCCCGGTGATCCTGAAACCGCCTGACGACTCCGATAAACCATCACAATAGTCCTGCAATGCCTGTTGCAGTCCCAGTTTTAGTAAGGCCTCCGGCATCATGTTATGTGCCACCCTGCGCATTTCGTTAATCGACTCATCCAGTTTGTTCAGGGCGTTGTTAAATGTCCGTCCCATCTCTTCCGATAAAACAAGGTTTCCTTTCATAGCGCCTAATTGTAGTTTAACCCCACTTAGTAATCCCCCAAGACCATCATGCAGATCCCGGGCCATCCGGTTCCGCTCCTCTTCCTGTCCGCGGAGCAATGACTGTGTGGCTGATAATTGTTTTTCTCTTTCCAGGTCAGCAATCCGCTGATCAGACAGCTTTCTTTTCTGCCGGTAATTTCGGTAAGTTAGCAGGGAGATCAGGAGTAAAGCAATCGTACTTCCTATAAATACATAGTTCAGCATACTCTTCTGCCTGATGGAGGATTGCTGTAACAACAACTGTTGCTCTTTTTGCTTTCCCTGAAACTTTGCTTCCGCCAGCAAGATGGCTGAATTACTTTTTTCTCCCAGCAATGAATCACTAAGCAGCTGAAACTGCTTCTGGTAATCCAATGCTGCTTTAAAGTTGCCCATCTGCTCGTACAAACCAGATGCTTCCAGGCAGTAATTTTTTAGTTCAAGCGAGGCATTGTTCTCCCGGGCAATCCGTATGGCCTGCAACACATAATAGACAGCTGAATCCCGTTGTCCGATTCCGGAAAAGGAAGACGCCAATCCCCCATTCGCATACATGGCATACACCGGATCTTCATTTTCACCCGCCAGCTTCAGGGTCTGATGGAAATAGCGGACACTTGTTTTGAGGTCCTTACGGGCCAGGAACACTTCCCCCAAACCGTTTAAACCATCCAGCCGGAGAATATAATCCTCCGTTTGCTGTCCGATTGTAAATACCTGGTTATACAAGGCAATTGCTTCTTCAATTTGACCTTTATTGGTTTTCCCTACTGCCAGGTTAATCAGGCAAGAAGCAATCGAATAGTCATCTTTCATCTGCCGGGCAATGAACAGCGCTTTGCTAGCGTAGGCAATCACTTTATCCCAGTCTTTGAGCTCTATAAAAACGGAAGCCAGGTTGTTCAGCGCCACCCTTTCAAATTTCTTTTCCGGCAAGCCGGACGCCTGTTCAGCGGCCTTCAGATAAAATGCAGCAGCTGTTTCAAGATCCCCCAGGTATTGCCATTCATTAGCCACATTGATATAAGCAGTGGCCTGATCCCGGATATTCCCGAACTGAGTAGCCTGTTCAACAGATTCCTGCGTAAGCGCCAGTCCTTCGAGGTATTTCCCTTTGTTATTCAATAATACAATGGCATAACTGGTGTATGAAAAAATCCCCTTTTGATAGTTTAATTTCTTTGCCAGTTCCAGCCCTTTCCTGAAATAAAAATCGGCAGAGTCAGGCTTTGACTGTTCATAAAGCTCACCATACTGATAATAGCGGAATACTTTTATACTATCTTCCGTCCCGCCCTGCAGGAGATTGCGGATACTGTCCGCCGCCCCGGATTGGGCATATACCCCATTCGCTGCCAACAAAGCAGGAAAAATCAGCATCAGGATTCCGGTTCGTATATGCATAAATATTATTAGTAACTTAAAATTCACATACCTGCTTCATAATTCCAAGTTTTACTTTAAAATCCCCTGTTCAGGGGATGAAAAAACATGGATTCAGGGGATTGTCCGTTCTTCTAAAATAAAGAAGATTTGTACATGAAAAGCAACCACATGAAACCGAAAAACACTTTCCTCATTTCCTTGTTTCTGTTAACCGGCCTTTCCATGGAAGGTCAGTTAAAAAACTACGATATTTTTTCCTACCAGGCACCCAAGGGATTTAGTCTTCAAAAACTGGATGCCGCGCTGTTTTATTCAAAAAAAGACAGCAAATCCTATTGCCAGTTGTTTCTGTATCCGGCTACTGCATCTGTCGGAACTCCGGATGCAGATTTCGATACAAACTGGAACAGCTTTGCCCGAAACAGCGGGCAGGGAGTGAATGATCCTGAAACCAAAGAAACGGATACAGCCAACGGATGGCATATAATAATGGGAGCTGCCAAAGGACGGTTTGGAAACAAATCATATGTGCTCACCCTGACTACCCTGAGTAACGGGGAAATCAGCTTTTACACCGCTTCCGTTTTTTCTGACCAGAAATATTTACCGGCTGTCCAGGACTTTACCAATAGTATACAACCAGACCTCCAACTGTATACCAGCAAGAAAACCACTACTGAACAATCTTCCACCACTCAAAATCAATCTGCATCTCATACCTCCGGCAAGAGCATTACTAAATCCACCACCCGTTTTGATGATGGCTGGATGGCCACCCCCAATGATAATTATGTCCAACTGGTAAAAGAAAATACTGAAGTCCGGCTGATGTATATCAATAATGCATTGGATCAGGCCAGGCCGAATACAGCAGATGCCGCCGATTATTACTGGAATGAGTATGTTAGTCCATACTTTCAGATAGCACAAGTGGAAAAATGGAGCGGGGTGGAATACCCGGTCATTTATTTCATGCAAGGCAGCGGCATCAATCTGTCAACGGGCAAACCCTGCCATGTGGCCCTGAAAATAGTGTATAGTGGCGGGGCCCGCCCTATCCTGGTCATTGCTTCCGATCAGCCACAATTCCGTAAGCAATACCCCCATCCAAATGACCTTGACCGCATGCTGAATTATAACAAATTCGCCCTGTCAGCCGCTGATCTGACCGGGAAATGGACAGGTGGTTCCGGCGCTGGTGTTGAATACTACAATGCCTATAACGGGACGTATGCCGGGATGAGTGCCATCTCCACTTCTGATGATTTCCATTTCAATGCAGACGGCACTTATACCAGTGCCTACCGATCTGCCAGTTCCAGCCAGGGTAGTACCCGTTTCGGTGCCATCGATTATAAAGGTAAATATCAGGTAACAGACTGGGCTATCCGGGCAGAAAACCGGTACAAAGGAAAAACAACCCAGTTCAATGCACAGTTTATTGCGGTGAAGAACGGGTACCTGCTCTATTTGTCCGATAGTGAAAACCCTGCTATGAATTATACGCTTATAAAAATTGCTTTATGAAAATAACTTTCTTAGCCCTGTTGCTTTGTTCTTGCATCATGACTATGGCCCAGGTCAACTGCGCTACACTGGAGATTAATAAAGTACCGGGAAAATGGGTCTGGCAAAGAGCAGGTTATGGTGCACAATGGCAATATGGTGATCCGCTCAGAAAGGAGATGCAACGCATCATGCCTGTGGCACTGGACGGCTTACATGCCACCAGCAGTATTGCCTTTGGCGATCAGGCCACCTTCTGGTATACCAAAAGCCCGGCTGCGTATGAGTATTACCTGATGCTGAAAAAATATGAATGCCTCAAAGGATATAATACATTACAACAGGAAGGAGAAACAAGCTGCTGGGTACATTTTTCGGTTAACCAGCTTGATGGAGAAAAATTCCCCATGCCCGAGCAGGGAACCGGGGTGATTTTTAACGAATCAAGAATCCGGGTTACCAATATTGAGGTGCAGACCGATGCAGCCGGGAACAAAGTGATTTACAGTAATTACAGACCGGATGAAACCATCAAACATTGTTATTTTTTTTCATCCAGAAAAAACCTGCCCTGGAGAAAGCTGAACAACAAAGAATTATTCACGGCTTACAAAGCCCATCATGAAACCAGAGTGATAAAGGAAATAGCCCGGTTTGAAAAACTGGTATCCGATGATGAGAAAAAATTCAACAGCCTTTCTTCCGCCAAAAAGCAGCAACAAACCTATTGGCCGGAAATCATCCGGAAAAACAAAGAGATACTGCAGCGTTATAAAGACGAACATAAAAAAATTATCACCTGGTATACCGCCGCATTAAAACAGCCAGATCTTCAGTCTACCGCCTATGTTATCAGCATCAATGAGTCGCATTTTTATCCGGATAAACTAACAGCCAGTCCGGGTCACGGCTACTATGCCTGGGTCGATAATCTGGATTTTTTTGATAAAACAAAACCAAAAGACGAACCACAATGCATTGCATTATACCCACGAAAGCAGGATACAGATATTCCCAAAAAGAATTTCATGGAGCTGTTTTACAGTCAATTTAACCTGGATGTACTAGGCAGGATGGTGGGTGAGCCTGCGAAAAAGCCAGGCGGCATCAATTCATTAAACGCTTCTTTGAATAGCGCTAAGGCCGGTTCAGCAATAAACCAAACCACCATTAACAACTACCGATACAGTTTTGACCAGAGTGAAATAAACCGGTTCCCGCAAGGATGGAACGGCGTGAAAAACAGCCAGGTGAAACCATTTGAAAATAATAACTGGCTGGCACTAACCAGGGACGGTTACTGGTATCCACAGCAATATAATAAAGATATAAAAGACAGATTCAGTTTATCGTTTGACCTGGCCTGGAATAAGGATATTGCATATAATAGCGGATCATTTACAGTCACCCTGGCAGAAGTGGATTATGACAATACCGGAGAACGTTACCGGCTGGATGATAATCAAAACATGTATTGGAGTCTGTATGATAGTTATGTTGGTAAATTTAACAGGGTAATGCTGTGGTTTGATCCTTACTGGAACGGAGGTGGATTACTGACAGTTTACTCCTATGATAAAACAGAAAACATCAAGGTAAACAAACGCATAACACTCCCTGATTTCTATCTTACAAAAAATGTACATCAACTGAAAGTACAACGGGCCGGGCAATCCCTCATCATCACCATCAACAACAAAAAGGAAGCAGAAATTCCTGACGTATTTCTCCCTTCCGTTAAATACAATCTTTACACGTTCAGCCGCTACAAAGGGGATAACAGTGATAATAAAAACGATGTGTTCTACCTGAAAAACATTGTGGTGGATTATTAAAGACAAGACAGGTTCAGCAGAATGGAACCCTGCACAACCCTAAGAAGATATGGTGGCTGATCCGGGTATAATCCGGCTTTACTTACCTTCGTGCTATGGATCAGCTCAACCGTTTACGGATTGTATTTATGGGAACACCTGAATTTGCCGTTGCCAGCCTGGATGCCCTGGTTAGAGCGGGCTGCCAGGTAGTGGGTGTTGTAACCGCCCCGGATAAACCCGCCGGACGTGGCATGCAGCTGCAGCAAAGTGCGGTAAAAAAATATGCGGTTGACAAGAGTATACCTGTGCTTCAGCCACTGAAGCTCAAAGATCCCGAATTCATCAACGAATTAACGGCATTAAATGCCGACCTCCAGATCGTGGTGGCTTTCCGGATGCTCCCGGAGATAGTCTGGAATATGCCCCCGATGGGTACCGTCAATCTGCATGGCAGTCTGCTCCCTCAATACCGGGGTGCCGCGCCTATAAACTGGGCCGTGATTAATGGGGAAAAAGAAACCGGGGTCACTACATTTAAACTCAAACATGAAATTGATACCGGTGACATCCTATTGCAGGAATCATTCCCGATAACAGAACAGGATACGGCCGGCACTATTCACGACCGGATGAAAGAGATCGGGGCTTCCTTACTGGTAAAAACGGTTACCGGGCTGGCGGCAGGCACTTTAACTGAAAAGCCCCAGACCGGCAATCCGGATATGTTAAAGCATGCCCCGAAAATCCATACGGATACCTGCCGGATCAACTGGAGTCTGACTGCCGGAGAAATTTATAACCGGGTTCGCGGACTCAGTCCCCATCCGGCCGCCTTCACCATCCTCAATGAAAAAATGCTGAAGATATTCCGTTGTGAAAAAGAAGTAGTCAGCCCGAAAAGTTCAGCCGGCGAATATGAGACGGATGGAAAAACCTTCCTTAAAATTGCCTGTACCGATGGGTATATTCACCTGCTCGATATCCAGCTGGAAGGGAAAAAGAAAATGGAGATCACTGAATTTCTCCGAGGTTACCGATTTGCCTAAAACTAACGTAAATGAATATTCGCAATTTAGTTCTGCTAATGGCGCTTACCAGTTGCCTGACGGTATCGGCCCAGAAAAATAAAAAGTGGAAATCCCTGTTTAACGGCCGGAATCTGAAAGGATGGACCGCTAAAATTACGGGCTATAGCCTGGGGAATAATTTCGGAAATACGTTCCGGGTGAAAGACGGCAAACTGGTGGTTTCCTATGACCAGTATGAAGGATTTAATAACCGGTTCGGTCATCTCTTTTACAAAAAACCCTTCACACATTACCTGCTTGCCATTGAGTACCGTTTTACCGGCACCCAGGTCAGTGGTGGCCCTTCCTGGGCGTATAAAAACAGCGGGGTGATGCTGCATTGCCAGGCGCCATCCAGTATGACCACTAATCAGGACTTCCCCATTTCACTCGAAAACCAGTTTCTCGAAGGAGATTCCACGGGTGTCCGTCCAACCTGTAACTTATGTACCCCCGGTACTGAGGTAATGATCAATGGGAAAAAACCGTCGGAACACTGTATCAAATCCTCCTCTCCCACTTACCGTAACGGGGAATGGATCCGGGCAGAAATGCTGGTACTCGGGGATTCCGTGATTAAACATATTGTAAACGGAGATACCGTGCTGGTCTATCATCAACCCAGTATCGGAGGTGGCGTAGTAAACAATTTTGATCCGTCTGCCAAACCGGATGGAAAACCCCTGACGGGCGGATATATCGCCTTACAAAGCGAAAGTTCCCCGATTGAGTTCAGGAAAGTGGAGATCATTGACCTCAGCAAAAAATACAAGCGGAAGAAAATCAGTAAGTGATCTTCACGATAAATTTTTCTGTATCGGTGATGGCCAGTGCAGAGGCAGCGGCATTGCTGATGCGGATAGTATACCCTTCATTCTGACGGATCCCATTCATTTCCCCCAGGACTTTGGCAAAAATCACCCGGGTATTGGAAGGATTGCTGATCCGGATAATGGTACCAGGGGCCACCCCGTCAATCAGCATATAATATTTTTGATCCTGCCAGCCACTGGCCGTTTTGAATATACCGGAAGTCACCGTTTCTTCTTTTGACAAAGGCGCTTTTTTCACCTGTTGATTAAATGAAACCTTAAAGTACCCTTGTGCATTATCTCCGGAACTACTCACGGGCTGTGCGACCGGCTTTTCCTCTTTCTTTTCCGGCTGACGTATTTCTGGTTGCTTTATCACTTCCGGTTGCCTGGTTTCAGGCTGAGGCGCGGGTTCCACCACCGGCTTTGCCGGCTCCTTTTTCTCCTCCACCAGCACCGGGGGCAACGGTTTGTTCTCCACTTTATCCTCAGTTGCCGGTACCGGTTTTGCCTTGATGGTCACTGAAGGCATTTCCTTACTGAGCAGGAAGCCGATGATCAGCTTATTGTCTTTCTTCGCCTGGTCACCGGATAACCCATTCCAGGATTTCAAACTCGTAGCCGGAACATTATTGTGTGCGCGGCTGATATCAGCCAGAGCTATTACTGCGGACGGTTTATAATACACCGGGGTGCCACTGTTTCCCTTTTGGGTAAAATTGGTATCGGTCAGCGGAATCCGAAGACGCTGATCAATCTGTAACCCTTTATTAATATCCAGTTTATTATATGAAGCAATATGCCGGGGATGTACATTGTACAAACGGCCGATGGAAAAAAAACTTTCTTTCGGGGCTACCTTATGTTCCAGACAAAGCTCCTTCTCACCTGACTTCACATATAAGTCGGCCTTTTGCGCCTGCAGGAGAATAGAAGAAAACAACAAAACCAGAACTATAAGAATGCCATTCTTCATACCGACAAGATTTGTGAGCAAAGATGCAGTTTTTTTAGCGTTTTGCGGGCTAAATATCCTTCAGGATACGGAGCTCCTTGGGATAATAATTATTGATCCGCCCGGGAAGAATATTCATCCAGCCCAGTGATTTACCGGCAAAACAAGCCCGTGACCAGCCTGTTGGAACTCCTTCCAGCCGGATTTCCTTTCGTTGCAGGTACCGGATGGCATCTTCCGCCACTAAATCAATCCCGGGTACATCGGCAAGAACCAGGCCACTCATAGCCAACGAATGATCCGGAACCATTTTATCCCGCATCAGCTCACCCGACTTCACCCCGGAATAGATCACCCTCATTTTTTCCAATAAAATTGAAAAATCTTGAAAATGGTCTTCGGGCCAGGCATACACGGTCTGCTGGTATTTGATCAATTCCTTACCCGCTATATTCATCCAACGGGCCACCCACTCTTTTTCCGCCCGGGTCACTCGTTCCGGTTGCTTCTTCGAATTCATTTTTCCTGGTTCATCTCCATTCCTTTTCCGGAAACAGGCAAGGAAAAAACCTTCCCCATTTATCCGATCCGGCCAGAATCGATACCCCAGGCTGCCTCCCGGAGATTCTGTTTCAACTATGCCCCATTCTTCCTTTATAGTTAATGGACAATTCTCCGCATCCAGTTCCTGTTTAATCCAATCCATAATTTCTTCATCTTCTTCCCGGGAATAGGAACAAGTAGAATAGATCAGTAACCCGTTTTCTTTTAAAGCAGGCCAGCAATCGGCCAGTATCCGTTGCTGCCGCTGTGAACATAACTGCACATTATTGAGACTCCACTCACCGATCGCTTCCGGATCGCGGCGAAACAAACCGCTGCCACTGCAGGGCGCATCCACCACCAGCACATCAAAAAAACTCTCCAGCCCCGCAAAATCTTTCGGGTCATTATTGGTAACCACTACCTGTTCAGCCCCCCATTTTACGATATTATCCCTGAGCACAGCTGCCCGGGAACGTATCACATCATTGCTGACCAGCAAACTGCCAGCAGGTAGCAGGGATTGAAGATGGGTGGATTTGCCACCAGGGGATGCACAGAGATCCAGTACTTTAACCGGCTCTGCACGTTGAGTGAGTTGTAGCAGGGCCTGTTCCAGAAACATCGAAGAAGCTTCCTGCACATAATAATTACCCGCATGAAACAGCGGATCAAACGTAAATGAGGGGCGTTGCCTGAGATAGTAACCGAGGCCGGTCCAGGGAATCGCTTCCGCCAGTGAGACAAATTCCGGGGGTAGTACTCCATCCGTCTTGGCTGGATTGAGTCGTACTGAAGTGACCTGTTTACCTGACTGGTGAACCTGTTCAAAGGCTTCCGGGGAAAACCCAATAATGCCCTGTAGTGATTTTAAAAATGCGGCTGGTAAAGTCACCCGGCAAAACTAGGTACAATAATTTTATTTCTGCTGCATAGCTGTCGCCCTGGCTGATTATAAATTTTTGATCTCCGCAATCAGATCCTGTAATACTTTCTTGGCATCACCGAAAAGCATCGAGGTCTTGGGACGGAAGAACAGATCGTTTTCAATACCGGCATACCCGGGTTTCATACTGCGTTTATTGACGATAACATTCTTCGCCAGTTCCACATCCAGTATCGGCATACCGTAGATCGGGGAAGCCGGATCTGTTTTGGCCGCCGGGTTCACCACATCATTGGCCCCGAGAATAAGGACCACATCCGTACCGGCAAACTCCTCATTGGCATGTTCCATTTCCTGGAGCTTATCATAAGGCACATCGGCTTCGGCCAGCAATACGTTCATGTGCCCGGGCATACGGCCCGCCACCGGGTGAATGGCATACTTCACTTCCACCCCTTTTGCTTCCAGTAATTTTTCCAGTTCATGACAGGCATGCTGGGCCTGGGCCACCGCCAGTCCGTATCCGGGAACGATATATACTTTACTGGCATAGGCCATCACCACGGCCGTATCACTTAATGAGATTTCCTTTACCGATCCCTGTTGTTTGGTTCCCGCAGGGCCGGCTTCTTTATGACCACCACCAAAAGAACCAATCAATACATTGGTCAGCGAACGGTTCATCGCCTTACACATAAGAATTGTCAGCAAGGTACCCGCGGCACCAACCAGTATACCACCCGTGAGCATAACTTTATTATCATACAGGAATCCACCACAGGCAGCTGCCACCCCGGTAAATGAGTTGAGCAGGGAGATCACCACCGGCATATCCGCACCTCCGATTGGCATAACGAAGAATACACCATATAAAATGGAAATGGCGAAGATAGCATAGAAGATTACACTAGGATTGGCAGGTGTCCATCCGATTATATAAACCGCCAGTGCGAGGATCACCAGCAACAATCCGATATTCAGCAGGTGCTGACCCGGAAATACGATATCCTTTATTTTTCCATTCAGTTTACCCCAGGCAATCATACTACCGGCAAATGAAACCGAACCAATGATCAGTCCCAATAAGATGATGAGCAGTGTTGGGATATGCGCCGAAAGATCTCCGTCTGCCGCATGCACCAGGTGATTGAACTCCACAATACTGATCAGGGCCGCACAAGCTCCCCCCATTCCGTTAAACATACTTACCATTTCGGGCATGGCGGTCATCTTCACTTTTTTTGCCGCCAATGTACCAACGATGGACCCAATGGCAATCCCCCCGAATATCCATCCGTAATTACCCAGCTTTACCCCTTCCTCTTCATAGAGAAAAATGGTACCGATAATGGCGATCGTCATACCCGCCGCGGCCACCAGGTTACCCTTTCTGGCTGTAGCAGGATTGGAAAGCATTTTTAAACCCAGTATAAAAGTAACCGAGGCGATCAGGTAACAAAAGGTCAGTATACTCAGTTCCATTGTAAATCTTTTAAAATTAGTCTTACTAGATACAGCTTACAGCATCATTACATCCTGTATAACGGCTTATCCGTTTTTCTTTTTCTTTTTAAACATTTCCAGCATACGGTCCGTTACCACAAAACCACCTACCACGTTGATAGTCCCCAGGATCACCGCCAGGAAACCCAGTACGAGGGCGAGGTAATTATCGGACTCCGCTTTCCCCATAACAATGATGGCCCCGATGATCACCACCCCATGGATGGCATTGGCGCCACTCATCAGGGGCGTGTGCAGTACACTGGGTACATGACCGATTACTTCGATCCCAACAAAAATCATCAGGATCACGATATAAATGATTTGCTGGTTCTGTGCTATCCAGGTTAATATTGAATCCATACGTTTATTTTAATCTTTCGTGAATGATTTGTCCTTCATGTGTAATACAGCTGCCCTTTACCAGGTCATCATCCCAATTGAGCTGCAGGGCGGCTTCCTTGGTAATAATCAGGTGAAGGAAGTTCAGCACATTTTTACCGTAAAGCTTACTCGCATCCGAAGGCATGGTGGATTGCAGGGAGGAATTTCCAATGATGGTCACACCGTGGTGCACCACCGTTTCATTATTCTTTGTCAGAGGTGTATTACCACCGGTAGCGGCTGCGAGGTCAATAATCACGGAACCATTCCGCATGGCATTGATCATTTCTTCCGTAATCAGGATGGGGGCTTTCCTGCCGGGTATCTGTGCCGTCGTAATGATTATATCCGCTTTGGCCGCAGATTCCGCAATTTTCGCTTTCTGACGTTGCATAAAATCTTCGGATTGCTCCACGGCATACCCACCCGCCTTGCTCGCATCCGCGGCGCCTTCCACTTCTATAAATTTGGCTCCGAGACTCATGACTTCCTCTTTAACTGCAGGACGGGTATCAAATACTTCCACTACTGCTCCTAAACGTCTTGATGTGGCAATGGCTTGTAAACCGGCCACGCCTGCTCCGAGAATCAACATCTTCGCCGGGGCGATACTACCCGCCGCTGTCATAAACATCGGGAAGTAACGGCCATAGGCATTGGCCGCAGTAAGCACCGCTTTATAACCGGCAATATTGGCCTGCGAACTCAGCACATCCATGGCCTGTGCCCGGGTGGTACGCGGCAGCATATCCAGAGAAAAAGAAGTCAGCCCCCCGACCGCCCAGGTCTTCATCTGGTCTGTATTGAACAAGGGCTGATATACACCGATTAGTATTTTACCCGATAATCCGCTTATTTCACCGGGATCTGGCTGATGGATCGTCAACAGCAGTTCGGCCGATTGTAATACTTCCGCCCGGCTTTTTACTGTAGCACCCGCTTTGACATAATCCGCATCGCTGCAGAAAGCCCGCTCTCCGGCACCGGTTTCGGTAAGTACAGTAATTCCTTTTTTTGTCAGTGTGGCCACGGCTTCTGCCAGGAGGGAGACCCTGGTTTCGTGGGCTGGTTCTTTCAATAAACCGATCGTCATAAGTTGATCTTGTTAGGAGAGAAAATAGAATTTTCTATAGATGTGAAGATATTGAATTTCCTCCGGAGGGACGCCTTCAATTGCATTGATTTTCTTCACCTTCGCAGCTGTTGTTCGTCAGTCAGAACCGGATTTCAAACTGTTGTTTTTCCCTGAATTCCTTCCGGAAAACCACGATTCCGATAAAAAACAGATCAATGCTGCACTGTACAGATGGATGCTTCCGGATGATTTCCCATGCTTCCTCCATCTCCGCACTCCAGTGAATATCATCAAAGATGAAAATACTCTCGTTTCCCTGGTGGGCCAGCAATTGTTCAAAATAACGAAGAGTTGGTTCTTTCCGGTGATTGCCATCGATGAAAGCAAAATCAATCACCCCTGTTGTCTCCAGAAAAGCTGGCAGGGTGACCTCAAAATTACCTTCCACTACCTGCACATTTTTAAGGCCCAGCATGGAAAAATTCTTGCGGGCCCTGCTGGCAATTTCACTGGCGCCTTCCATTGTGACCACCCGGGAGCCGGGAGCCGCAGTGGCCAGGTAAGCACTGGTAATGCCCAACGATGTACCAAGCTCAAGTATGTTTGCCGGTTGAAAATATTTTACCATACGGTGCAGTAATTGCCCGTATTTCGCAGGCTTGGCTGCATTACGGACAATTGACCCGATGCTCCGCTGTTGTTGGGAGCGGTACACAGAACCAGCCCCGAAATCCTCAACCCCGATGACCTGCCGGTCCTGTTTTAACTGATGACGTAATGATTCTATGTCTTTATAAGCCGGGTAAAGGCTGCGGTCATTCAACACCCGGGTAATAAAATCAAATACAAAAGGAGAATGCATGCCATGTCCCCGGCCATTCGAGGCACGTAACCGGTATTGCAGGTAGCGAAGCGCTAATTGGGGAAGACTATACATGTACTGTTGATTGAAAACTATCCCAGTCTTTCCCATTGCTGGAAAGAATAATTGAAGGGATTTTTCTCATCCGCTTCATGATTGCGCTGACTGATCAGCTGCCACTGTTTACCCTCGATCACCGGGAAAAAAGTATCCGCATCCGGTGTGGCTTCCACCCGGGTCATATATATCCGCTTTGCCTTTTCAAAATAAGCTTTATAAATTTCACCACCTCCAATCACCATCACTTCCAGCGCATCCGTCTGACCAGCGACAAACAAAGCATCTTCCAGCGTTTTCACGACCACCGTATTATCCGCAGTCCAGCCCTCCTGCCGGGTGATCACAATATTTTTCCGACCCGGTAACGCTTTCCCCAGCGATTCAAAGGTTTTACGACCCATGACCACCGGCATCCCCCAGGTTACGTTTTTAAAATGCTTCATATCATTGGGCAGGTGCCAGGGCATTTGGCCCTCTTTGCCAATGGCATTATTGGAAGCTGCAGCAACTACTAGGGATATAATCATTTGAGTTTAGTTGTTTAGTCGTTTGGCGTTTAGAAAGATTTTACTAATATCACGCTCTCTTTTCTCTCATTCGATCTCTTTTTTACTCTTTAGCGCCGCCCGCAGGGCCATTTAAGCTATACCGCCACCGGTGCTTTAATCCCCGGGTGTGACTGATAATTTTCCAACGTGAAATCTTCAAAATGAAAACCAAAAATATCCTTAACTGCCGGGTTGATCTTCATTTGTGGCAAAGGAAAAGGTGTCCGGCTCAACTGAAGATTTACCTGATCCATATGATTCTTGTAAATATGTACATCCCCGAATGTATGGACAAAATCACCCGGCTGCAGATCACAGACCTGGGCCACCATCATGGTCAGTAAAGCATAGGAGGCAATATTAAAAGGAACACCCAGGAAAACATCCGCACTGCGTTGGTACAACTGGCAACTGAGTTTACCATCGGCCACATAGAATTGAAACATCGTATGACAGGGCATCAGGGCCATTTCCGGAAGATCGGCTACATTCCAGGCATTGATGATCAGCCGGCGGCTGTCCGGGTTCTTTTTAATCTGGGCGATCAGTTCCGTTACCTGGTCAATCACTTTACCATCCTTGCCTTCCCAGCTTCTCCATTGTTTACCGTACACGGGTCCCAGTTCGCCATTATCATCGGCCCATTCATTCCAGATAGAGACCCCATTTTCCTTAAGATAAGCAATATTGGTTTCACCCCGTAAAAACCAGAGCAGTTCATAAATAATACTTTTCAGGTGAACTTTTTTGGTGGTTACCAGCGGAAATCCTTTTTGTAAATCATACCGTAGCTGGTATCCGAAAACACTACGGGTGCCGGTACCGGTACGATCGGTTTTATCGGTACCCTGATCCAGAATATGCTGCAATAACGCTAAGTAATTTTGCATGGCTGCAAGTTAGGGAGAATGCTGCTTGCAGCCGTGCCGGGTAGCACCCTGTGGAAAAATCCGGGCTACTGCCCCGTATTATTCTGATTCCGTATCCAGATCACCCAGCAATAATCCTGAACCGGTCATGAGAAAGGCAAAGTATACTTTCTTACTGCCACATTTCACCGGCTGAACCAACCAGTTTCCTTCCGATTCCTTTTCCACCCGCATCGATTCCATTTTATAGTCACTGCAGCCGGCCATTGCTTTACTGACCTGCTTCATCAGTCTTTCTGCCTGCTCCACTTCTTCCGGCAAATTCATATTGAGTGCAGATTTCCAGTTTTTTGATGCCGGTTCACCCCGAAAAATAACCTGTGACCCGAATGCCTGTAAACTATCCCCTTTTGCCTGGCGGATCATCGCTTTAACCTGGCTTTCCAGCTGCTTTTTCAACTGAGGATCTGAAAGCGCAATCACCTGCCGGGCTTGTTTGCTGTTACGCAGGGTGGAATCGTCCATTTTAAATACACGGGTGGAATTGGGGATCTCGAGCAGCCAGGTTTTTCCAGGCTGCTGATTGACAATTAAACTCAGGTCATCATACTCATGGCCCTTATACCCATACACGACCACCATTCCCTGCATGGGTTTGCCTGGCATAATATCATATACAAGTGTTTCACGGATCAAAACTCCCGCTAAGTCAATCCCATCCTTGCGGACACGCTCAAGAATCTGCTTCCAGTTCTCTTTTAATCGGGTGGTACTTTGATCCCTTAACTGTCCGATCTCTTTATCTGAACGGCCGGCCATTTCCTTGCCCAGTGATTTATAAAAGGCAACAGTTGGAATATATTTTTCCAGCGGACCGAACTTACCCAGCTGAAGGGAGGATAAAAAAGAGGTACCCAGTTCCCCGGAGGGCAGTACATTACCCTGACTGTTTAATTCAACAACCCAAATTAAGGCGGTTATAAGCAGGAGATTCCGCATGTTTGTTTTTTTTGTAAAATACGAAGCAAGAGTCGTTTATTAATACCCTGAAGATGGTATATACTGCGAGCAATCCGCTTCAGGCAGTAGCATGATAAAGGTCATTCCTTTATTTCCGAAAAGATTCTAGCTTTAAGATATGCAAAACCCAAGAGAATTATATAGAGAATTGGGAAACTTGTTTTACGCTATTGCAGCCGCCGATAAAAAAATCAGGCCCGAAGAAAAGAAGACCCTTCATGACGAAATACTATTTGCCTGGAAACATCATGAAAACAGCACAGATCGTTTCGGTTCAGACCGGGCCTTCCTGATCGAATTTGAATTTGAAACACTGGAAGATGATGCTGTTACTGCTGAAAACGCTTATCAGCTATTTGAAACCTATTACCTGGGAAATGAAAAGAATTTTGATGCGGCCAGCCGTATTAAAATATTCAATAGCGCCCGGCATATCGCGGAGTGCGTTCGTAAAATCAACCATGAAGAATTAAATTACCTGGTCCGGTTGAAAGCCCTGCTGAAACTCTGATCAGAGTTTTCGCCTTTTCAATTCCCGGTCGATCAGTCCCAGTTCACGCCCGGTTTGTCCCTTCACTGAAGTATTTTCCTGTGCTCTCCTCATCAGGTACGGAATCACATCCTTAATGGGTCCAAAAGGCAGGTATTTACTGACACTGCAACCGGCGTGTGCCAGGTTAAATGTGATATTATCACTCATGCCATATAACTGGCTCCAATGCGCATAAGGATGACTCAGAGGCAGGCCTTTTTCCTTTAAAAGCTGCGTGGCATAAAAATTACTATACTCGTTATGAGAAGCGACTACAAGCGCAACCCGGTCAATATGGTCGATACAAAATTTCACCCCGGCATTAAAATCACGGTCCGTACTTTCTTTATCCGGCTGGATGGGTGAAGGATACCCTTTCTCTGCAGCCCTTCTCCGCTCCCGCTCCATATAAGCCCCACGGACCAGCTTTGAACCTAAAATAAAATTATGGGCAACCGCTGCATTATAACTGTCTTCCAGAAACTTAAGTCGATCGTGTCGATAGTGTTGCAGGGTATTATATACAATTGGTTTCTCCTTATTGTATTTCTCCATCATCAGGATCGTCAGCATATCCACCGGATCCTGAATCCAGGTTTCTTCCGCATCAATGGACACTCCGATCGATTTGGCGGCAGCGGCGGCACAGACCCTGTTTACCCGATGATGTATTCGATCCCACTCCGACCGCTCTTCGGGTACGAGGTCATAAAGCGCTTTTTCAAACCGGTTATTCAGACTGCCTTCCCCGGCTTTCATCATGGAATCAATCTTTTCCAACAGCGCATGACGGGCAAATCCCGTTACTTTCACACTCATGAAAGGTATATTGGGCTGGGTAGCCGCATAATCGATTACCTTAATAAATACATCACTGGCCTGGTCAAAATTGGCTTCCCCTTCCTTGCCCTCCACCCCGTAATCCAGTATAATCTTCACATTGTATTTGGCCAGCATTTGTGCTACCCCAACAGTCTTTTCCAGCGATTCGCCCCCGCAAAACTGGGAGAAAATCGTATTGCGGATCATACCTTTTACCGGCAAACCCATGTTAATCGCCCAAGGTGCCAGTCTTGTGCCAATCTTCACCAGCCAGGGCTTCCCCATCATGGTGAAAAGAAAATGTGCCTTTTTTAAGTCTTTGTCGGATTTGTACTCAAAGGCAAACTCCGTATTGTCAAATGATATGTCGGGGTATTTGTTATCCATAAAACGAAGATAAGTGGCTCCAAAATTAATCCAAAGCCCCATACAAACATTTATGAGTTTTGTCAGATCGCCTGGTGATTAAAAGGCTGCAATACCATCTCACTGACCACCCCGCTGAGCGGTTGCTGGCAGAGAAACCAGACAGATTTTGCCGCTTCTTCTGCCCGGATCATTTTTTCCCGCTGTACCCGCAGGTCAATATGATCCCAAAAAGCGGAGTCCACCCCTCCCAGGAAGAGATTGGTGATTCGTATATCCGTCCTCTTCAGCTCTTCGCGGATACTCTGCATCATACCGGTCAATCCATACTTACTGGCACTGTAGGCTGCAGCCCCGGCCATTGGCACTTTGCCCAAAACCCCTGGAATATTTATGATCAGCCCTTTTTTTACATCCTTCATGGCTGGAAGGAATGCCTTCATCAGCAGAAAAGGTGCAACCAGGTTGACCTGCAGGGTAGTCATAAACTCTTCCCCTGTCAGGGTGTCAATCGGCTTGATAATCCCCACCCCGGCTGCATTGACCAGTATATCTATCGTGGGAAATACTGCATGAAACCGCTCTTTCAGCTTGTCTACCTCTGATGCTGAACTGAGATCAGCCGCAAAAAAACGATCAGCCGGCAATTGTAATTCCTGCTGCAACGCTTTTAACCGCTCTTCATTCCGGCCGGTGATAAATACTTGCGCCCCACTGGCAGCCAGCAAACGGGCTGTAGCCGCTCCAATACCACCGGTGGCCCCGGTGATCAATACCGATTTTCCTTTCAGGGATTCCATATAAACTGTTTACACGTCAACAAATACAAATGCCATTTGTTCTCCCCGGTGATGTTACAGCTCACACTAATTTTCCCGCACCAATGGAAATGTTTTCCGACAGCTATAACTGGGTGATGGTACCTAATGTATACGGCATGACCCAGTTTGCTGACGGCGGGTTGATGACCACCAAGCCTTACATCAGCGGCAGCAATTATCTTATTAAAATGGGAGCAGGTAAAATACTGCAGAAAGCGTTGCCGCAACAAATAGAACCTGTCCCGGGATGACAGACAAACGGATGACTGATATTTAACTGCCTATATTTGCAAAAAAGAAGATATGGATGCAAGAAAAGCGTCGGCCAGCCTGACGATCATGACTGAAATCGTACTCCCCAATGACACCAATGTATTTGGCAACCTCATGGGTGGCCGGCTGATGTACTGGATGGATATTGCGGCAGCACTTGCTTCGCAGAAACATTGCAATGCCCCGGTGGTCACTGCCTCGGTTGATAATATCTCTTTTGAAAACCCGATTAAACTGGGCAATGCAGTGCATATCGAAGCCAAGGTAACCCGCGCGTTTAATACTTCCATGGAGATCCACATGAAAGTATGGGGTGAAGACATGACGCAGCAATTCCGATACAAAAGCAATGAAGCCTATTATACGTTTGTAGCCCTTGATCCTAACCGTAAACCAAGACCGGTTCCCGCGGTAATTGCAGAAAATGAGGAAGAGAAAAAGTTATTTGAGGGTGCATTGCGAAGAAGACAGCTGCGGTTGATACTGGGTGGCAAAATGAAACCGGATGACGCGTTGGAATTAAAAGCGTTCTTTATGAAAGACTGATTACTTATCCGTGGATTGCCAGTGATGTTTCCCCATCATCATAAACTTCTTACTCTGTTCGATCGCATCCATCAGTTGTGCGAGGATCACGTCGGCAGGTGCTTCATAATCAATTTCGAGCGGGGCTTTAAAGGTTACGGATAACAAAGAACCTTTCTTTTTAAACTTAAGCCCCTTCTTATTAAAGGCCCTCCAGAATCCGTTTATGACGACCGGGATCACGATGGGTTTTACCTGCTTGATAATAAGGGCTGTCCCTTTTCTGCCTGGCGCAAAAGGTTTGGTGGTTCCCTGTGGAAAGGTGATGACCCAGTTTCTTTCCAGGGCCCTGGTAATTTTCCGGGTATCGGAAGGATCCAGCCCTCTTCTTACTTCCTTTCCTTCTGCCCGCCAGGTTCGCTTTACCGTAAGTCCGCCAGCCAGTAAAAACAAGCGACTGATCAGGCTGCCCTTCATGGTTTCCTCTGCTGCCACATAATTGACTCGGGTAAAAGGATTCAACAGGTAATAGGGCACACCCAGCCTGTTCATTTTACCCCATTTCACTGCACAGAATATCTGCAGGAAAGTAATGACATCGGCAAAATAAGTTTGGTGGTTACTGACGAATAATACTTTTTCGCGTGGGAGGCCTTTCAGATGCTCCGTACCGGAAATGCTCAGTTTGTTAATGATCGCCAGCCCCGGATAGGAAGCAGCTCCCACAATCATGTACACCAGTTTCCGGACCGGGTTAAAATATTTCAGACGGTTCAATATAGCAGCCATGTCGAAGTTTTGGTAAACCTTTCACGGCTGAAATTAAGAAAATGTGCAGAAACCTGATGAAAAAATAGACAACAAATAAGAAGGAGGCTTATTTCGCCATTTTAGAAAAAGAAACCTCATTGGTCAGCAAGTCAATGATACGTACATGGTATAATCCATGCGACAGACCCGCGGCCCCGTTTACTGATAACTGGTTCATCCCCCTGTTTACATTGAACAATTGCTGGATGACCCGGCGACCGCTATTATCATACATTTCAACCCGGATAGAAGTAGAAAGGCTGGCATTATAGGAAAGATTCAGTGACGTACTGAATGGATTGGGCCAGAAACTAAATCCGTCAGCTTTGGTTAAGCGAACAGGCACCACATTGGAATAGGCAAAATTACCCCGGTTGTCTTCCGCTTTGATCCGGTAGTATGCCACATTGCTGACTATTCCCTGAATATCATCTGCACTGTTATACTCCGTCAGGATATTGATCGGACCTGTGGGAGGAAGTTCCCCCATGTTTTTAAAGGAATTCCCATCCGTGCTCCGTTGGATGACAAACTTCTCTGTATTCATTTCATTTTCGGCCACCCACTTCAGGAAAACGGTATTTTCTTTAAGGGTCACCGTTAGTGTGAAATTATGCAGCGGCAGTATCCCGCCACCGGTGTCCACTTTATATAATTGCTGAGATGTGTATGAATGAATATGTGCAGCTGAATGTCCGCTCCCTCTTACTTGCAGGGAAACAAACAGGATGAAAAACAACAGGCTATAAGGGCGGATGAAGTTGAAAAGGACAAAATACATCCTGGACATAAGAGTGTTCATAATCTTAAGTTTGGTACGGTAGCTTGCTCTCCAGGACAAAGGATGCTTAAGTACAAATCAGAAAAGGGTAATCTTACTGAAATCACTTGATGGCATATTCAAAAGGATGGTACAACAAAGAAAATAATCACTTGCGGTATATGCAAGTTTAAACAGCATTAAATTCATAGTATTTATACGTAAATGAGTGTTTTATCTTAAAAAAAAAGGCTGTCTTTTAAAAAAAGACAGCCTTCAGTCGTATCAGTAGGATTTTTACTTACTCAGGTTTAGCTTCAGCGGCACCTTCTTCAGTATTCCCTTCCATTTTCTTTTTCAGGTCAGCCAGCACGCCCAGGTCGCCCAGGGTGGCTTTCTCTACCTTACTCTGGATGGTCTTCACGGCTTTTTTGGTTTTGTCAGCTTCAGCCCTGGCCTCTTTCTTGGCGGACTCTACTTCCTCAACCTTGCCTTGTTCCCAGATGCGGGTATGAGAGACTACAATGCGTTTTTCATTGCGGTCAAATTCGATGACCATGAACTGGTTGGTTTCATCCGCACCGATGCTCTTACCATCTTCCTTGTTCAGGTGACGGTTAGGGGCAAAACCTTCCAGGCCATAAGGCAGCTGTACAGTGGCGCCTTTATCATCGCGGCGGGTTACGGTTCCTTCATGAATGCTGCCGATTGCAAAGGTATCCTGCAGCGTATTCCAGGGATCTTCTTCCAGTTGTTTGTGTCCGAGTTGCAGTTTGCGGTTGTCTTTATCAATACCGAGAATGATTACTTCAATGTTTGAAGCCACTTTCGTGTATTCACTCGGGTGATTAAAGCGTTTCAGCCAGCTCAGGTCGCTGATATGGATCATACCACCGATACCAGGAGCCAGTTCCACAAACACACCGTAATTGGTGATGTTTTTCACCAGGCCGGTATGACGGCTGCCCTCAGCAAATTTTGTTTCGATATCATTCCATGGATCAGCAGAAAGCTGCTTGATAGAGAGACTCATCTTGCGGCTGTCTTTATCCAGGGTAACGATCTTTGCTTCATGCTCATCACCTAATTTGAAGAACTCTTTGGCATTGATCGGGGTATTGGCCCAGGTGATTTCGCTTACGTGCACCAGCCCTTCAACACCCGGTTGAATTTCCAGGAAAGCTCCGTAATCTTCAATATTCACCACTTTACCTTTTACTACATTGCCTTCAACAATGTTCTCACCCAGTACATCCCAAGGATGCGGAGTCAGTTGTTTCAGACCGAGGCTGATACGTTTTTTCTCATCATCGAAATCAAGTACCACCACATTGACCTTCTGGTCAAGTTTCAGCACCTCAGACGGGTGAGAGATACGGCCCCATGAAATATCCGTGATATACAGCAGACCATCGAGTCCGCCCAGGTCCATGAATGCACCGAAGTCGGTGATATTCTTCACAGTTCCTTCGAGCACCTGGCCTTTCTCCAGTTTGCTCATGATCTCTGCACGTTGTGCTTCGATATCACTTTCGATCAGGGCTTTGTGAGAAACTACGGCGTTCTTGATGGTTTCGTTGATCTTCACCACTTTGAATTCCATGGTCTTTCCTACAAACTGATCGTAATCGGTAACCGGTTTAACGTCGATCTGTGATCCGGGTAAGAATGTTTCCATTCCAAACACATCCACGATCAGACCACCCTTGGTTTTAGAAGTCACGGTACCGGTGATTACTTCACCTGTTTTGTGTACTTCAACGATACGCTCCCATGCACGGGTAATACGTGCCTGGCGGCGGCTGAGGTTCAGATGACCTTCCCGGTCTTCTTTCTCCACGATCATGACTTCCACTTCATCACCGATTGACAGGTTGGGGATGTCACGGAATTCGTTGAGTGAAATAAGACCATCACTCTTGAATCCGATGTTCAGCACCACATCCGTTTTGGTCAGACCAACAACCAGACCTTTCATCAGTTCGCCATCATTCAGCTGTACAAATGTATTTTCGTACACTTTGTCGTACTTCTCTTTTTCCTCTTTGGTATAAGAAGTGACATTACGTTTGTCCACGCTCCAGTCGAAATCGTCGTGGGCAGTAGCCGCGGCTACCACAGGTGCTGTTGTTGTCGCTGCAGCCACGGTCTCTTCGGCACCGGACTCCTGTACATCAGCGTTTAATTGTTTTTTAATGTTGTTTTCAAACATGATATTTGTTTCCCGAATGGTTTTATTTCGGGGCAGCAAAGATAATTTAAAAAAATGGGGAAAAACGCTTTTCAGGACGAAGAATTTTCGTTAGTTTCCCTCTTGTAACACGCTGATTTAGCGACCCTTGCAAACCGTTTAGTGCCTGGTTTCCGGGGATTTGCTGCCATTTTTAATTTTTAACCGGCTCAGGCCACTATTGCGCACCATTGCTCTACCACTACCTGAAATTAATGGCCGGGATTGCCATCCGTGTTTTTTTCCGGAAAATTGTCATCAATCACCCTGAAAGATTGCGTGAGAAAGGTCCCCTCCTGCTGGCATCCAATCATCCCAATTCTTTCCTCGATTCTGTTTTACTCAATACCATATTCCGGCAGCCTGTGTGGTCGCTGGCCCGCGGCGATGTGTTTAAGAAACCATTGTTCCGCAAACTCCTGACTGCGGTGAAAATTCTTCCCGTATACCGGACCAGTGAAGGCGTGGAAAACCTTTCTGAAAATTATAAAACCTTTGATGCCTGTATGGAATTGTTTAAACAAAACGGCATCATCACTATTTACAGTGAAGGGAAATGCATCAACGAGTGGCACCTGCGGCCCTTGAAAAAAGGAACCGCCCGGCTGGCGATCAAAGCCTGGGAAGAAAATATTCCACTACGGGTGTTACCGGTTGCCTTGAATTACAGTTCCTTCACACGGTTTGGAAAAAATATTTTTATAAACTTCGGGGAAATCATCACTTCCGATGTGATCGCAGCCCATACAGCCGATGGCCCCCGTAACCTCGAATTTAATAACCGCCTGCGACAGGAATTGGAAAAAGGGGTTTATGAAATTCCTTCCACCGACATTAAACAACGGAAAGAAAAATTATCAGTTCCAGTATCCTCCCTGAAAAAAATAATCCTGTTCCTTCCCGGTTGTCTCGGCTGGCTGATCAATGTCCCTCCTTTTATTTTTGCCAGGAAAAATGCGATCAGCCGCCTGAAAGAACCCGGTCACTACGATTCCGTAGTCATGGGCATCTTATTGCTGACCTACCCTTTGTATATTTTGTTGCTGACGATTACGCTCCTGCTGATCAGCCATAGCTGGTGGAGCTTTTTGTTTCCTATAGTGGCTTTGTTTACCGCATGGGCCTATGTGCAGGTAAAAGCTCAGATGAGTAATGAGTAATGAGTAATGAGTAGCTGATCGAATTGAACTAAACGTTCAAACACCCAGTTTTTTGAACGTGACAAAAACATCATCTTTATTTTTTTTTTAAATATTCCGCATTTCTGCCAGCAACTATAACAAAAGTATCTTCCCGAGCTACTCATTATTCATTACTCATTATTCATTACTCATTACTCATTATTCATTACTCATTCCTTATTCTCTTCCAGCTACCGCGCTCGCCGCAATGAATCCGCTGGTCCAGGCATGCTGGAAATTAAACCCGCCGGTCACGCCATCCACATCCATGATTTCCCCGGCAAAATAGAGTCCGGGTACTGTTTTACTCTGCATGGTATTTACATCAATACCACTCAGACTGATCCCGCCAGCCGTAACAAACTCCTCTTTGAATGTCGTTTTGCCTTTCACGTCAAAAGAACAGTGTACGATATTCGCCACTAATTTATTTTGCTCCTTTGCGGGAAGATCAGCCCAACGTTTCTCCTTATCAATTCCTGATAATTCAAGTAACAGATCCCATAACCGTTGTGGTAAACCAAAAGGATTCCGGAGACTGATTTTTTGAGCAGCCAGTTCCGTTCGTATGCTGCGGAACTGTATGGCGAGTTGCTGATCCTGTTGCCCCGGCAACCAGTTTACAATTACAGAGAAATGGTAATTCCGCTCCGCCAATTCCCGGGCACCGCGGGCACTGAGTTTTAACACAGCTGGCCCACTCAATCCCCAATGGGTAATCAGTAAAGGGGCCGTCTCTTCCATTTTCGTTCCACTTATTTTTACAGTGGCGGCCGGCACACTGACCCCCATCAGTCCGGTTACCGGATGATGAGGAATATTAAATGTAAAAAGTGAAGGTACCGGTGGTTCAATAGTATGACCGGTCTGAAGCAACCAATCAAACATGGACGTTTTAGGATATCCGCCACAAGCCACACAAACATAATCCGCCTCCAGCGTTTTAGCCTGACTGAGCAGTAAGGCAAACCCATTTTCTTTTTCTTGCAACTGCAGCACTTCCGCATTCATCCGGATATCCACTTTGTATTGGTTCACTTCTTTCAGCAGGCAACTGACAATACTCTCTGAGTTATCCGACTGGGGAAACATACGACCATCGGCCTCCGTTTTCAGGGGGACTCCCCGTTCTTCAAACCATTGTATTGTATCGGTGGTAAAAAAACGATGAAAGGCCTTCTTCACAAAACGCTGGCCCCTGGGATAATGCCGGCTCATCTCCTCCCTGTCAAAACAGGCATGGGTCAGGTTGCAACGGCCTCCACCACTGATCCGTACTTTAGATAAAAATTTTGATGATTTCTCCAGCAGGATCACATCCAGCACCGGATTCATCCGGGCTGCATTCACGGCGCAGAAAATTCCGGCAGCCCCTCCTCCGATCACGACCAGTTTTTTAGCCACGTATTGTTTTTTGCAAAGAACGATGAAATTTAATTAAGTTCGTTCTACGACAATAATTCGCTTATGGCAGGACAGCTTACTAAAAAAGAACTCCAGGAAATACCCGTGGTGCCCTATGATAAAATCAGGGACTATCTGCAGACCGGACATATCTTTTTCAGTTCCGGGAGTTATACTTTTTCCGGCATGATTCAGCGGCTGACCAAAAGTGTATGGAGTCATGTGGCCATCGTTTACAAAGATGAAAAACTGGGAAGAGTGCTGGTACTGGAAGCGGAACCCAGGGTGGGAATCCGGATGATCCCGCTATCGAATTATCTCCGGAATTACCAGGGTAAAAAAAGGCCGTATAAAGGTCAGGTGGTGATTGCCCGGCTCAACAGCCAGCTGGAAGAACAGCAGCTGAATAAAGCCATCAGCTTTGGCCTCGATCAGCTGACCCGGCCCTATGACAACTGGGAGATCATCCGTATCATGTTACGGATCCTGTTCCGGAAAGGAAAAAGGGAACGGAATAAAAGTTATATCTGCTCAGAACTGGTACGTGACGCGTATGCCAAATCCGGTGTGCTCTTTAAAATGAATGACACCTATATCAGTCCGCAGGAGATTTGGAAAGATGAACGGGTGGAAATTAAGTACCGGCTGCTGTGAGGAATAAGTTGTCAGGTGTCAGCTGTCAGTTGTCAGGGCCTCCTAAGTAAGTAGTTCTTCATTAACAAACTGATGCTCCCTTTTAAAATTCTCTCGCAACACAAAACTCGTACCTGGTACCTTGAAAATAAATTAGGTTACCGAAAAAAAATCAATAAGTAAACAAATTACTATTCAAGGCTTCTGCTTTTTCAATAGGGCCATAATCTGACAAAACATCCGCCTTATCTTTCCGGATGCATACATCATGTTCAAAATGCACAGAAGGTTTGCCGTCGCGGGTGCGGACAGTCCAGCCATCTTCTTCGGTATACACTTCCTTTTTTCCCATATTGATCATCGGTTCAATGGCGAGTACCATGCCTTCTTTTAATTTGGCCCCGCTTCCCCGTTTGCCATAATTGGGTACCTGCGGGTCTTCATGCAGGTCTTTACCTAAGCCATGACCAACCAGTTCCCGAACCACGCCATAGCCATGTTTCTTCTCGGTATAATCCTGAATAGCAAAACCAATATCACCCACCCGGTTACCGGCCACTGCCTTCTCTATGCCTTTGTAAAGCGATTCCTTGGTCACCTGGATCAGTTTCATCACGTCTTTACCGGGATCTCCGATGGCAAAGGTATAAGCATGATCACCATGCCAGCCATTCAGAATCACTCCTACATCCACGGTGATGATATCGCCATCTTTTAATTCGCGTTTATTGGGAAATCCATGCACTACCACATCGTTGACGGAGATACAGGAATTAAAAGGATAGCCATGATAATTCAGGAAAGAAGGGATTGCCTGATGATCCCGGATATAGGTACCAATGAGTTGATCTATAGAAAGGGTATCGAGCCCGGGCTTCAGCATGGCAGCTACCTGGGTGAGCGTGTGACTCACCAGCAGGGCGCTTTTCCGCATCTGTTCCACCTGCTCATCTGTTTTATACAAAATCATGTTGCAAATATCTTTAAAAAAAAGAACCCGGCAAGTGGTCTTACCGGGTCCTGAATGAGTTTATCGGGTATTACATCTGAACGGCAGAAGTAGTCTGGCGGCCCTGAATACGGCCACTCTTCATCAGTCCGTCGTACTGGCGCATCAGCAGTTGCGTTTCAATCTGCTGCAGGGTATCCAGGATTACACCCACCATGATCAGCAGTGAAGTACCGCCGAAGAAAGTGGAGAATTGCTGGGTTACACCTAACCGTTCTGCGATACCGGGCAGGATACCTACAAATGCCAGGAGGATAGCTCCCGGAAATGTGATTTTATCCATGATTGATCCGATATAATCGGCAGTGGGCTGACCGGGCTTCACACCGGGGATGAATCCGTTGTTTTGCTTCAGGTTATCAGCTATCTGTTTGGGGTTAAAGATCAAGGCAGTGTAAAGGAAAGTAAATCCGATCACCACCACTGAATAAATCAACATATACCACACATTACTGTGATCCGTGATAGCCCGTAAGAAACCGCTGGCCTGTGTATCGTAATTCGCGAAAATGGTCGGAATAAAAATGATCGCCTGGGCAAAGATGATCGGCATTACACCTGCACTGTTGACCTTCAGGGGAAGGAACTGACGGGCACCACCAAACTGGCGGTTTCCTACAATTTGCTTGGCATAGTTTACCGGTACTTTACGCACCCCCTGGATCAGCAGGATACATCCCATGATGATAGCGATCAGGATGGCGATTTCCACGATAAATACAAGGATAAGACCGTTCCGAACGGATTTGGCACTCAGCTCCTGCAGGAATGATTGCGGGAGACGGGCCAGGATTCCGATCATGATAATGAGGGAAGTACCATTTCCAAGTCCTTTATCCGTAATTTTTTCACCCATCCACATAACAAACATAGTACCGGCAGTCAGCACCACTACGGTGGATAACCAGAAGAATCCGGCGTATCCGGCCATGATGGCACCACTCTGCTGGGTCATACCTTGCAGGTAGGTTACATACGCGGACGCTTGTAAGATGGTAACGATTACAGTGAGGTAACGGGTATACTGATTAATTTTTTTCCGTCCGCTTTCCCCTTCTTTCTGCATTTTCTGGAAGCGGGGTACCAGTACCGTCATCAGCTGCATAAAGATAGAGGCAGAGATATAAGGCATGATACCTAATGCAAAGATAGAAGCCTGGTTAAAAGCTCCTCCGGAGAAGGCGTCGATCAATCCAAGGATACCTGTGTTGCTGTCACCGGTTTCCGACATTTTATTCGGATTGATACCCGGTAAAACAATGTGAGCACCCAGACGATAGATCGCGATCATCATCATGGTGAACAGGATCTTGCCGCGCAACTCTTCGATGCTCCAGATATTCTTGAGTGTCTGTATAAATTTCTTCACGGGGATATAAAAGTTTAAAGCACGTAAAACATAAAAGACGCATTAAATGCGTCGTGCAATTTAGTGAAATTACTTTACTATTTCCACCGAACCACCTGCTGCCTCGATGGCCGCTTTGGCTTTATCACTTACTGCATTTACCCGGAAGGTGAATTTTTCTTTCAGTTCACCATTACCCAGCACTTTCACGCGGTCTGTCTGCGCGATCAGTCCGTTGATGTACAGGTTTTCGAGTGTGAATTCAGTGATATTATATTTTTCTGCCAGTTGCTCCACCTGTCCGAGGTTGATTACTTTGTATTCAATACGATGGGGATTCTTGAAACCGCGTTTGGGGATACGGCGCTGGATCGGCATCTGGCCACCTTCGTGGGCCATTTTATTCTTGAAACCTGTACGGGCCTGAGCTCCTTTAGTACCTCTTGTTGAAGTTCCACCATGTCCGGAACCATCACCGCGGCCGATACGTTTTGTCTTGTGTGTTGCGCCTTTTGCAGGTCTTAATTCGTGTAATTTCATTGCTTTTATTTTTTACTCATCGCCCCAAAAGCGTCGGGGCTCGCATTTTTGTTTGTCAGAATCCGGAAATCCGGATTAGTTCACCTCTTCCACTTTTACCAGGTGGGTCACTTTGTGCACCATGCCCAGAATCTGAGGAGTGGCAATCATTTCACGGGAAGAATTCGTTTTGTTCAGTCCCAGTGCCTGCAGCGTGAGCTTCTGGCGTTCGGGTCTGTCAATCGGACTTTTCACCAATGTTACTTTTATCTTCTTCATAAAATTCCTGTTTTCAAATCCCTTTTGCCAGCTGTTGCCGGGGTCAGGTATTCTTTATTTATGATTTAACCGTTGAATACTTTCTTTAATCCCATGGTGCGGGTTTTAGCCACATGGATGGGTTCACGCAGCATAGCCAATGCTTTAAAGGTTGCTTTCACCACGTTATGCGGATTGGCAGAACCCAGCGATTTGGCAAGTACGTCTGTTACTCCAGCTGCTTCCAGCACGGCACGCATGGAACCTCCGGCGATCACACCGGTACCATGAGCGGCAGGCTTGATCAGCACTTTGGCTGCACCTTCTTTGGCCCACTGGTCATGAGGAATGGTACCTTTCATAACGGGAACCTTGATCAGGTTCTTTTTGGCATCCTCAATCCCCTTGGTAATTGCTTCCTGAACTTCTTTGGCTTTACCAAGACCGTGGCCTACCACTCCGTTTTCGTTACCGACCACCACTAAGGCAGAGAAACTGAACGCACGTCCGCCCTTGGTTGTTTTAACCACACGGTTGATGGCTACCACTTTATCTTTCAGTTCCAGGTCACCGGCTTTTACCCTGTTTACGTTAAACTTTGACATTTATACTTGTAATTAAAAGTTTGAATGGATTGTTTAGAACAGAAGACCCCCTTCGCGGGCTCCGTCGGCTACTGATTTTACCCGTCCATGATAGAGGTATCCACCACGGTCAAAAGTTACATCCTTGAGTCCCAGTTCAGTGGCTTTGCGTGCTATGGCAGCCCCTACCAGTTTACCTTTCTCACTCTTCGTTACCTTTTGGGCAACGATATCCTTGTCCCTGGAGGAAGCGGCAGCCAGTGTCTGTCCGGTGGTATCATCGATCAGCTGGGCGTAGATTTCCGCGTTACTGCGGTACACCGATAAACGGGGCTTGGCAGTGGTTCCGCTGATTTTGCGGCGGATCCTGTAACGGATGTTCTTTCTTCTTTGTGATTTTACTTTTGGATTCATCTCTGTTGTATTTAGTATCCTGATGCTGCCAGGATGCAATTAAATGTTTAATTATTTACCAGCCGCTTTACCTGCTTTCTTACGTACCACTTCACCCACATAACGAACCCCTTTACCTTTGTACGGCTCGGGTTTACGCAGGCTGCGTAATTTGGCGGCTACCTGGCCGATCAGTTGTTTATCAATTCCTTCCAGGGTGATAATAGGGTTCTGTCCTTTTTCCTGGGCAGTTCCTACTTTCAGTTCCTTGGGGATTTCGAAAATGATGTTGTGAGAGTAACCCAGCGCCAGGTCAAGTACATTACCCTGGTTAGCCGCTTTAAAACCCACCCCGATCAGTTCCAGTTTACGAACATATCCTTCTGTCACACCTTTCACCAGGTTGGCGATCAGGGCGCGGTACAGACCATGCATGGCACGGTGACGGATCTGGTCGGTAGGACGTACGAAATGTACATGACCATCTTTAATTTCCACCGTGATATCACGGTCGATAGCCTGTTTCAGCTCACCCTGCTTACCTTTTACAGTAATCACATTGTCTTTTCCTACGGTGATACTGACTCCTTCAGGAATGGTGATCGATTTTTTACCTATACGGGACATAAAATATTTTTTATTAAGTGATCTATTAGTTTCGTTACCAACCGGTCAGCCTATATAGGTTCGGCTTAATGTATCGGCAACATCAGTTTTAGTAAATGTAGCACAGTACTTCACCACCCACATTCTGGGATTTGGCGTCTTTATCAGTCATTACACCTTTGGAAGTAGACAGGATGGCCACACCCAGTCCGTTCTTCACGCGGCGGAAATCAGCCGGTTTGGAGTACTGACGGAGACCCGGACGGCTTACACGCTCCATGCTCTGGATAGCGGGTTGCTTGGTGGCGGGATCATACTTCAGGGCGATCTTAATCACGCCTTGCTTGTTGTCATCCTCAAATTTGTATTTAAGGATATAACCCTGGTTGTACAGGATCTCGGTCATACGCTTTTTCAGGTTGGAAGCGGGAATATCCACTACACGGTGACCTGCCATTTGTGCGTTCCGGATTCTTGTCAGGAAATCTGCTATAGGATCTGTTACCATATTTATTGCCCTCCTACGTCCCGACCGAAGCGTCGGGATAATTGGAAAAGTTTAGTTTAATTAATTTGTTTTGTTTACCAGCTTGCTTTTTTCAAACCGGGGATCTTGCCATTCAACGCCATGTCACGCAGGGCTACCCTGGAAATACCAAAGTAACGAACATAACCTTTAGGACGCCCCGTCAGCTGACAACGGTTTTTTAAGCGGACTTTGGAAGAGTTTTTCGGTAACTCATCCAGCGCTTTCAGGTCGCCGGATTTTTTCAGCTCTTCGCGTTTAGCTGCAAATTGTGCAACCATTCTTTCTCTTTTCCGCTGCCTGGCTTTTACAGAAGTTTTTGCCATGAGTGATTATTCTTTTAGTTAGAATTATTTTTTGCGTTTTTGAAAGGCATACCGAGTTCTTTCAGCAGCTCATAAGCCTCTTCATCGGTGTTGGCGGTGGTCACAAACGTGATATCCATACCGGTGATTTTGCTTACTTTATCGATATCGATCTCCGGGAAAATGATCTGCTCTGTCACACCCAGGGTATAGTTACCACGGCCGTCAAAAGCTTTTTCATTTACTCCTTTGAAGTCACGTACACGGGGCAGTGCCACGGAAATCAGGCGATCCAGGAATTCAAACATTTTGTCGCCACGCAGGGTAACCCGGGCGCCGATCGGCATGTTCTTACGGAGTTTGAAGTTGGAGATGTCTTTCTTAGACATGGTGGCCACGGCTTTCTGACCGGAAATGGTGGTCAGTTCCTCGATGGCAATATCCACCATTTTCTTGTCAGACACCGCTCCGTTTACACCACGGTTCAGGCAGATTTTCTCCAGTTTAGGAGCCTGCATCACAGTGGCATAACTGAACTTTTTTACCAGGGCAGGTACAACGTCTTTTTTGTACTTGTCTGCCAGTCTCGGGGCATATGTTTTTGTACTCATATTATTCGCTTATTACGCCAGGTCAGAAATTAGATTTTCTCGCCTGATTTTTTTGAAATTCTTACAGTTTTGCCTTCTTCCCGCTTCCTGGTGATCCGGGCAGGAGCCTTGGCTTTGGCATCCCACAGCATCACATTGCTGATCGCTATAGGTGCTTCTTTTTTCACGATACCACCCTTTGTATTCTGGGCAGAAGGTTTGGTGTGCTTGGTAATGATGTTCACACCTTCCACAATCACTTTACCTTTCTCCACCAGTACTTCTTTCACCGTACGGGGTTTAGATAAATCTTTATCATCGCCGGTGATCACCACCACGCTGTCGCCTTTACGGATGTTATACTTGGGTTTAAATCTTGCTTTCATTTTATCTTGCGTTAATGGGTATTACCCTTTTATCAATTATAATACTTCGGGAGCCAGTGAAATAATCTTCATGTATCCTTTATCACGGAGCTCACGGGCTACCGGGCCGAAGATACGGGTACCCCTGGGCTCATCAGACTGGTTCAGGATCACCACCGCGTTGTCATCAAAACGGATGTAAGAACCATCTTTACGACGAAGCTTATTGGTGGTACGTACAATCACCGCTTTGGCTACTGTACCTTTTTTGATACCACCCTGGGGGATCGCGTCTTTCACCGTTACTACGATTTTGTCGCCAATCCGGGCATAGCGCTGGCCGCTGTTACCGAGTACACGGATACAAAGCACCTCTTTGGCACCGCTGTTGTCCGCTACATTTAACCGGCTTTCTTGCTGAATCATTTTCTTAAGCTTTAAGCTTTGAGCCACGAGTTACGAGCTCAAGCAATTAATACAATCTGTTTATTCTTAGCACGGCTCGTAGCTCAACGCTCGTAGCTCGTATCTTTCTCTTACTTGACTTTCTCCACCACTTCCACCAGTCTCCAGCGCTTTGTTTTGCTCAGCGGGCGGGTTTCCATGATTTTCACTAAATCACCAATGCTGCATTCGTTTTTGTCATCATGCGCATGGAACTTGGTGGTTTTCTTTACGAACTTACCATAGATAGGGTGTTTTACTTTTCTTTCTACCGCAACCGTAATGGTTTTAGCCATTTTATTGCTGGTTACCACACCAATCCTGGTTTTTCTTAAATTTCTTGCTTCCATTTTATTTTTTTTAGACGACCGGCTGTCTGAGTCGATTCCCGACTCCCTTTTCCGGACTTCAGACTAATTATGCTTGCTGTTGCTTTAACTTCAGTTCAGTTTGGAGCCGGGCAATTTCACGGCGCAGTCCGCGGATGGTCATGGGATTCTCCAGGGGAGAAATCGCATGGGCAAACTCCAGCTTTTTCAGGCGTTGTTTGTCTTCTTCGAGACGGGCCTTCAGGTCCTGCTCGTTCATTCCGTGAATGCTTTTTACGAATTCTGCTTTCTTTGACATCGCTGTACGATTTATTAATGATTATGCGGTAACCAGGTCACGGCGCACAATAAATTTGGTTTTGATCGGCAGTTTACCGGCAGCCAGGGCCAGGGAGGCACGGGCAACCTGCTCACTTACTCCATCAATTTCGAACATGATACGTCCGGGTTTAACCACGGCCGCCCAGAATTCGAGGTTACCTTTACCTTTACCCATCCTTACTTCCTGGGGTTTGCGGGTAATTGGTTTATCCGGGAAAATGCGGATCCATACATTACCTTCCCTTTTCATTTCACGGGTAAGCGCCTGACGGGCCGCCTCAATCTGACGGTCAGTAATCCAGTGCTGATCCAGTGCTTTTAAAGCATAAGAACCAAATGCAATAGTAGTACCTCTTTTGGCGTCGCCTTTCATGCGGCCCTTCTGCATTTTCCTGTGCTTCGTTCTTTTCGGTTGTAACATTTCTTTTAAGCTTTGAGCTTTGAGTAACAGGTTTCGAGCCCCTACCCTAAAGCAATTAAACTCTTTATTTTATTTGAAACGGTCCGCAGCTCGTAACTCGTCGTGACTCGCTGCTCCTTGCTTTCTTAATTCCTGCGTTCGCCACCTCTTCCGCCGCCACCTCTGCGGTCACCACCACCACCACCGCCTCTGCGGTCATCCCGACGGTCGCCACCACGATGATCACGACGATCACCGCCGCCACCATGTTCGCCACGGCCATCTCTGCGGTCGCTTACATCACTCTTTCCACCTACGAAGTTGGGGTTCAGGTCACGCTTGGCCAGTACTTCACCTTTACAGATCCATACTTTGATACCGATTTTACCATATACGGTCTGGGCAAACACGTTGGCATAATCAATATCCATACGGAAAGTATGCAGGGGCACACGGCCTTGTTTGAATTCTTCGCTACGGGCGATCTCTGCACCAGCCAGACGGCCGCTGAGTTTGATCTTGATTCCTTCCGCACCCATACGCAGGGCAGAAGCAATCGCCATTTTAGTGGCCCGTTTGAAATTGATCCGGTTTTCGATCTGACGGGCAATAGTATCACCCACGATCATCGCATCCAGTTCCGGACGACGTATTTCAAGAATGTTGATCTGTACATCATCTTTACCGGTCAGCTTCTTCAGCTCTTCCTTGATGCGATCCACTTCTCCACCACCCTTACCGATAATAATACCAGGCTTGGATGTATGAATGGTAATGATCAGTTTACCCAGGGTGCGCTCAATAACAATCTTGGAGATACCGCCTTTGTTGATACGTGCATTCAGATAAGTTCTGATCCGGTGATCTTCGATTAGTTTACCAGCATAGTCTTTCTTGCTGCCGTACCAGTTAGATTCCCATCCGCGGATGATACCTAACCTGTTACCAATCGGATTTGCTTTTTGACCCATGTTTATTCAGGTTATGCGTTAGTCGATTAATTATTTAGTTTCTTTTGTGTCCACGATCACAGTAACATGGTTGCTGCGTTTGCGAACACGGTAACCACGGCCCTGGGGCGCGGGACGCATTCTCTTTAAGGTGCGGGCTCCGTCCACGAAGATGGTTTTTACCACCAGCTGGCTTTCATCACCACCCTCATTCTTCTGCTTCCAGTTGCTGATGGCGCTCAGAACCAGCTTACGCAGGGGTACTGCGGGGTGCTTGGGGCTGTGTTCCAGTTCAGCCAGTACTTTCTCCACTTTCTGGCCACGGATGAGGTCAGCCAGCAAACGCATTTTGCGCGGCGAGGTGGGATAATTTCTCAGTTTAGCTACTGCTTCCATTGTAATTAATTTCTTGTTTATCCTTCTTTTTTAGAGTGTCCTTTGAACTGACGGGTGGGGGCGAATTCTCCCAGTTTATGTCCAACCATAAATTCGGTTACATAAACAGGGATGAACTTGTTGCCGTTGTGCACAGCGAACGTGTGACCCACAAAGTCAGGTGTGATCGTGGAGCGGCGGCTCCAGGTCTTGATAACACCCTTCTTGTTTTTCCCTTCATTGATAGCATCAACCTTTTTTTCAAGGTGAGTCGCTACATAAGGACCTTTTTTAATCGAACGAGCCATGATTTATGTCGTTGAGTTGTTAATGAGTTTGATTACTTGGCCAGCTTATTTCCGTTCTTACGCTGGATGATCATTTTATCACTGCCTTTTCCTTTGGTTCTCGTCTTCAGACCTCTGGAGTACTGGCCGTTTCTGCTGCGGGGCTGACCACCTGAAGCTTTACCTTCACCACCACCCATCGGGTGATCTACAGGGTTCATAGCCACACCACGGTTACGGGGTTTGATACCCTTCCAGCGGTTACGACCGGCTTTACCCATGCTCTGGAGGCTATGGTCGCTGTTGCTCACCACCCCTACTGTTGCCCAGCAATTGATCAGTACTTTTCTCAATTCACCGGAAGGCATTTTGAGAATCGCATATTTTTCTTCTTTGTTGGTCAGCTGCGCAGAAGATCCTGCACTGCGGGCCAGCTTGCCACCCTGACCGGGTTGCATTTCAATATTGTGAATGTTGGTACCAAGCGGCATGTTCTTCATCGGAAGCGCATTACCAACTTCGGGAGCAACAGTAGCACCACTTTCAACTACTGCACCTACAGTCAGCCCCTGGGGAGCCAGGATATAACGCTTCTCGCCATCCGCATAATTCAGCAGGGCGATGAAGGCTGTACGGTTCGGGTCATACTGAATAGATTCAACTGTAGCTACCCCTTCTTTATTTCTTTTGAAATCGATGATACGATATTTCTTCTTGTGACCGCCACCCCTGTAACGCATAGACAGGTGACCGGAAGAGTTACGTCCGCCCGTGCGGGGCTTGGCTTCCACCAGGGTCTTTTCAGGTACATTGGTAGTAACTTCAGCATAAGCGTTACCAATTCTCCAACGGGTACCGGCTGTAACGGGTTTAAATTTTCTTAGTGCCATTTTAAAATTCTCTTTTATAATTTCTTATTCCAACACTTCGCGGCGGTTGTTTGCCATTATTATCCTCCGTAGCCTTGGCGAAGGAGGATCTTCCCGGATTAAATATTCGAATACAAATCGATATTCTCCCCTTCTGCCACCGTTACAAAAGCTTTTTTATACGCCGGTTTACGACCAGAGATCACTCCGGATTTGGTGAAACGGCTTTTGCTTTTACCAGGAACCACAGCGGTATTCACTCCTGTTACAGTCACCCCGTAAAAGGTTTCTACCGCTTTCTTGATCTCCAGCTTATTTGCTTTACGGGCTACTTTAAAAGCATAGCGACGCAGTTTGTCCTGCTGGGCGTTTGCTTTTTCAGTTAAGATCGGTTTTATCAGTACTTCAGAAAGTTTCATCTGAATTCAATTTAATTGTTTGTAATAAGCTCTTTTTTTGTCATCCTGAGCCTGCCGAAGGATGTCATCCTGAGCCTGTCCGAAGACACCGCCCGAAAGATGAATTACGCTTCAGCCTTCTCGTCGTCAGCAAAGATCTTCGCTGCACTTTCTGTCAGGATCAGCACTTCTGAGTTAACAATATCATAGGTATTGATATCACTCAGGAGCATACCGAGTACAGAAGGCACATTGCGCAGGGACAGTTCCACATTGTCATTATATTCCGGCTGCACAAACATTACTTTCTTATCGGCTACTTTCAGGCTGCCCATGATGTCCATAAAGCTCTTGGTCTTCGGGGAATCCATATTGATATCTTCCACCACCATGATCGCATTCTCTTTGGCTTTGTAGCTAAGGGCAGAAATCTTGGCCAGGTCTTTTACCTTACGGTTCAGTTTGAAATCATAAGAGTGCGGCTTGGGACCGAAGATGGTACCACCACCCTTGTATAAAGGGTTACGGATATTACCTTTACGGCTTCCACCAGTACCTTTCTGACGGTGCAGTTTACGGCTGGCACCCTGTACTTCAGCACGGGTCTTTACTTTGTGTGTACCCTGACGCTGGGCGGCGAGGTATTGTTTTACAGCCAGGTAGATTACGTGGTTGTTAGGCTCGGCTCCGAAGATCTCCTCCGGCAGTTCCACTGATCTGCCTGTTGCTGTACCTTTCGTATTTAAAACTTCGACTTTCATTTTCTGGTATTTATTGACTCACCCGGGATAATCACCCCCGGCGGGTAATGAATTATTTCTGAATTAATACAATTGAACCGATATGACCCGGTACGGAACCACTGACAAGGATGTAATTCTTTTCAGCAAAGATTTTCACCACTTTCAGCCCTTTCATTTTCACGCGGTCATTACCCATACGGCCGGCCATACGCACTCCTTTCATTACACGGCTCGCATCTGAGGAGTTACCAAGTGAACCCGGAGCACGCTGACGATCATGCTGACCGTGTGACTGCTGTCCCACACCATGGAAACCATGACGTTTAACCACACCCTGGAAACCTTTACCTTTTGTGGTACCAACCACTTCAACTTTATCGCCTTCTGCGAAAATGTCGAGGGTTACGGTTTCACCGATATTTTTTTCAATCGAAAAATTTCTGAATTCTTTTGTAAAGCGCTTTGGAGCAGTTTGCGCTTTTGCGAAGTGGTTCACTTCTGATTTAGTGGAGTGCTTTTCTTTTTTGTCGCCAAAAGAAAGCTGGAGCGAGTTGTAACCGTCAGACTCAATCGTCTTAACCTGGGTCACTACACAGGGACCGGCCTCAATGATCGTACAGGCCGTCTGTTTACCTGAGGGATCGAAGATGCTGGTCATCCCAATTTTTTTCCCAATAATACCTTTCATGTTTGTGATTTTATGCCTCAAGGTTATTGGGACATTCTTCGGAGTATCAGGAGACGGCGTGTCACCTGACTTTTCGAAGGGTCAATCCCCGTTCGCCACCGACCTTTTCCTTTATGGGGAAGTACCAGCGGTAAACAAACCCTGAATGGCTTGTTTTATGTTTATAAGCCAGAGCTCTTTTCCTTGCCTTCCAAAGCTTCAGCGAAGGAGGGCCCTTCGGTTAGCATGCGGAATTCCAGTTGAGAGAATAGCAATTACTTAAATACAAATTATAAGAACTAAGTTGGATCTGCACAGCACACAGGGTACTACGCTTTGATCTCTACTTCCACACCACTGGGCAGGTCAAGCTTGCTCAGGGCATCCACCGTACGGCTGGATGAAGTATAAATATCCAGCAGACGCTTATGCGTAGCCAGCTGGAACTGCTCACGACTCTTTTTATTTACGTGCGGGGAACGCAATACCGTAAATATCTTCCGGCGGGTAGGCAGGGGAATTGGACCTGTTACCACGGCTCCGGTACTACGTACCGTTTTGACGATCTTTTCTGCAGATTTATCTACCAGGTTGTGATCGTACGACTGTAATTTGATTCTGATTCGCTGAGACATGTGTAAAAACCCAATTTTCTTTTGGGAGTGCAAAGGTAAGGGCGAAGGCTATACCTTCCAAATACTTATGAAAGAATTTTAGGCCCTGTGGAGAAACTCTTTTCCCCAGCTGTGGATTAATCCAGTTTCCGGAGCTTTATCGCCAGGGTGGCAAAGCCGTTTAACTCAGCATGCTCGACCTTAAAATTATGATTTCCAGATAGATGCAATTTTATTTTTCGATTGGGCGACTCATCAAAACTGTACCGGGAAGGCTCCCATTCGTCCAGGATTATTTTGCCATCCAGGTACACTCTTACAGCGTCATCCCAGGTTACTGACAGCTCATACTCCCCATCCGGGATATTTGCCTGCCCGTTTGCCAGGGTGATGAATTGCTGAAACTGCTTCTCCCCCGCCCTGATACCACCCCACCAGGCATAGTCCAGTTTATCGGCAATTTCGGACTTTACAGGTGTTTGCTGATCCAGCCGCATCAATCGTTCGGGAAACCTGACCGGATTGGTCAGCGAATCATAAGTGAACCAGTTTACCTCCCAACGGATAGGCTGGAAAAACCGGCGGAACTGAAAACGATAAGGCTTTCCGGCTATCACCCTTTCCCCGAAAGTCGTCTGAACCTTCTGCCCGGTATATTCCAGTTCGATCAGGATATCTGTCCGCTCACCGCTCCCTTTCCGGGCAGTAACTTTTGCGGGGACCTCCCCGTTTACAGCGGATACCCCCACCACACCGTAATATTTCCTGATCTTCCATTTTCCGGAAGGACCCAGAATATCAAATTGCATCAGCCCGGATGTATCCGTGGGATTGGTATTCCAGATAATGGGACTGCGAAAATCGTAGGGGCCCCATTCTGTAATGAGAATATTTTTTCGTCCTGACAGTGCACTGTCTGGGATTCGCCCGGAGGGCTTTTTAACCTGGAGAAATCTGTCCGGCCACAATACATGCACTTCCCTGATAATTGGCCTGGAAGCTGTATCGTTGTTATAATAGTCCCCCCAATTACGTATTGAGCTATCCGTTAAAATCCAGTGGGATTATCATTATCGATGTAATTATCTGTAATGGTAATACTATCAGACAACGTGAAATTCCAGGCCTTACGGTTCTTCCGGAAATAATTATGCCAGATATAAAACCCATGACTCCGGGTATCCCTCTTTTGCGCATATACCCAATCAGCAGGCTGTGATTTCCTGGCCCATATTTTTATCGCTTCTTTATTATTGCTGAATTCATTTCCCATAATTATATT